>Ga0075121_1001401_pt1 | contig 14897 bp, 13 predicted proteins | sample AntAceMetag02UKG_FD_69793 | JGI IMG/M metagenome (GOLD analysis project Ga0075121, IMG submission 69793) | Saline lake microbial communities from Ace Lake, Antarctica - Antarctic Ace Lake Metagenome 02UKG | ecosystem: Environmental > Aquatic > Non-marine Saline and Alkaline > Saline | place... | reverse complement strand
TTTTTGTCTTTTTATTTTATTGTGATAGTTAATATTGCAGTTCCAAATCAATGTAAAAATATTAATTCAAGAAAACAATAGAAATAATTTGTAATTATTTCTTACTTTAGTATTATATAACCATAATAAGAAATAATTGCTTGTCCAATAATCATGGTCTACAAGTTGCGAATCCTTATTAAGGAAAACAATAGTTTATGAAAGCCTATATAAAGAAAATAATTGAAATTAGAAAATTTAAGAAGCTGTCGATTAATAGATTTGCCGAACTTCTTGGAGTATCTACAAGGACAATATACAACTGGGAAAATGGAAATTCTCACCCAAGCAAAACAGATTTAATGGCTATTGCTCATTTACTCAATATAAAGTTAACTGATATTTCAAGCTATAAAGAGGCTTCTTTCTTTTACATAAAACCAGGGCTCCATAAAAACACTCTAGGCGAGAGTTCTGAGCTATTAAAAAACTTAATTAATGAGCGAAATTGCGAAGACCATAGAAAACTTTTGCCATTACTCAATGCTGAAAATGAAATAAGTAGACTTTCTAATGAGAATATGAAGTTGACCCAAAAAGTTTCAAGATTAAAACTTTTATTGGAACATCTAGATGCTGCTGTATACACAAAAAACTCAAAACGAATAATAACTTATTTTAACAATTCTTTTTTTTATTTACTCTCTGACAATTATATGGAGGAAGACTTGCTAGGTAATAAGTTTTCAGATATTTTTCCTAAGAAAGAATATGAAAGCATTCTTAAACTTGAAAATAAGGCTTTTAATGGGATAAATATCACTAATCAACCAATAAAAATTCCATTTATAGACATTAATCTTAGTTTAGTCGCATCATTAAGACCAGTAATCAATTCTAGAGACAGCATTGAAGAGATTATAGTTACAATAAAAAAAATCTAGTATTAACGGAAGCCCAAAACATCTTAGGATAAGAATTGCTTTCATTTACTTACCTAGTTTTCTTTTTCCATTGCCAATTTATATTTATCTAGAAATCCCTCTAGCTCCAGTGCTGCGTTTTCCCAGTTTTCTGTAGCGATATTAAGTTCATAGTCAATTTCTTTAAGTCTTCTGCTTACAACTGGCATATCTAATGCGTTTGGGCTATCAATTAACTTCTTATGCAGTTCTTCTTTTTCTGAATCCAGCCTCTCTACTTCATGCTCAAGTATGTTTACCTTTTTATCCAACTGTTTTTTTTCAGAATTATACTTTTGTCTTATAGCGGCTCTCTGTTGACGTTTTAATTTTTTTTCATTTCCGCTTGATTCATTGGACAGTGGTATAATCGTATTTTCTGCTGTATTTTCTGTTTGTTCTTTTTTTTGCAGATAATAATTATATCCTCCAAAATATTTTGTTATCCCAGGCGGATTCATCGCAATAATTGTAGTTGCAATATTTCTTATAAATTCGACATCATGGCTTACTACACAAACCGTCCCTTTATATTTTTTTAAAACTTCCTGGAGGTTTTCACGGGCATGAATATCAAGATGTGTCGTGGGTTCATCCAGTATCAAGAAATTAGGAGGATTAGCAAATATTCTAGCAAAAAGAAGACGTATTTTTTCACCCCCGCTTAATATTTCACACTGTTTTTGAGCGTTTTCATCAGGAAAACCAAAACTGCCGAGAAGAGAACGTATATTTGAAGAGTCTTTGCACACAGATTTAACCGTATTGTAAACAGTAGACTCAGAAGACAATATTTCACCAAACTCCTGAGATTGGTATCCCTTTATTACATTAAATCCAAGGGTTTGTTTCCCTGATGACAGTGGAATTTGCCCGGCAAGCATACGCAAAAGTGTAGTTTTCCCGGTTCCATTATAACCAATAATTCCTATTTTCTCCCCTCTTTCAATTCGAAGGTCAATGTTTTTTAAGACCCACACATTCTTATCATAAGTCAAACCTGCATTTTCCATGCTAATAATTTCATTGCCACATTTTGGTGGAGGAGGAAGTTGAAGTTTTCCTGTATAACTAAGTCTGTCTGATAGCGCTATTCTATCAAGCTTATCCAACATTTTAATTCGGCTTTGTACCTGATTTGCCTTAGAAGCTTTATACTTAAACCGGTCTACAAATTTTTCAATCTGCTCAATTTTTTTATCCTGATTGAGTTTTCTGGCCTCAAGATGTTGCTTCCTAATTTCTCTTTCACACATGTAATAATCATAATCTCCGGCATAACGTGTCACTTTGCCTATGTTTACTTCAAATGTGATATTGGTAAGCGTTTTAAGTAAATACCTGTCATGTGAAATCAACAACAATGTTCCCTGATAATTTCTTAGAAATTTCTGCAGCCACTCTACAGCCGGAATATCAAGATAATTTGATGGTTCATCCAGTAATAATATATCGGAGTCAGAGATAAGTGTTCTGGCAAGAGCCGCCCTCATTTGCCATCCACCGCTAAATGTAGATAGAGATGAAGAAAAAGAAGTCGGAGAAAACCCAAGCCCTGTCAGTGCAGCTTCTGCTTTTTTACCTATAGTATAGCCACCAAGATGTTCAAATTCTGTTTGATACCTCCCAATTCTATTCAGCAGGTTATCTTTCTCTTTTTTTTCAAATTTTTTAGAATTGAGTTCAAGTTCGAGCTGTTTAATCTTCTGTTGTAAAATAGTCAGCTCAGGAATAGCATCTTCTGTATAACCAATTAAAGAGGAAGAGGCATTACTATTATCCAAATGTTGACGTAGATAGCCAATACGCAGATCTTTTGGTATTGCTATAAATCCTTTATCTGCTTCTATTTCTTCTGTTATTAGGCTGAATATTGTACTTTTCCCGGAGCCATTTGCCCCGACAATGCCAACATGTTCTCCTTTGTTGATTCTAAAGCTAGTATCAGTTAGTAATTCCTGCGCACCATAACTTTTATATATGTTTTGAAAATCAATCATACTTATTCTGTCAAGCTAAACTTGTTTTTTGCCTTTGTTTTGTCGCGTTGCTAAGCTTTTTGATTATGAGTAAATTAAAAAGCTATTCTGAGGTATCTCTAATAAAACCAAATTTAATTGTTTTAGGATTTTTCTCCTGCATATCAAACCAGACTTCATCAACAGTGTGAATTGAGCCATCTTTATTTTTTATTTTATAAACTAAAGGAATCTTTTTTTCTGTATGTCTTTTATAGGCTTTTTCTACTCTGCTAAGATCTTCATCAAGAATACGGCTATACCAAAATTCAGTTGTTAAATCTTTCGCACTAAAACCAATTATTTTTTCTATTGCATCAGCCATAAAAATTATTTTTTCTTCAGGAAGAATTTGCTTTATCCAGAATACTCCATTTAAATGATTTACTGAATCTTTAAAGTATTCTAGCAACTCTAAATTATGCAAATCATTAGAAACATCTTTTACAAAGCCAAAATAAAGATCATCATTTATTCTATATTCTATATCTTTAACATACTTGACATCATTATTTCGGTGAATAATTCGATATAATGATTCTCTTGGATATTTGTTTGTTGCAAATTCAGCAATTATCCGATTATGGTCTTCAGAATAAATAATGTTTCCCCAAATACCAGGATCATTAATCAATTCAGCATCAGTAAAACCTATCATATCTTCACATGCTTTACTATTTATATAATGCAACTGAAAATCAGCATTGTTCTTTTTATTCTTGCCTCCGACCCACACAATTCCTTCAAATTTATCTATTATTTCATGTAAAATTCTTTTACCATCTTCTGCTTCTTTTTCTTTTGTCTTAATAAACGCATGAAACGAATCAATTATGCTTTTTTGTTCGTCGTTCATTTTCTTTAACTTTTTAACTTCTTCAGTTAAATGTTTCAGCTCATTTTTCAGTTTTAGAAGAGAAGCTTGTTTTTCTGTAGAAAGCTCATTAGACGCGTCTTGAAAAAACTGTTCTTCCTCCCCCAAAGAGTGATGATAGGAGGAAGTATTTGATGTTGTTAAATCTTTTAGATCTGAAATCTCACTAACTCTTATGTTCAATAGTTGTGCCAGAATTCTTATGTCTGATTCTCCCGGATTTCTTTCGCCCTTTTCCCAGGCTAATAATGTTCTATAAGATTTTCCTATCTGCGAGGTTACCTTTTTTAAAGAGATTCTCTTTTCTTTTCGGATCTGTCTAAAATTATCTTTATTAAACTTCATAATATTCACAATTTTTTATTTTTTCATCATAATAATTGGTGACAAATTAAATCTGTTTTGTTTTTTTACTATTTATATATTTAAATGTACAAATAAACACTTTAGATAAAAAAAGTAGTTTTCTTTTTTGTTTGTACAAGTATAAAACAATTTATTTCAGGCTAAACTTGTTTTATTATTTCCTTTTATGCCGGAGACATTTTTATTTTTGTTTACTGAACGGGATTTTTTATCGAAATTATTTTTATTTTTTATATAAAATCATTTCGCTTTGAGTGTAATATGAAATATGTTATTATTGTCTATAAGCAACTTAAAATGCGAATTTCTACACTAATAGAATACAATGCTGGTTGATTTATTTATAATTGGGACCAATAGGAAAAAGGAATAAATTTATTATGAGAGAAAAAAGTAAATTAACAGTATTAGTCACTGGAGGCGGAGGATTTTTAGGTTCACATCTGTGTGAAAAATTATTAACCAAAGGTTATGATGTAATATGTGCTGATAATTTTTTCACAGGAAATAAAGATAATATAAGACATTTATTGAATAATCCTAATTTCGAACTTATTAGACACGATATTACCTGGCCTCTATACGTAGAAGTTGATATGATATATAATTTGGCATGCCCAGCTTCTCCAATTCACTATCAGCATGATCCGGTTCAGACAACAAAAACAAGCGTAATGGGCGCAATTAATATGCTTGGCCTTGCAAAGCGGCTAAATATTCCGATTTTACAGGCATCTACATCTGAAATTTATGGTGATCCAGAAGTTCATCCTCAACCAGAAGAATACTGGGGAAATGTTAATACTATTGGACCAAGAAGCTGTTATGACGAGGGTAAACGTTGCGCTGAAACGCTCTTTTATGACTATAGACACCAGCTTGGAACTAACACAAAAATAATAAGAATATTTAATACATACGGACCAAGAATGTCTCCACATGATGGCCGTGTCGTCAGCAATTTTATTGTACAGGCACTAAATAATAAAGATATTACTATTTATGGTGAAGGCAATCAGACACGCAGCTTCTGTTACGTTGATGATCTGATTAATGGTATGATAAAAATGATGGAAACTCCCGCAAACGTTTTTGGTCCAGTTAACCTTGGTAATCCGATTGAGTTTACAATCAAAGAACTAGCGGAAATGGTGATAAAACAGACTAACTCAAAGTCCAAGTTGGCATATAAAAAGCTACCTAAAGATGATCCGTCAAGAAGAAGACCTAATATTTCAAAAGCAAAAAAACTTTTAAGCTGGGAACCTACTGTCGATCTAGCTAACGGACTACAGAAAACTATTCAATATTTTTCAAATATTTGAGGGTAAGCATATTATTTTTTGATAGTATTTAAAATCAAAAAGTCGAATTCAATTTACCCGTTTATTAGGTTTTTTTGATTTTATTCAGCCACAGAAAAACTATCAGTAAAAATACCTTTTGGTATGCCGTCTTTTGTATGGCCTAAACGAATATTATTAAAATCTACTTTTGTTCTCCAGCCAGGACCATATAAATCAAATCCACTTGGTGAGCCCAGGTTCCCCTGAGTTTCAAAAGAAGAAACAACTACATTTCGATATGGTATTTCTTGATTTGCTTTAAACCATTCAACCTTTATTGGATAAAAATATTTGGAACTAATATACACTTTAACGAATTCTTTTGTTTTAGGATTAACTAATCCAAGAACACGACAGTTCAATCCTTTAACAGATTCATTGTTAAATTCTTTTTCCAAGTCCCAGTAGAGAAAAGTCATTGTTAAATCTTCAGGTCGTAAACCAAACTCACCTAAAAGAGATATCTCGTTGTCTTGATCTTCAGAAGCAATAATGGAAGTAGGCTGACCATTGTACGGTTGCCCTACCGTATAGGATTCTGATAACCCTCCTTTTGCATCTGATATTGTAATTTTAGATAAGATTCTACTGCTGGTAAAGCGCATACCTACTTTTATATTTGCTTTATATATAGAGGAGGCTCCTCTACGTTTATTAGAAACATTACCAATTAAAATTGCCCATGTTTTTTCAGGACGAGCATTACGGGCTATATTGAGAAATTCCTTGGTGATGTATTTTTCATTGACACTTGCTGTAACTGGTAGAATAAATGAAAAAATAAAACAGAATAAAACAGAATAAAAACTATTTTTACACATAGCACAATCAATTCCTTATTATAAAAAAGTTAAAAAAAAGAGCCAGTAACTGTTCACTGCTTTGGGATGTATAGTATTTGTCCGATTCTTATAAAGTCATTATTTAATTTATTTGCTTTTCGAATAGAAGAGACACTAACGTTATATGCTTTTGCTATTGCACTTAATGTCGCACCGGACTGGACTTTATATTCAACGAATTCTCCAGTGCCTGAGGGACCTTCATTTCTTGTTTTATTGGCATTTGTTTTATTGGCATTATTTAATGTCGTGTTAATAGCTTTTGTAGTTTCGTTAGCAACTTTATCTATAATATTATCTAGGGATTTTTGCACTTGCTTTCTATCTGCGAATAATTGATGCTTTACTGTAGCTATTTCCCGTTTCAGGTGTAGATTGTTCTGTTTTTCAGTTGCTAGGGATTGTTTCATTTGTTTTATCTGTTGTGTCAAAACAGCATAGTTATCCATTAGGTATTTCACTCTTGACGACAATACTGTAAGCTGTTTTTCATTCTCACGTAACAATGTTAACGTTTGTACCTGATATTGCCTAGAGTTATTACTATAATTTGCGGCCGACATAGGAATTATGGGAAGAATTATAGCCAGGCCTATAATTAAGAAATACTTATATAATAATTTCATTTTTGAAGCTCTCTTTGTATACTCAAATCGTTTCACGTTTAGATGCTGGATTGCATAAAAATATACGTTGATTTTCAGTTAGAGGCAACTACTATTCAGAATATTGTTTGAGGATATACATCTTTTTGAAGTTTTATCTGAAAAACCAATCTGAAACATGAAACATTTTTAGTTATACTTTTGGAATATTAAGGTCAGATCCCGGCGTAATGGCCCCTCCGCTTATTATTAATCTCATGGCTTCGGCAACAGATACTTCAAGATAGGTCAAGTCAGCTTTTGGGATTAATAGGAAATAACCACTTGTAGGATTAGGCGTAAGCGGCAGAAAAACACTAATAAGCTCTTTCTTATCTGTATTACCAGTTTCCCATAGATTATCTTCATTTGTAACAAACCCTACAGAGTAGATGCCTTTTTTGGGGAATTCAAAAAGTACAACTTTTCTAAACATACCGTTTTTTTGGTTTCTAATCGCATCCCCAATATTTTTTATCGTAGAGTAAACACTATTAAACATTGGGACTTTCATCAAAAACCATTCGGCAAAGGTTATAATTTTTCTCCCAAGTGTATTTCTTGTTAGAATACCAATAAAAAATACTATTAGAAGTATTAGTATTAGGGAGATAATTTTAATTAGTTCGCTGAATGGCAGGTGATTAGCCAATTCCTTTACCCATGGAATATGTATAAACAGAGCTATAGACCATGAAGTTAATTTCTCATAAATAAATATTATGATAATTACGGAAATCAGCAGTGGTATGGTTACGAATAGTCCCGCAATAATGTTGTTACGTATATAATTGAACATAATAATTTAATTTTTTGATTAATCTATGCGACCAATGACTTTCAGTTGTAAGGTTAGCACTCTGCGTTTATCTGCTTTCAGAACTTTTATATTAAGGTAATTATCAATAGTGGTTTCAAGTCCCGGTTCAGGTATTTGTCCGAGCCGACTACATAAAAATCCTCCAATAGTATCTACATCTTCATCTTCAGGAAGTTTTATTTTAAGAATCTCATTTACCTCATCAACCAGAGTTCTTGCATCCATTATGACTGAGCCGTCATCTGTAAAATGAAGAGTTGACTCCTCTACTGTTTCATGTTCATCATGTATTTCCCCAACTATTTCTTCCAGTATATCTTCAAGCGTAACTATACCAGCAGTTCCACCATATTCATCTATAATGACAGAAAAATGGTTGTGGGACCCTTTTAAATCGTCTAATAAATCACCAATTTCTTTGGTTTCCGGCACAAAAATAGGCTTATGGGAAAGCTCTGACAGAGTTTTTCCAGCAATGCTTTCAGTATTTAGAAATTTTCTAGCGAGAATTATGCCGGTAATTTCATCTATTGTTTTTAGATATACCGGTATTCTGCTGTGTCCACTTTCTATAAAAAGCCTTACTGCTTCTTCTATTGATGCTGTCGAAGGGATTGCAATAACATCCACCCGAGGAGTCATTATTTCCTTAACATCAGTATCATTTAGTTCAAAAATACCTTTTATCATCTGTTTTTCTTCTTCTTCAAGAGAGTTGTCATCAAATCCTGAAGTAGAATCATTTTCCAAGAGGGATAGTATTTCATCTTCTGTTGTAGTAATGTCGTCTTCTTCAATGTTCTGAGAACGCTGTACTTTCTGTTTGATAAAGTTGATAAAAAGAACAAATGGATATAAAAGAGTGTAATGAAGCAGACTGATTAATGGCATTGTTGCTTTTAATGTTTGAATATCATATTTGACAACGAAAATCCTAGTAATGATTTCAGCCAAAATCACAAGAAAAACTGTTATCATCGCTGCAATCAAAATGTGCGGAATGACACACTTAAAAGAGAACGAACTCAAATTACATGAGAAGTATTTATAGAATATAGTGTTATGAGAAATATCAAAAATCAGTGATGCTAAAACTGCAATATTAAAAAAAAGTATAATTTTATATACTACTTGATAAGCAGCCTTCTTTTCAAACCATTTCTCTACTTTTTTGGCAAGAACGCTATCCTCATTTTCTAATTTTCGTATGCGTCCTCTGGTTAATTGAGAAAATGCTTCCCAACCTGCAATAAACCATAAGAAAGTTATTAAAAAAAATATTAAAATTTCGAAAATCATAATTGTTCCTGAACATTATTACACTGAAGTAATATATTATTTGGGTTTGTAGAATAAAATTTTGAACTCAAACTTATTACCGATAGCTACTTTTACAACCTCTCCGGCATATTTCTTTGAAAAATAGAATCAAATGAAAATTCAGTTTGAAGCTTTTTAATAATTTCTCTTTCCTTTCTTCTCATCTTAGTCCGTTCTTTTGCAGCTAAATCATTTTCTCCTGCAACGTGAAGAATCCCATGAACTAAATATAATACCATCTCATAAGCAAAAGAAGAGTGTTTTCTTCTGGAAGCTGCTGAAACAGCCATACCTGGATGAATAATCAATTCTGCCGCAATATCATTGTTTTGAAGTTGATATCCATCTCTGTAATCAAAAGATATCACATCGGTTAAACCAGTATGATTTACAAACTGTTTGTTTATTCGCATAATAGTTTTAGGACCAACAAAACTAATGGAAATAATTTGATTCTGTTCCAGATTTAGTCTAGCTAGTTCTACTATTCTTTCCATTAGCATTCGGAATTTTTTCCCCGCTATTTTTAGCATTTTCCTTTGCTGCGTAGAATAGATCACCTTCATCATTATTTTCCTCTTCAACAGGGTAGTTAATACGCGTATGCAACATTGAGTTTAATGTTTTTATAAAACTCTTTTTAGCAACTGCAAGTTCTCTAAAGGAGAAATCAGCATTATCCAGCTGTCTTTCACGAACTCTTTTCCTGATGATCTCCCAAACAAGAGCTTCGACTTTAGAAGGAGTAGGTTTCACTAATGATCTTGATGCAGCCTCACATGCGTCTGCAAGGCTGACAAGTACAATCTCTTTCTCATGTGGTTTAGGTCCGGGATAACGGTATTCACTCTCAGTTATATCTCTTGTTTTATTATTATTTTCATCTATGGCTCTCCTATAAAAATAATAAACAAGATCAGTACCATGATGCTGCTGGATTGCATCACGTATCAGGCTGCTTAGTTTATATTTAATAGCAAGATTAACTCCCTCTTTTACATGATTCATTATAATCATACAACTCATTCCGGGGCGAAGTAAGACATGCCTGTTTTTGGTGCCAATATTGTTTTCTGAAAAATATTCAGGCTTAGCAAGTTTTCCTATGTCATGAAAGAGGGCACAAACCCTGGCTTTGATAGGATTTGCACCAATATCGCTTGCCGCCTGTTCTGCAAGTGTAGCAACCACAAGACAGTGATGATACGTACCTGGAGCTTCTAGCTGCATCCTTTTTAAAAGGGGATGATTATAGTCACATAAACTTAAAAGGCTCATATCCGTATTAATTTGAAAAAGTGATTCAAGTGAAAAAAGGATTGCTAAAGATATAACAGCAGTCACTAAACCGTTTAAAAGACTTAAACCCGTCACCAAGGGAATCATATTGGGATTTTGAATTATAAACTTAAGCTGTCCAGAAAATTCTATAGCAATAAAGACTATGGAAACAGATAATACAGCCCTTATGAAATACTCTTTATAATTTTTTGATTTATATACAAAATAAGCAGAAATACAGCCAACTCCCATGCCAAGAATAACAACAAAATAACTATCGACTTTTATCGCTGCAATTAAAGAAACCAGTAAAGTGGCAAATGTGGCTGCACGCATACCAATAAGAACGGAGAGTAAAATTGATGTTAGCCCTAATGGAATTAGGCATGTTTTTAGATTTACTGGTAAATTATATTCTGCTGCCAGCACATAAAAAATTTTATCTGCAAACATAATGCATAAAACTGTAATAATGATAACAGCTGCAATAGTAGCCATTTTTTGATTACTCTGAAGGATTCGGGGATGTAGGTTATAAAAATATATGCCTATAATAATGACAAGAATCAAACTCATTATTATGTTGTAGGAAAGGTTTTCCCAGAAATATGTATAACGATTTTGCTTATCTTTTTCGATTTCAAATGCTTTAAATTTTTCCAAAATAGAAGGAGTAACTTTTTCTCCTTTTTTTAGTATTATATCTCCTTTATAGACTTCATTGAATACATCGTTTTCAGTGGACTTATTGATAAAACTTCGTTCATCCTCTGTCAGTTTTTTATTATATTGAAGATTTTTATTCAAAAATTGCAATGAAAATTCATATAATGCTTTTCGCAACAAACGCCTATTTTGCGGTGAGTAGTCTAATGCCACTTCATAGGAAAAATTGCTTGTTGCCACAATAGGGGTGGGAATAGAATATAAAGGTTGTGGTGCCCTAATATGATCATTACTACTGTCAACAATACATATTTTTGTGTCATTTTCTCTATTCTTCATCTCTTCAGGGGAGATAATACCTTTATACAGTGTTGTCGATAGTTTTTGATTGAACAGTTCTAATTTTTCAGGGTCGTTTATAATAGTTAATAATGGCTGAATAAAGGAGGGAGGAAAACCTAATGTTTTTTCTGTTTTACTATTTGAGTTTTTAGAAAAAGTAGAAATTTTCTTTAAAAGCTCTTGCGCATCACTAATACTTTTTTTGCAAGCAACTGTATTTAGCTCATATATCAGCGGAATAGCAGCTTTACTTTTTAAACGTTTTTTTTCTGTTGCTATTTTGTTTAGATAAACAAAACTAAAATCAGCATAAATTGTTTTAGGGGCCTGTTGTTCTGCAACAAGATAAAATTCAGTACGGCCGTTTCCAGAAGGTATAATTAAAACAAATGCACAGAAAAGCCACACGACTGTCAATATAATAAGACTCAGTAATTTGGACTTATTCATTGCATGGCCTAAAGTTTCTTCCTGCTTTAGCCTTTTTTTGGAACTTGCCAGTCCTTCTTTTTCCAGTTTTCGTCTTTTTTTGCTTTTAAAGAAAAATGAAAGCATTATGACTTTCCTTTATTTGTTTTTGACATGTTCTTTTCTGTTGATTTATCATAGGCATAGGCATTAATAATCTTTTCTACTAGTGAACTGCGAACTACATCTTTTGACGAAAACTCCAAAAATGCAATTTCTTTTATAGACTTTAGTATTTTTCTTGCGTGTTTAAGACCGGAAATTTTGCTGTCAGGTAGATCTGTTTGTGTTGGATCGCCAGTAATAATACACTTTGAATCAAAACCTAATCTAGTAAGAAACATCATCATTTGCTCTATGGTTGTATTTTGTGCCTCATCAAGAATTACAAAAGAATTATTCAAAGTTCTTCCTCTCATAAATGCCAGGGGAGCTACTTCAATAACACTTTTCTCTATTAGTTTATTTGCTTCATCAAAATCCAGCATTTCATATAATGCATCATACAAAGGACGTAGAAAAGGCTTAATCTTCTCTTCTAGTGACCCGGGAAGAAAACCAAGATTTTCTCCAGCTTCCATTGCCGGCCTAGTTAGAATAATCCTAGTGTGATTCCCCTCCAGAAATGAAGAAATAGCCATTGCCATAGCCAAATATGTCTTTCCTGTACCAGCCGGACCAATTCCAAAAACTACATCTCTCTGTTTCATTGAACGTATGTATTCAAACTGGGTGGTTGTTCTTGGAATGATCGCGTTTTTACGTGGGCCAACTTTTACTGATTCGGAATAAAAACTTTTGATATTTTTGGTATTACCACTGGAAAGCACAAATTCTAAATCTTTTTGACGAATAGAATAGCCTGACTCATGAATTTGATTTAATTCTTTCAGGATAGAATACGTCTGTTCTGTAAAAACCGGATTATCTGAACTGATTTTTACTAGACAGCCACGGGCAATAATTCTAACATGAAATAATTTTTCAAATAATTTTATGTTATTTATAGGGTCTCCTGCAAAAATACTAATTAATGCGTTCGACCCGTCAAGGTGTAATTCTTTCTCTGACATTTTGCCTGTAGACAATGCAATAAATTATTTAGTTGGAATTGTGAGCGTTAACCCGGGTTTAATGCTCCCCGGCGAACTGAGAATATCTTTATTTGCTTCCTGTATCTTTTTCCACTTTGTTCCATCATTGTTGAAAAACCTACATGAAATAGACCAAAGTGTATCTCCCTTTTTAACAGTATATGTCTTTGCATCAGGATCTACAACAGGAGCTAATTGCTTTGAACCTGAACTTGTAATCTCAGGAAAAGCTTCTGTATTTTTACTTGCACCTAAAATGGTTAAGTCATTACCTTGCATCGCTTCAGGCACATTGTCTACGCTAAAATTATTAGTCGCATCACCACTTACTGATGAATCATTAATAGGGGGAAGAGTTGGAGGTGGTTCCCAATCGCTATACGATTCCTGAATATAACCCTCCCACTGCTTCTCCGTTGTGCCATATTTTGTCCTAGCCAACTGCGGAGCACAGCCTGCAAAAATAAACAAAAGCATTATACTTGCAAACAAGTTTATAATATATTTTTTCATTTTTTGAGAAATCTTCCCCTTTTTTATTATATATAAAACTATTTATACTTTTTTAAAATTACAACGGCATTATGCCCACCAAATCCAAGATTAAGGTTTAACGCTGTATTAACTTCAACTTTCCTGGCTGTATTTGGTGTATAATCCAAGTCGCAGTCAGGATCTGGAGTTTCATAATTTATTGTAGGTGGAATTATATTTTCCTGTAAAGATTTTACACAACTTATTGTTTCAAGTGCACCTGCTGCACCTAAGTTATGGCCAATAGTTCCCTTAAGACTGCTAATCTGTGTTTTATATGCATGTTCTCCAAAAACGGCTTTGTATGCCATTGTTTCGAACTTGTCATTTAACGGAGTACTTGTGCCATGCGCATTAATATAGCTCATGCCATCAACTGGGATTTTTGCATGATTTAGTGCTACTTTTAATGCCTGGATACAGCCTCTGCCTCCAGGTGCTGGTGCTGTAATGTGATGGGCATCTCCTGACGCACCATAACCAACTACTTCAGCCAGAATGTTTGCTCCGCGTTTTTTAGCATGTTCAAGGTCTTCAAGGATAAGTACACCGGCACCTTCAGACATAACGAAGCCATCTCTATTTGCATCAAAAGGCCTGCTTGCAGTTAATGGATCTTTGTTTTGGCTCATTGCTTTCATTGAGCAGAAACCAGCAAAAGCTATAGGAGAAACACCTGCCTCGGCACCACCTGTAATCATAATATCAGCATCGCCGCGCTTCACCATCCAGAAGGATTCACCAATTGAATGTGTTGCTGAAGCACAGGCTGTAACAATACACATATTTGGTCCCTGTGCACCATAGCGCATAGAAATATTACCTGAAGCTAAATCAGAAATCATCATAGGTACTAGAAACGGTGAGACTTTGTCAGGACCTCTTTCAAGTAGAATTTTATGTTGCTCTTCAATTGCCTGAATCCCTCCAATACCACTACTGACAATAACGCCAACCCTTTCCGGATTAACATTGCTCAAATCTCGTTCAAGGCCTGCGCTTTCTACTGCCTCATCAGCAGCAGCAATGGCAAATTGGCTAAAAGGCGCAAGACGCCTTGCTTCTTTTGCACTCATATATTTGGTAATATCAAAGTCTTTAATTTGTCCTGCTACTTGTGTACGGTAAGATGTAACATCAAAACGATCCACGGTACTAATGCCGCATTTTCCGTTAACTACAGCATCCCAAAAGTCAGCAACATTATTCCCTACACATGAGACAGCTCCAATTCCTGTAATGACAACACGCCTATCCATCGCAATTTCCTTAATTTATATTATGTTTACAAAAAAAGATTATATAAGATAAAAGGGGCATACGGCTACTGCCAATGCCCCC
>Ga0075121_1001400_pt1 | contig 14897 bp, 8 predicted proteins | sample AntAceMetag02UKG_FD_69793 | JGI IMG/M metagenome (GOLD analysis project Ga0075121, IMG submission 69793) | Saline lake microbial communities from Ace Lake, Antarctica - Antarctic Ace Lake Metagenome 02UKG | ecosystem: Environmental > Aquatic > Non-marine Saline and Alkaline > Saline | place... | reverse complement strand
CTGAAGCTACGGCTGCGGCAGAAGCCCAAGCTGTGGCCCAAGCCCAAACAGAAGCCCAGGCGGAAGCAAACAGCATGCTGCCGTCCGTGGCTAACGGCGGTTTGGTGAGGGGGGGGCAAATGTCAGATGGGGAATACTATTACGAACAGTCTAGCGTTCTCGCAGCATACACACCACCTGCCGTTTTTCCTGATGATGAGGCAGAAGGTGATATTATTTTGGGCAAAATAAATCAAGCGTTGGTGGCGCTCAAGGCTTATCCTGAGGCTAATGCTGAACGCATTGCAGAGATGGAGGGATCTCTGGCGAATGCGATGACAAAATATCATCCTGAGCAGCAGTATACGAAGGATCAACGAGAGAACTACGATGAGGCAAAGGCCGAAAACATAAAGCGTTATGTAGAGGCCGTTGGCGAGGATGGTAGGGCTGGTATTGTCGGGGAGCAGGTTGCCAAATATAGCGACAAGATGGAACAATACATGAACCCCACGCAAGAGATGCTTGTTAGCCAAGTTCCTTTTACAAATATGATGGACACCATTAACAGCAGGACAAACCAGCGTGAGCTGGATATTCGAAACGATTGGCAAAAGGCCGGAGCAGCACAGCAGCAGGGGCTTACAAATTTGGGGATGTCAAACACAACTGTTGCGCCAACGATGGCTGCGGGCAATAGTCGATATATGCAAGAGGACTTGAATAGAAACGCTGATAGTGTTACAGGCATGAAGCTGGGAGTTCATCAGCTCCAGCAGGGGCAAAATGCGAGCTACGCAAACATGTATGCAAATAAGTTAGGGCAGTCCGAACAGAACCAATACAACGCGATATTAGGCCGAGAAGATCCTTATCCAGACGCAAACTTGTATGCAAATTTGATGCAACAGTGGGGGGCAAGCGACGCTCCGGGTCCGGTTTACGACCACGACTCGACCTCTATTTTTGATGATATTCAAGACGTATTCGGAATCGATACGGATAAAATTACGGATAAAGTTACGGATAAAGTTAGAGAAGTCTTTCATATATAGAAAAATATAGTCAAACTAAATAAGAACGGAGACACATCATGTCTATTGTAGTGGGACACAGCCCAACATCTTCGTTGGGAGGACTTGCCAGTCAAGTTGGATACAACCAGGCGGCAAGAGAAGCACAGGCTCAGGAAGAGCAGTGGAAATTTCAAAGGGGTATGCAAGACCAAGCATTCCAGAACCAAGTAAAGGGTATGCTGTTTGAAAATACAATAGGAGCAGTTGGAACCGCTGTTGGTGCCGCTGCTGGTGGGTCTACGGCTGGTGCCGCTGGTGGTGGGTCTGCTGCTGCTGGAGCTACAGGTTTTTTGTCCAACATTCTTGGCGGCAAAATGCAATCAAACCAAGCCATCGAACAACAGCGTCAGACGGCTAAGTTTACGACTCAACAGAATAACCAATTGGCGGATATTCGACAAAAAAGAGAGCGCTTGCGAAACGACACCACATTTACCCCCAGACAACAACAAGAAGGTGATCTAGAACTCGCAAGAATGGAGTACGGTATCGGTCCGATCAAAGTAGACATGGACCCCAGCCCCCATCCTAAAGGTCAAGCGCCTGGAGGAGATAGCTGGTTCACTGCTGCTGGAGCCGAGCGTGTGCGAACTACGAAAGGAGAAGTAGATGAACTTGTTGCTGGCATTAGCTTTGACGATTATAACAAAGCTCTGGAAACAGGAATTAAGTTCCTGACGAAAGAAGTTTGGAATCCTAATGCCCAGATGATGGAAAAGATTTCTCCAGAACCAGAAGACTTAAAGAAATGGGTGAACGGATATCTTGGCGATTTAATTGACTTTAAAAGAAACGGTCCAATATCTCCTCCTCAAGCACAGCAAGCTCCTGCTCCACAAGCGGTAGCTCCACAAGCGGTAGCTCCACAAGCGGTAGCTCCACAAGGCGGACCATTGAAAGAGGCATACTACTCTGGTCAACAACAAGGACAGGTATCTCCTCCAGCGCAGCAACAAGCGGCAGCGCAGCAACAAGCAGCGCAACAACAAGCAGCGCAACAACAAGCTAAGGGTGGCAAAGGAGCGGTTTCCATTAGACAACGTACCGACATGGCTCTTAATGCCGCACAAAACGTACCTCCAAGCGTAGCAAAGGAATTGCGTGAAATAGCAAGCGACATAGACAACGAAACAGACGATCTAAAAAGACGCAAGCTTTATATGCAGTTTAGACAGGTAAGAGAAACTGCAAAAAAGAGAGAGACTTCGTTCCTTGATCCAGAAGTTGAGAACCAAGCTTTGTCGGTATTCAGTAAAGTCGAGGCGGCCCTTACACCTAAACAAAAAGAAGACTTTGAAGGTGTCTTGCATAAAGCAAAGTTCATGAAAAATGTTAAGCTCCGGGAAAGGGCTGTTGAAGACCTTCAGATAGAAATTAAAACACTGGAGAAGATTGCTTTTTACTTATCAATGCAGGGCGCCGAACAACAAGCACCGCAAGGAGGAGACAACTTCCCTCTTCTTAAAGACCCCTTCTCGGTTCCTAAAAACCCCGAAAAGATATACGACTTCAAAAAAGAGTTCTTAAATAGGACTGGAGGCAAGTAAGTCTAATGCCAAACCCAGATACCCAAGTAAGAGATGTTCCTGCTGCTGGAAATCCGTTTGATAATTGGCCTGAACCCACATGGTTAAAAAGGGCGGAAGAAAAACAACGAGCCCTTGATTTTGTCAAAAAGGCTTATGGTATATCTGAAAGAATCGAAAAAAGCGATGAGAAGGGCATTAAATCCTTCCTCGACATGAAGCGCGATCTTGACGGTTGGACCCCAAAGCATGTTGAGTTATTTAAGGCGGTTCATAAAGATTATGCCTTAAACCCAGAACGAAACAAAGCGCGTGTTGAAAAAGAGATTATTGATATTTATTCTGAGGCATACTCGAAACAAATTCCTCTTGTGCGAGACGTTATAATGGGTGTCTACATGGGGCGGCAGAACCTTTTCTCTTTAGCTGCCCGCCCGTTCTCTGGCGAAACTGCCGACGAGATGAATTACAACGTAAACCTAATTGGTCAAGCTGCGGCTCAGTCCGACAAGGACTCGCTTTTTGGTAGGCTCGGTGGAGACGTGCGAGGTGCCACTAGTTCTATTTACCAGGCTGCTACTCTTGGCGCTACTGGCGGCGGTGCTGCCGCTGTTATCGGGGGCTTTGCCTTAGGTGAAATGAACCAGGCAACTAGCGAGGCAAACAAAGCCGGGTTAAAAGGCAAAGAGAAGTGGGCCTACATTGGACGCGCCGGGGCTATTGAGGGACTTATTGCTGGAGGCTTTCAACTTGCAGGATGGGGTGGTTTTGAAAGCATTATGGGCGGCACCAGGCAACTTACCCGCGCGGGGCTTAAAGAGGTTTTCAAGCGCACCGGAGTCTCTCTATTGCAGGAGCTTCCAGAAGAAGGTTTAACCGAAATACTGCATGGGTTCAACAATGCCATGTCGTTACCAGGCCAAGAGCCAATGACGCTGGAGCGTGGTTTAAAAATACTTAAAGACACGACCATCCAAACAACCCTTGCCGTTGGCGCTTCGGGTGCGTACCAGGGCATAAAATCACAGTCTTATCTCAAACAAAAAGACAAGATGATGCCGGGGCTTTCTCAGCGGTTCGGTATTCCTGAAAGTGTTGTTAATGATATGTACGACAGGGCCGCCAAGAAATCTAAGACTGGCGAAGACTTTCAGATTATGCTGGGGCAAGAGCTGACTAAAACACCGGAGGGCGTACAGCAATGGGCGAGAGATAATTTAAAGCAAGCTCAAGGGCTTATAGATCAAGACTCCACCAGTCGTACCCCGTTTAATGAAGCGGGCTTACCCAAAATGAAAGGTCCAGAGCGAGCAGCTTTTCTCGGCGAACTTAAAAAGCACGAGATGGCGATTGGGCATTTGCTGAAGATTAAGGACATCTATAAAGAGACAGAACATCGGGCCCAACAGCAGGCGGCGGAGTTTGAAGAAAAGCCTGAGCCTGTTACTGAGACAGGAGAGTTGACGGAGCGCTTAGAGGCAGAGGTTAAGCCGGAACCAGTGGTCGAGGAGGCACCACAAGAGGCACCACAGGTCCAAGACGTTAAAGGGTATATTGAGAAGGCCCGCGCTGAATTAGACGAGACGGGGGCTGTAAGTGTTGCCGGAAAAGACTATAAGATAGTTAGTGTTGCAGAAGGCGTATTCAAATTAGAGATAACAGAGGATGGGCGAAAAATAGCATCGGATATGCGAGGCGGTAGCTCCTCACGGGAAGAGGCCATCTACCGAGCCGGTAAAGACTTTGAAAGAGACGCCGCTCTCATTGAGGCAGAGTTGACGCCGAAGGTCGAAGAGAAGGTCCAGGAACCAACCAAAGAAGTTGAGGTTGTACCGGAACTAGAGGCCAAGCCTGAGATCAAGCAGGAAACTGAAGAGAAGGGTTTGGTGATAGAGCGCTTAGAGGCAGAGGTTAAGCCGGAACCAGTGGCCGAGCCGGAGGTTGTTCAAGAGCCTATTGAGAGCGAAGGTAAAAAGTTAGCGCAAGAGATAGAGGAAGAAGTCCAGGAGCCCATAGAACAGCCTAAGAAGAAGCTGAAGAAAACCGAAGAGGTCAAGCAGGCTGAAGAGGCAAAGAAGGTAAGGCAAAAGGCGAAGCTCCAGCCCAAGCAGGAAACTGAAGCAGAGGTTGAAGCAGAGGCAGAAGAAGAGGTTGAAGAAGAGCGGAAGATTTCTGAAACCGACAGACAGGTATTCGAAGGCATTCCGCTGGCTTGGGTTAAGACTGAAGATATTCAAGCATCGGCACCGGGAATGAATATTAAAAAGGACGCAGATCCCGTAACCGGAATCGTTCCTGGAAAAGAAATACAGGGTGATATCAACACGATTGGGCTTGCGCCTATTGTTGTATGGGATCGTCTTGATGGCACGCTTGTTATTGCAACAGGCCGACATCGTTTAGATTTCTATCGCAGAAAAGGCTTGGAATATATTAAGGTTCAAATAGTTAAAGAGTCCGAGGGTTTTACAGCGGATACGGTCAAAGCCATAGACGCAAAATCAAACATTCTTGATGGACAAGGAAGTGTATTAAATTATGTTGACTACTTCAGAGAAAGCAAAATCAGTAAAGAGGTCGCAGAAAAAGCAGGATTCTTCCGTGACGCCCGTGGTCGTGACGGATTCGTCATTGCTAAAGATTCCTCCGATGATCTCTTGGGGGCAGTACAAAATGAATCAATCTCAACTCGAAAAGCAGGAGAAATAGCAAGCTCTGCACCTGGTAACGAAGGCGTGCAAGCGGTGGCGCTGCGCGAAGCGAAAACCATGACAGCCGATCAGTTAGGCTTCTTCACAAAAAACCTCATTGCTATGGAAGGCAGGGAAACCGCTCAAACAGAGGAATATGAGCAGCTTAGTATGTTTGGACCCAATGAGTCTGCTACTAAACAGCTTAAAGCGGTGGTTAAGCAGATCGACAAAGAGATTAAAGAGCTAAAGAAGATTGTGGCGGTTCCGAAACAGGTCACGAAAAACCCGATAATAGCAAAGCGGCTTGGCATAAATCAAGAAGATCCAGATGTAGCAGCCAAGGCGGTGGAGGCGGCCAAGCAGCGAATAGCTTTGTTGAAAAGACCTATAACCGATCCCGCGTTGTACGCGGAGATGCTTGATAGGCATAACGAGGCGGCGACAAAGAAGGCTAAGCCTAAGCCTAAGAAGGCCAAACCTAAGCCTAAGCCTAAGAAGACTGAGCAGCAAAAGAGAGACAACCTGAAGCCTAAGAGCAAGAAGAAGGGTGGTGGTGCAAGTGGCAACGCGATGGCTGCAATTGGTACGGGCGACAGCTTTGCGGCAGATGCAACAGATGCGGCAGATGCAACAGATGCGGCGATAGCATCTAAGTTGTCGCAGACAGTAGCTAAGAAGATCAAGGCTGTTGCAGACAAAATCAATTACAGAGAACCATCAGAGCCTTCCAAGAAGATCGATGAGATAGCATCTAAGTTGTCGCAGACGGAAGTTGTAGACGGCGCAATGGAAATGTTTTTCCCGGCAAAGCGCGGGGCATTCGGAAGAATGATGTCGCTTATTACTCGAAAGCGCACCGCTGAGATAGCTCAACAGGACCATGCAATTCGCGCCAAGCTAAATCAGATAGGAAAGCTTTTCCGCTGGATGTCTCGGCCTAAAATTGAAGACTTCATTGGCCGCATGGAAGATCCTGAGGGAGCACGTCAACAGGAGACAAAAGAGCTGGATGATGCTGCGGCGGTTTTGAGAGCATTGTTAGACAGAGGCCGGAAACGAGTTCAGGATCTTGGGACAGGTAAACTAGAAGAGTATTATATAGATTATTTTCCCCATCTATTCAAACGCCCAAAACATGCGGCTGATGTTATTGCGTCAATTCTTTCAAAGAGAAAGTTGAAACCTTCGGGCTTTTTGCAGGAGAGAAAATATCCAACCTTAAAGGATGGGCTTGATGCGGAGCTTGAGTTGGTCCACGACAATCCTGTTGAGATGGTTGCTTTACGTTTACATGAAATGAATCGTTACGTTGCTGGGCAGAACATCTTTCAGGACACCAAAGACACCGGCATGGCTATATTCATTGCTGAGAGCATGACTAAGAACTATAAGCGCTCTGGCTGGGTATTTATCGATGATGCGGCCTTCCACGTCAAGGGAACCCCTACGATGAAGATAGAAGAGGCTTACGACAAGCTGTTGGTTGACCAACTGATGGGAGTGGCGGCAAGGCTTGGCGTTTCACATAAGCGTTTATCTAAATTGCGGGGTAGACGGTGGGGCGAGTCTGGACCGGGTAAAAACATTAAGACTAAATTTGCTGGACCTGTTAGTGTCTTCGCTCATGAGGTTGGGCATCAAATAGGTGAGCAGTTTGGGCTATATGATTTTATGATAAGCGGTGAACATACCATTGGGCGCACATTCAAGTCGGGCAAAAAGAAGGGGCAGCCGGTAGCATCTGACCAGCAGGCAAAGCGTGTCACGATTAAAAACGAGTTCAGGGCTTTGGCGGATCTCCGGAACGAAGGGGAAGAAGTAAGTAAAAGCCGAGAGAGCTACGTTCGCAGGGAAGCAGAGAAGGAAGCTGTTATTTTAGAGGCATGGCTCCAGGCTCCTGAGAAGATGGCAAAGGTTGCTCCTAACATTACAAAGGCATGGAAGGGCTTCCTGGAGAACAATGATGTTGTAGCTCCTTTGTTGTCTTTGGACCGTTCTGTTGTGTTGGGCTCCCGGGAACAAGAGTTTGAAGGCAAGGGCGTTGTAACACTTGGCCGATGGGCGTTACCGAAAGAGGCTGCCACTATTCTGAATAGACACCTGTCTCCAGGGCTGGGAGGCAACAAGAATATTTGGGTGCGGGGTACTTATGCAGGGCTTAGGAAGATGCGCAACTTGTCGCTTATGGCAAGTCATGGACTGAGCGCGTTTCATGGCATCAATGTTGCTACTGACTCAATTAACTCGCATGTCGGCATGGGCTTGGAAAAGCTTGGAATGGGCGACTGGCAAGGCGCTATTAAATTGTGGGGCGGTGCATGGAAAGCTCCGGTTGGCGATATCCTCATTGGTCGAAAGGTTTTTGCAGCCATGCAAGAAGAGGATCTTAATAATATTGTAGATCCCGAGATGCGAAAGATAGTTAAGGCGGCAATAGCTGCGGGCGCAAGAGCAACGATGGATGCTGCTTATAGTAACAATGCAGCAAGTATGCTTGTAAAGTCTATGCGAGATATAAAATTTGGCGCAGCAGGCCAAAAAACATGGGGAGCATTCAAGGCGCCGTTGCAAGTTGCGATGGCTGGTTTTGAGGCGTCTGCTTGGCCTATTATGACATATCAAGTGCCAAGGCTAAAGCTCGGTGTTTTCTACCATATGGCACAACACATATACGAGCAGGCGGACCATTACGACTGGAACGATGTCCGCATTGAAACCGAGATGGCAAAGGCGTGGGACTCTGTAGATAATCGTATGGGACAGCTCATTTACGATAACTTGCATTGGAACCGGGTATTCAGGGATTGTATAATGCTGGCCTTCCGCGCTCCTGGCTGGACACTTGGTTCGATACGAGAGTTTGGTGGCGGATTAGTTGATACCCTGGCTCTTCCTTACCGTTTAATTAAAGGCGATCCCATTGTAACTCGCAAGATGGGGTATGCTCTTGGTGCTGGCATTTCTTACGCAATACAGGGCGCTGCTATTCAGTATCTACTCACAGGAGAACCCCCGGAAGAGATAAAGGATTTGTACTTCCCTAAGACTGGCCGAAAAAACTCAGACGGCAGCTCAGAGAGGCTTAGTATGCCTCATTACTCGAAGGATATTATTGCTTGGTACACGAATCCTGCGAAGACTACCAAGCATAAGCTCAACCCCTTGTGGGGAACGATGGCCGACTTGTACGAGAACGAAGACTACTTCGGCAACCAGATACGAGAAGGAACTTTCGCAGAACAAACCGCACAGGCAGCAACGCATTTTGCTGAGAATATGTTTATGCCCTTCAGCTTCCGTAACTATGCTAAATATGTAGATAACGGGGAGACAAAGGTGAAGTCCTTTGGTATTGCTGCAAGCGGTGTATCTCCTGCCCCTGCTTACATAACTCGAACGAGAGCAATGACGCTGGCAATTTCACACATGAGAACCGCCGGCGGACAGAAGAGCCATGAAAAGGCCGAATACTACGACAAGCGCCGCAAGATAATAAAAGACATGCGCTTAAAGAAAAAGATTGATCCGGCACGGTTGGAGGGCTTCACGGAGTTGCAGCGAAAGAGCTTAGAGAGAGATTCCAAGCTGACTTCATTCCAGGCAATATTTAAACGATTGTCTTTCAAAGAATCGATTGATGTCTTTAATATTGGAAGCAGAAAAGAGCGCAAAGATGCGTGGAACATTCTGTTGGAGAAACGCGTCCGGCAGGAAAAGCTTGAACCTGAAGTCGAGCAGATGTTTTACAACCTGAAGCTCAACCAAGCGCAAATAGACGACCGGGTGAAGGCTGACATTAAAGTTATCCGCAACGCAGCATGGGGAATAGCCCGCAGTGATATCTCGGACAGACGGAGAGATGAATACATGGAAACCTTGAAGTCTAATCCGCAATACGAAGAAGGCGTAAAGTTCGCTGTTACAGCTTTGCGACATCGGTATCTGTTCAAGCTGGACGGCACGCGCTCTGGGAGAAAACTCACATCGCCATCGTATAGGAAAAAAGTGCATCAGCTTTTAGAGGCGTTGAAATCTTCTAAATAAATCTGAAATAACTTTCCAATATTTTCTTATATTTTCTTAAATTCTCTTGACACATCCAAACTTACCCTTTATCATATCCTCAGTAAACACTTTTACAGGAGGTTGATATGACACCAACGAAAAACAACTTGTTGACAGGCAAAGAGCTTGCGGCGCTATTCGACATTTCAATGGCGACGCTCTATAAGTTGCTAAAGGAAGGCGGGCGAAGCAAGCGCAACAAAGGTAAGGGAATAAATCTACAGAAAATTCCAAGCCACTTCCTCGGAGGCAAAAGGTTCTGGTCACGAAAAGTTGCGATGAGGATTCTTAATAAGCATTTGAACCAATAAGGGAAGTAGTAACATGGATTTCGACAAACGCTACAATAGGGCTATTTCGCAGAGCCTAGTGGAGAGCTATCTTAAATGTGGTTTAGCCGCAAAGTTCCAGTATGTTGACGGACTACGCAGGGTGAACACACGCATGGCCACAGGCACAGCGCTTTCACGTTGTGCTTGCGAGGATAACAGGGAGAAGATGTACTCCGGCAAACCTTTGGCTTTAATGGACTTGCAAAACATTGCGGTCGAAGAATACGAAGCAGAAATAGAAGCTAACGATGTTGTTGAATCTAAGATAGATATTGCCAAAGGGAAAGACAGAACTGCAAGCGCGGCGGTCGCCTTTGGAGAGCGCGTTAGTCCCAAGCTCAACGGTGTGATAGCTGCCGAGGAAACCATTACCGTCAAGGTTGATGACGACGTAACTTATGCGGGGACGCCCGACTATGTTACCGAGGATGGTATTGGCGACTTAAAGACAGGGAAGCCCTGGAACCAAACTAGGGCTAATAATTCACGACAGCTCACAGCCTACTCAATTTTACACAAGTCGCGTTACGGCGAGTTTCCGAAACGCGTTTGGATAGATACGCTTTATGCAAAAGGGAAGGGTTGGGAAGCTGCGCGGCTTTGGTCAAGACGACAAGAAGAGGATTATCGAGGTTTTATATATATTGTTAAAGCAGTAGTCTCTGGTTTCAATGCCGGAGTGTTTTTGCCAGCAGCCGAGACAGAGTGGTATTGTTCGGAAAAATGGTGTAGCTATTGGAAAATTTGTCCAGCTAAGGGCAGAAGGGGATGACGATGACGGAAAAAACAAAAGAGCTGAAGATTCACAGTTCTAACCAAAAGGGAATTGAGGTTAGCACAATGTCGGACTTGTGGCGCATGGCCCAGGCGATGGTAAGTGCTAAGATTGCGCCAAAGGGGATGGGTACGGAAAGTGCGTTTGGCATCATGGCGTTTGGGATCGAGTTGGGGATGTCTCCCATACAGTCATTAAAGAATTGCTGTTTCATCAACGGTCGCCCGGACTTGGACTCTGAAGGTGCTGCTGCGCTTATTTTAAAGAGCGGTTTGCTCGTTGACCAGGAGGAGCTTTTTGAAGGCGAGGGCGATGAGCTGACTGCAATTGTGCGACTAAAGCGAAAGGGAATGGAGAGGGCTGCTGAGAGGCGTTTTTCGTGGGCCGAGGCAAAGGCGGCAAAGCTTATCGGTAAAGACAACTGGCGGCTATACCCGAGACGTATGCTTCGAAACCGGGCTTATAAATTTGCTGCCCGTGATCTCTTTGCGGACGTGCTCAAAGGTGTTGGCCGTGAGGACTTTGAGTACGAAGGCGAGCCTATGGATACCAAAGTCTTAGATGTTAAGACCGTAGCCGAAGAGAAAAAGACTCCCTTCCCAACCGAGACAACAGGGATGCCTGAAGCTATGTTTCAGGACAAAAAGGAGTTTAGCTTTGAAGAGGTAAACGATGCGGTTGAAAAGACAGACGAAGCTGAAGAATGCGAAGCGCTCTGGGGTGTGTGGAAGGCGCTGTTAAAAAAGTTGAGCGGACCACAGCTTGACGCCATTAAGGCTCGCACCGGCGTTCACAGGATTACGCAGAAATGTACGGTTGATGAAATGAACCTGGCCGTTGATGCCGGAGAGAAAGCATTGGGGGGGAAATGATAAACAAAGTATCTCTTTACAATTTTAAGGGCTTAACTCGTGATTACGATATAAACCAACTAACTTTGTTGTTGGGCCGCAACGGTGCCGGGAAAAGTGCATGTTTCCAGGCTATTGTGTATGCCCTCACGGGCGAAGTAGAAGCGGGAAAGACTAACGATGCTATCGCACAGTTTTTCAGCGTACATGGTGGCCACGTAGCATTGGAAGACACAGATAAGAATTGGCTCAAGCGTGGGATTAAAGTTGACCACGAAAAGAACCAAGTATCTTCCTTCATCGAAACCTCGGACGATGATAAGGATGTTCCCGTTCCTGACAGGTGGAAGGTTGAAACCGAATCCCTCCAGCTTTCTAAGTTTCTTGGGATGTCTCCGGCGGCGAGGCGGGACTTTGTGATGGCTCATTGCAGCGAAGGCGCAGCGGGAGAGGACGATGTATTGTCTGCTCTCGGGGCTTATTACGCCAAGGAGATCGGTGGCAGGTTGGCAACTATCGAGCAGTTGGCCGCGATGAATGATCTTCCGGATGACATTGCGAATCTATTTAGTTTGTGGGAGCGGCCACTTGGAATTAAGACGATCCTGGAAATCGAAGCGCATAAAAACAAAGACAATCTTACCAAGTGCATGATTGGTTTGGCGGCGAAAGCGAAGGAGGAGCGCTTATTCGCCAGAAGGACCAAGCTGGATGCAATCGCGGCAAGCCGGGAGCTGGAGAGCGCAGCCAAGGGAGCCGAAGCAGCAGGCGCGGAATACAAAACTCGTGAACGTGAATACAAACTGCTCAATGCGGAGCTGAAGGAAATCAACGAGGCCATTGTCCGGTATAGCGAGGCGAAGTTTGCTTATAACCAGGCGAAAAAACTTGGCTTAAAATCCGCAGAGGACAAGATCCAGGCCGAGAAGCAGATGGCCGCGATGCCGCTCTTAGAAAAGATTGAAGAACCCGCAGGTGATGGCTGGCTTGCGGAGTATGAAGAACGATTGAAGGTTGTCAGGGATAAGATTGAAACCAGGCTGAAAGTATCTGATAACCAGAGGAAGGCCGAGAAGGGCGTTGTAATCTTGATCGGGCAGATGAACGCAGCCATGACAGCAGCTAAAAAACACAATGCGATGGACATGGGGGCGCTATTGTTTCTGTTGAGCGAGATCCCGGATGAAGCGCATGAACATATCCCGAATCTCAGAACTGTTGTGGATAAGTTATCGGCGGGCTGGAAAAAGCTCAAAGGGGAACTGGAGGCTAAGTATAAAGATGCTATGGAGGCGCATCACTTGGCTAGAACCGAGGTGGAGGCCGCAGCCGCGAACGAGCTGAATGTTAAAGATGATGTGAAGCTGCTCTCTGTAATCGAGGCAGAGATCCTGTCGGACATGAAAGAGATCCAACTGGAGAAGTCGGCGGAACTCGTTGAATACACAGACCGCAAGAAGCTGTTGGACGAACAGGCACAGCAGATGCAAAAGCTCGTGACGGTTGCCGAGGAGGCGGACAAACAGATCAAACGCTCCCAGGCGACCATCGCGGAGTGGGCTGGACATCTTGAGGAGTTGGAGCCGAAATCAGCATCGGAGTGCGAGATCAAGATCGTAAAGGCCGAAGCCAAGCTTGAGGAGGCGCTGGAGGCCGCTGGGGCCGCCAGGACATATAAAGAGGCTATCTATAAGGCCGAGGCCAACATGGTGGCGGAGAGAGCGTGGAAGATCGCTGAAGATGCTATTGGCGAAGCGCGGGAGAAAATCGTGGGACAGATCACGGCACCGTTGGTTGATGACCTTAACAAGATCCTTGCCGATGCCGGGCGACCGGAGCGGGCGTACTTGGAGCTGGAGAACAAGCGCGGTAAGCCGATCTTTGAGATGGGTTGGACGCTTAACGCTGTACGCCGGAGTCTACCTGCTATGAGTGGAGGCGAATCGGTGATGTTTTGCGCGGCCTTGTCGGTAGCGCTTATCAAACGCTCAACAGGCCGGAAGATACTGATGGTTGAGGCGGACCCATTAGACGCATCCAATTTAGTTTCGGTGCTTAAGGCGCTGGAACCGTGCAAGGAGAATGTTGAGGCTGTTTTGGTTGCCACAGCTCGGAAAGTGACGCCGGGGGAGGCTTGGACGGTGCTCGAAATATGACAGCAGCAGAGAAGCAGAAGAAGAAAATACTCGATGGCATAAGAGAACTTGTGGACCTACTACAAGGGGCGAATTTGCCCGATGAAATGCCAGAAGTCGAGGAGCTGCCAGGAGTTATGGTGGATGGGTTCTTCGAAGCATGGAATGCTTTGCCGGATGGAATCCCTAAGATCCAGGAAATATCAAAAGCGCGGAGAGCCAAGTACCGTTGCCGGATGCAGAACAAGTGGTGGCAGATCAATCACATTGTAGCGATGGCCCAAATTCCAGGACTTGCGGGACTGTGTGGTGAGAACGACAGGAATTGGAAGATTGACGTGGACTTTTTCTTACGACCCAACACCGTAGCTCGAATCCTGGAGGGAAAGTATGATTTATGGGGGAAGGCCAAGGACGAAATGGCTGCGGCAAGCAAGTCTAATAAGATTAACTTTATGGCCGGACTGGAGGATGGATGAACGATGTAGCAAAAGTACGACGGCTGTTCACGGCGCTCTATGAAGCCCGTATCGGCTTCTGGCCCGCCAAGGGCGACGACAGAGAGGTAGAACAGGGGCTTTGGTGGCAGGTTGTGGACTTGATTCCCGAAGAGAAATTGCCAGAACTCTTTGATGCACTTGGGTTTATACAGCAATCTTCGAACAAAAAACCTTTGGTCCCTGCGATATGGCGGGCGTGGCGCAAAGTTGAAGGACAGACCAAGCGCACGACCGCACAACATGCCCATTGTGCTGTTTGCGGAGGTGAAGGCCGGTATAATCTACCCTGTTGGGTGGGGACAGATAAAAATGGTATTGGCTGGGATTTCAGTGGGGAGCATAATGTACTAAGCAGCTACATATTCCCATGTCAATGCAGCGCTGGAGACCAATGGCGGGATAATTATCACTGCCCGCATGAGTTGTTATGCGATGCATTTGATCGGCAGAGGGCTATCTTGACGGCTTGTGGGATCACCGAGGAAACGAATCGACAAATGACCCTAAAGGAGTATCTGGCGCAGGCAGCGACTTCCACAGCAATCTCAGTACAAGGCTACAAGTTGGAGCTGATTCGAAAGTCGCTGTTGGCCGAGGCGCGGCGAGATGGGGAAGATGCTAAGTTTTTTGAGAGAACCCCCATTCGGAGAACTCTGGCGTTGCTTACCGCAGGGAGTGGATTGGTTGAGGCGGCGCAGGTGCAAGCTGATGCCGAAGTCGAACGGCTGGAACATGTTCCCGAAACAGATTTCGGGAACATCGCCGAAGTGGAACGTGTTGAATAGCCTACAAAGCGTTATTTTACTTGGGGGAGGTGTACTCCCCCGCTTATTACAGAAGGGTGTAAAGATATGGAAACAATAGACATGCGTGGCACTGGCTCTGGCGCTGGTTATAGAGATGGATGTGGAGCTGGAAATGGAGCTAGATTTGGAGATGGAGCTGGATATGGAGATGGGTATGGA
>Ga0075121_1001395_pt1 | contig 14942 bp, 9 predicted proteins | sample AntAceMetag02UKG_FD_69793 | JGI IMG/M metagenome (GOLD analysis project Ga0075121, IMG submission 69793) | Saline lake microbial communities from Ace Lake, Antarctica - Antarctic Ace Lake Metagenome 02UKG | ecosystem: Environmental > Aquatic > Non-marine Saline and Alkaline > Saline | place... | reverse complement strand
AAGATACGGTCTAACTTCACAAATAAGAAGATCTGTTGTGTCTATTCCTTCGAATATAGCAGAAGGATATGGAAGAAAGACAACCAGGGATTACATCAGGATGCTTTACATAAAAAAAGACATAGCAGAAAACGAAAAAACATCAAAAGCGCTGATAAAGTTTTTAGAAAACAAACCCTTGAATCCTTGGATCCTTTTCTCCAACTAAATTGGAGAAGAGCCTTATTTCAATATTTTTTAGGTTATAATTTACAATTCAAATTTGACACCAATGCAGATAGATTTTGACAAAACGATTAAAAAATAATAAGTTCCAATTTATATTAGATCACAAGGATTGTTTAATAAAAACAATTGTATCAGTAAAATTTTGGAGGTCATATGAAGAAACTGTTTGTCACCCTGTTTATTCTTATTTGCGCGACATCTGTCTCTTTTGCCGCTGAATCCGTACAGAAAACCTTCTGCATGCCCGCAGTGGGTTATGAAAACATAGACGTCCTCAAGGCTGAACTCCTGCTTCAGGTCAAACGCATGGCAGTTGGACAGCTTTACGGTGAGATGATCTCCGGATTTAGCAAGTCTGAAGATTTTGTCCTTACCAAAGACAGGGTAATGTCTTATACATCCGGCATGGTACGCATCCAGGGCAGCCCTCATTATGCCAATGGATCAAATTTCGGCGAAGTATGTATTACCATAAACGCTTATATTACTGATGAGGACAAAACAAAACTTGCGCCTGTAATTATTTCAAATAAATACTGCGGCTCAGATCCGAACATGTCCACAAAAAAACTCAAGAAGTATATCCTGGACCAGGCAATTATCCGTGAACTTCTTAACTATGAACCAAAGCTAAGAGATGTAGAAGAGAAAGATGTACTCCGCCTTGCCCATAAAGTAAAATATTCCAGGACAGGATTTATACAGGATACAGAAACTTACTGCGCCAGTTTTGAGGGCATAGTTTATCCTGCTGAAATAGCCTCCCTGACCCAGGAAGCGGGCAGGCCGGTTAATGTTGTTCCTCTTATTGATTCTTTACCAAACGCCGCTTTCAAGGCGTCTTCAACATGGTCCAAAGATTTCAATGGGCATGGCCCTGCTAACGCACGCTTCAGCAACACCAGAACTTTATCAAACTGGAGCGCTGGTTCGAACAACGCAAAGCAGTGGCTTCAGGTTGACCTTGGGAAAACGGCCATAATTACAGGTGTCGGCACAATCGGCCGCGCAACCGGTTATAACCAGTATGTTAAATCCTACAAACTGGCCTACAGCTCAGATGGCTTGGTCTGGAAGTTTGTTAAAGAAAACGGGGTAGATAAAATATTTTCAGGGAATACAGATACTACTACTGCTGTACGCAATGATCTGAAAAAGCCTGTCAAAACACGCTATCTTCGTTTTTACCCGGTCACATGGAATACCCATATAACCATGCGCGTTGAAGCTTACGGAAAGTATCGTTGATCTGGATATCCCCTACTTTCCCCCCAAATCCTGGACGGCATTGTGAACGAACTGATATAAAATGTTCAAATCTCCCACTGCGTCAATCCTGTATGTCGCTGTCTCCCGTCGATCCTTATATATCAGGGTAATTTCCGTCCATGTCCCCGTTAAGCCTTCCTTAACAAACGTAGAATTGTAAAAATCAACCCGTTTTTTAAATATATCTTCAACAAGACGATATACTTCGTCATTTTCATTGATAAGTGTAATAATTCTGTTGATTGTGTGGAAGTCGTATCTTTCAACTATAATTTTGTAGTGTTTTCCTTCTCTTTCAACGACAAATCGCATATCGCCGCCGCCCAGCGTGTTCCACACGAACCCGACAATTGAACTCTCGGGACAAACCTGGTTTTCTGTCTTGCATTGACTACTATTCGCGCAACCAGCGAGAAAAATAAGAATGGCAATAGGAAATATCAAAGTTCGATAGAACAAACTGAAAATGTTCATGTAAAGAAACTCCTTCCCAGAAATAAGGTTATAAAAACCTGCCGGCAGCTTTTAGCTGTCAGGTACTAAAAAGTTATGTATTTTTTATTGTTCCTCCTCTTTCAAATTGTATATGAAGCTTTTTAACGTAGCCATCCGGCACTTATTCAAATACTTTTCAGGAGTTCATCAAAGGTTGGAGTACTTGAGGACGTAAAAATAGATTCTATATTAACACGCATATTTGGTCAGCGATGAGGCTGATAACCGCCGGGGACACCCTCTGGAGAAAGGACTATCTGCCACACCTGGTTTACTCTTGCGCGAAAAGATGCGGCACATGTCAATAGATAAAATTTCCACATCCTGTAGAATCTTTCATCATAGTTTCCCTTCAGAGATTCCCAGTTCTCATGAAAATTTTTAAACCAGTGCATCAGAGTTTTATCATAGTCAACGCCGAAACTGTGCCAGTCTTCAAGAACGAATAATCTGTTGAATGCAGCGCTTAGCTGTTTTGCAGAGGGTAGCATTGAATTTGGGAATATATAACGATCAATCCAGGAATCATTGTTTGTAACCGAAGAATTCCCGCCTATTGTATGAAGCAGAAAGAGTCCGTCCTTTTTAAGAAGTTTTTTAACTACACGCATAAATTCAGTATAGTTTTTATAGCCGACATGCTCGATCATGCCGATCGAGAATATACGGTCAAAAACTCCATCAAGGCTCCGATAGTCCTGCAGACGTATATCAACCGGCAGGCCCTTGCAAAGCCTGGTTCCAAGTTTGTGCTGGTTTTTAGAAACCGTTATGCCTACAACTTTAACTTTGTAGCGCCTTGCAATAAATCTTGCGATCCCACCCCATCCACAGCCAATATCCAGAACACGCATACCTGGTTTCAGGTCCAGCTTGTTACAGATCAGTTCCACCTTGGCCTTCTGCGCATCATCAAGATTTGAAGCATTTTTCCAGTAAGCGCAACTATAAATCATGCGCTTATCCAGCATGCAGCGATACAGGTCATTACCCATATCATAGTGATGCCGGCCTATTTTAAAAGCACAGGACGGCCTTTGCATATTGATTATTTTAGCTTTTGCAACATCATATAAATATGAAAACGGTTTGATTTTTTTATCAAGCTTGGCCATAAAAATCCTGTCAAATAATTGATCAAGCCTGTCACAATCCCACCAGCCATCCATATAGGATTCTCCGACACCCAGAGAACCTTCAGCTAAAAATCGTGCATAAAGATTATCATTATGCACATGGATATCCCATGGGCGGTCCCCATTAATTTTAACATCAGCAAAAGAAAGTATCTTTTTGATCTTTTGGTAAAACTTATTCTGTTTCATAATTAACTATTTGAGATCTAAAATTTTCCAGCAAATAGTTTGTTTGAGTACTCTTGTTCAAAAAAGAAAATTTTACAAAGACCACCCTTTAGTTTATGATTTTAATATTCCACACCTCATCTTTATATATATCTCGAAGCTTTCTTGATGCCTTTTCCGGCGTACTGGTTCTCCATGTTAATAAAAAACCGCCGGAAGTAACTCCTTCAACATCATAAGTCCAGCCGTCATCTTTCTGCACAAGATTTAATGTAACAATACCACTGTATAAGTTCTCTTTTGCGCTGACTTCAACTTTATTAATAATCACATTTTTCTGTATATCACTCATATTTTAATAATTCCGCCCGCACCTTTTTAAAGATATTTATCTGAATAAAGAAATCTTACTTTTTACGACACCATCAATTTCCATTAATTAAAACATATCAAAAAAGCTTGCACAGGTAAAGAAATTAAAATAAAAGATTAAAAGTATTGTTTGTCTTGCATTGACAAGTTAAGACTTGATTTATATACAGTAACAAGATAGAAAAATTAAATACAGATATAGGTTTTGTCAGTATGATAAGCTAATTCAGTGGAGCAAAAAAATGAAAAAGATTCTCATAGTTGATGACAGTGTGGCAATCCGAGAGTTGGTAGAAACAACTCTCAGCACAGAGGATTACCAGATTTTTAAAGCGGATAACGGTAAAAAGGCTGTCGCTATAGCTGAAGAAGAAAATCCTGACCTGATTATCATGGATGTGTCTATGCCTGGTGAACTTAACGGTCTTCAAGCAACTAAAATTTTAAAAAACAATCCAAAAACCAGCTCATGCCCAATAATTCTACTTAGCGCAATGGCCCGGGATAATGATATTGAAGAAGGTTTTGCTGTCGGAGCAAACGACTATTTTACAAAACCTTTCAGCCCTCTGGAATTAATAAAAAAAGTAGAAGAAATGCTCAAATAGCCGAAGCGCTGTTTTGGCGCCACTGATTGAGCATAAGAAAATTCAGGGGAAATTCCATGGAGACCAATAACTTCGAGACTCAATATGCTGATCAATTAAAGAAATATGCTGACGACCTTGTCAAAGTATATAAATCTGAACAACAAAAACGAAAAGACCTCGAAAACACCAATTTACAACTTATTAAATACGGCCGTGATCTTAGCAGTTCGATCTTAAAGCTCAAGACCGCTAATCAGGAACTCAGCGAAGCATATCTTGACACCATTCACCGGCTTGTAATAGCAGCTGAATATAAAGATGAAGATACAGCCAGCCACATTGTCCGGATTGGCAGTTACAGCGCCATGATAGCAAAAAAACTCGGAATGCCGGACAAAAAAGCCATAAACATTCTTTATGCAGCGCCCATGCATGATATAGGAAAAATAGGTATCCCGGACAATATACTTTTCAAACCCGGCAAATTGACAGACGAAGAATTTGAAATAATGAAGAAACATACCGTAATAGGAGCAAAAATTCTTTCGAATTCAAAATCAGCAATAATAAAGCTTGGAGAAGAAATAGCTCTCACTCATCATGAAAGATGGGATGGCAAGGGATACCCAAACCAGCTTTCAGGCAAGCATATTCCTCTGGCTGGCAGGGTTGTGGCTATAGCAGATGTTTTTGACGCTCTTATGTCAAAACGCCCTTATAAAGAAGCTTCAACTTTAGAAGTCACTTTAGATATTATGCAAAAAGAACGCGGAAAACATTTTGACCCGGACATTCTGGATATATTTATGAAAAATATAGATGAAATTTTAAAAATCAGGACTGGTGTCGAAAAAACAGGGCCTCAATACAGCGAAGATGCAAGTTTGGAAATCTCTTTGCTTCGCTCGCAATAACAATATAAAAAGAACTTATGATGACAAACTGAGCTTATGCTTTTTAGCAATTATTTTACCAGTATCTTCAATCTGCATTTATGCTTTGTTCAGCAGTATAAAAATTCGACACACCTTTGATAATAATTCAGAAAACAATATTATCACCATCCCGAACAAAATGAGCAGGATGAAATATAACACTACCGAGATTAAGGCATGGACTGTAGCATGAGATATAACTCCGAACAAAAGCAGGTTGCGAAAATATCAGAGTGCGCAGACTTCTTAAAAGGCCGCATCTTGATGAAATGCAAATAAGGTAAATATATTTTGCAGCTATTTAATAAAAAAAAAATAATTGGATGGTGGACGCAGGGAAAAACCAGACCTGAATTTGGAGACGAGGCTGTTAAAAAGGCAATTGCCAGTATTACCGAACCTGTGATACTTCTGGATATAAACGGAGATCTTGCTGCAACAAGGGGCGGAACACTTATTATTGATAATTCTCAGAAAAAGGTCGCGGGAGCTTACCCTGTTTGCGCATACGTACCCCCGCTTCTCCCTGAAAACTTAGGTGATTCCTGTTTTAAAAAAAAACATAATCTTCGATACGCTTATATTGCAGGAGCAATGGCCAATGGAATCACCTCCGTAGAAATGGTTAAAGAAACAGGCAAGGCGCAAATGCTGGGATTTTTTGGTTCTGCAGGGCTTTCCCTGAATAAAACAGAAGCCGCAATAAACAGTCTTAAAGAAAGCGGCTTTCCTTTTGGTTTTAATCTTATCCACAGCCCAAACAATCCTGAAATGGAATCCGCAGTTGTAGATCTTTATTTAAAAAATAAAATAAATCTTGTCAGCGCTTCAGCATATCTTGATCTTACACTGCCCCTTGTTTATTTTCGTGTGCATGGAATTCATAGTGATAATAATGGAAATGCAGTATGCCCAAACAAAATAATTGCCAAAGTATCGCGGGTCGAAGTTGCCAGAAAATTTTTCATGCCCCCTCCTGAAAAGTTTTTGAACCAGCTTGTTGAAAAAAAACTTATTACCAGTCAGGAAGCAGCCCTGGCAGCTCATGTTCCTATGGCCGATGATCTCACAGCTGAAGCTGATTCCGGAGGGCATACAGACAACAGACCTGCTATTACCCTGTTGCCTGTAATGCTTGCGCTTCGCGATGAACTTGCTGAAAAATACAGATATAAGACTCCTCTTTGTGTCGGGCTTGGCGGAGGAATCGCAACGCCTTATTCAACTGCAGCTGCATTTGCAATGGGTGCGGCCTATGTTCTAACCGGTTCTATCAATCAGTCATGTGTTGAGGCAGGCACATCAGAAGTTGTTCGACATATGCTTTCAGAAGCTGGTCAGGCTGATGTAGCAATGGCTCCTGCAGCAGATATGTTTGAAATGGGTGTAAAGGTTCAGGTATTAAAACGCGGGACAATGTTTCCTTTCCGCGCCCTTAAGCTTTATGATCTTTACAGCATGTATGACACTTATGAAAGCATCCCTGAAAAACAAAGGCAGACTCTTGAACAAAGTTTTTTTCAATGCAGTTTTGAAGAAGTCTGGAATCAGACAAAAGAATTTTTTAATCAATACGACCCAAAGCAAATCAAACTGGCTGAAAATGACCCAAAACACAAGATGGCGCTTGTATTTCGATCCTATCTTGGACAGAGTTCAACCTGGGCAACGACAGGTAACCCTTTGCGAAAAATGGATTACCAGATATGGTGCGGCCCTGCAATAGGGGCTTTTAATGAATGGGTAAAAGGTTCCTTTCTTGAAAAGCCGGAGAATAGAAAAACAGTTACGATTGCTATGAATCTTCTTCTTGGAGCATCAATTATAACCCGTGCCAATATGCTTCAAACCTATGAAACAAAACTGCCGGCAGGCGCAGGAAAATTCTCACCAATGGAACTCTCGGAAATATACAGACTTATATAAGAGTTGACGGTTCAGTATAATTTTTAATTTTGAATTAAGGGGTCGCCTCGCTCAGAGTTCAGGTATTTATGAAGTATTTAGTTCGATATTCTGCGATTCCTTGTTCTGCGGTTCTGCGGTTTTCGGTTTATATTTTTTTCACCACAGAAAACACAGAGTTTTTTATATTGAACAATGTTTAGTGTTCATCGACAGGATTAACCCACCAGAGGCGGACAAGCCTGATTTTTTGGATTTTTTATTTTTGAGGTTAATTCTTTTTGCCTTTCTTCAGGAAAGGCAAAAAATATCCTGAACATCCTGTCAATCCTGTCTGATTTATATTTCCTGACACCTGAAATCTGAAACCTGAAAAACCATTTATCAGCGTTATATATATATGACGAGACCTTTGAAAAATGTTCAATTTTGCTCAAGTTCAAGAAAGGCGAAGATTTTAAACGTAGGAATACATTATTAAAATAATGCCGTGGTTTTTTTAAAACCTTCTAAAAATTTGGCGTAAACACCTGTAATATTTAACATCTTAGTCTTAATTGCGTTCTGATCAGATGTTTCTTTATCAGGCTGTTTTATTACTGTTTCCATATAAATCTCTTTGCGAGCCTCACGGCCTTTATAATCTGCTTTGCTGCTTGAAATTATTCTCCTTATTTTATAATAAAAATCGAGTTGATTTTTATCTTCATTGTTTTCATAAATATAAATAATATATCTGCTTATTATATTATTTCCATCTGAGTTTTTCAGGTTTTTTATATCAATTATGTAAAATCCATTATCTGCAAGCCAGTTATTAAGATCTTTCAGAATCTGTTTCGCATCTGGAACGGCAAATTTCATATAACCCACTAAATAACCGCCAAGAAAAACCTCAAATGCCTTATCAAGGCTGTATTGCCTTGCATATCCAGACTGCATACCTCCCAAAGGGTCAGGCGGCAAAAACTCTCTTGACCATCTTTTCCATCTGGCAAGATTTATACCTAATTTACTGGACAAGTCTCTGTTTTTATAATATTTTATCATAATTTTATCCTGTTTGATTGTTATGTCAACATATCAACCAAAATAATTATTGTCAACCTCTTGCAAATATCTTTTTTGTGATTTATATGTTAAGGGAATTATTTTTTTAGGCTGAAGGCTGTTAGATTAAATATTAGAAACTGGAAATTAAAAATTTGGAAAACCAGAAAACCCTGAACAACGGACTGTGAACTATTAAAAAAATGAAATTAACTAAAAATAAAAACAACCCGAACATCCCTATTGCCATTGTTGGAATTGGATGTTTTTTCCCAAAATCTCTTGGATTAAAAGAATACTGGCGTTTAATATTTAATCATGAGGACGGTATAACCGATATTCCAGAATCGCACTGGTCTCCTGAAGATTATTTTAACAAAAATCCAAAAGAACCAGATCATGTTTATTGTAAACGCGGCGGTTTTCTTTCACCTGTGTCATTTGATCCTGCTGAATTCGGCATTCCTCCATCTTCGATAGAAGCAACAGACACTTCACAAATCTTAGGTTTAATGGCAGCAAAAACTGCTGTTGATGATGCAGGCTACTGGAAAGGCAAACCCTTTAACCGTGATAGAACAAGCGTAATACTCGGAATAACCGGAACCCAGGAGCTTGTTATTCCTCTGGGCGCCAGGCTTGGTTATCCAAAATGGCGCACAGCTCTTGCTGATTCAGGAATCTCTGATGAAAAGGCTCAAGAAGTAATCAAACGGATATCTGACTCATATGTATCCTGGCAGGAAAACTCCTTTCCCGGCCTTCTGGGAAATGTGGTAGCAGGAAGAATATGCAACCGGCTCGATCTTGGCGGCACAAACTGCGTGGTAGACGCTGCCTGCGCCAGTTCAATGGGCGCAATACATCTTGCAATAATGGAGCTTGTATCAAACCGTTCAGATATGGCGCTCACAGGCGGAGTGGACACGTTAAATGATATATTCATGCATATGTGTTTTGCAAAAACACATACACTTTCTCCTACCGAAGATATAAGGCCTTTTTCAAAAGATGCAGACGGAACAGTGCTTGGAGAAGGGGTCGGAATCATTGTTCTTAAACGACTCGAAGATGCTGAAAAAAATGGAGATAAAATATATGCTGTAATAAGAAGTATTGGTTCGTCAAGTGACGGCAAATCACAAAGTATATATGCTCCTAAAGCCGAAGGACAGGCAAAGTCGCTTCGTTCAGCTTATAAAATTGCAGGAATAGAACCTGCAACCGTTGGTCTGATTGAAGCACATGGCACCGGCACCAGAGTTGGAGATATGACAGAACTTCAGTCTCTGCGCCAGGTCTTTGGCGAATCAAACAACAACATATCATCCGGAAAATGTGCTCTTGGATCAATCAAATCAATGATAGGTCATACAAAGGCCGCGGCTGGAACAGCGGGTATAATTAAAGCTGCCCTGGCTCTTTATCACAAGACACTGCCACCAACATTAAAAGCAGAAAATCCTCGTCCGGAATTAAAAATAGATGCGTCCCCTTTTTATTTAAACACAAAATCCAGGCCATGGTTTTCAAAAAAAGATCATCCTCGAAGGGCAGGTGTAAGTGCTTTTGGATTTGGCGGAAGCAATTTCCATGTTCTTATGGAAGAGTATAAATCTGAAAAAAGCAATATTTCATGGGATGGCTCAGTTGAAATTGTTGCTCTGTCTGCTGCAAATAAAAACACCCTCATCCAGCTTATTACCAGTATAAAAAAATCCATTGACAGGGGAATATCTAATAAAGAGTTTTCAAAAACAGCATCTGACACCAGAAAAAATTTTTCACCTGCTGATAAACACAGGCTTTTGATGGTTATTAAGCAGCCTCTTAATCCTTCCAGACATATATCCCTGCCTTTTGATGAGGCTTTAAATGCACTTGGTGCAAACAAAAATAAAAATACAGAACACCTTCAAAATATTTATTATAATGACCCTGATCATAATGATTCTAAAAATTGCGGCAAAATAGCATTTATGTTTCCGGGACAGGGCAGCCAGTATATACAAATGGGAAGCGACCTTATCTGCTGCTTTCCAAAAGCCCTTGAAATCATGGAAACAGCAAACAACAAGTTTAAAAACAGCCCGTATTTGACCGATTACATCTATCCGACACCTGTTCAAAGCAGTAAAGAAAAAAAACACCAGGAAGATGCTTTAAAAAGTACAGATATTGCCCAGCCGGCTATTGGAGCGGTAAGCCTGGCCATGCTTAAGATTCTTCAAGAAGAATTCGATGTAAAACCTGATGCAACATGCGGGCACAGTTATGGTGAACTGCCTGCACTCTATGCTGCGGGATGGATCGATATTGAAACTCTTTTTAAACTTTCAATTGCTCGCGGCAACTTAATGGCTGAAGCAGGAAGCAACAATAAAAGTGGTACAATGCTGGCCGTAAAAGCCCCGATTAAAGAACTTGAAGAACTGATTAACTCTTCAAATACAGGAGCAATCCTTGCAAATAAAAACAGCCCAAGCCAGGGGGTTCTTTCAGGAACTGATGAATCTATTGCCCTTGCCGACAAAATATGCAGACAAAAAGGATTTAAAACAATAAGACTTTCCGTGGCTGCTGCCTTTCACAGCTCGCTGATAAAGGACGCCCAAAAGCCTTTTGCAAAATTTGTACAAAATGCAGACATTGTTCCAGCAAAAGTGCCGGTCTTTTCTAATACAACCGGCATGCCCTATCCTGCTGATCCGGACAAAGCAAAAAAGCTCCTTGGAGAACAAATACTGTGTCCAGTAAACTTTGTGAAAGAAATCGAAAGCTTATTTAAAGCAGGTGTACGAACATTTGTTGAAATCGGACCTAAAACAGTGCTGACCGGTCTTGTTAAATCAATATTAGGCAATCAAAATTTTCAGGCGATTGCCATGGACAGCTCTTGCGGAAAAAAATCCGGTGTAATGGATCTCGCTAAAACACTCAGCATTTTAGCCTGTCTTGGTCATCATGTTGATCTAAACAAATGGGAAGATCCAGCCAAAGAAATTAAAAAACAGCTTATGAGCATACCTGTTTCCGGAGCAAATTACAGGCAAGAATCAAAACAGAGGAAAAAACCAGCAAAAGATATTACAACTTCGATAAAAAGTTATACTAAAATGGATGAAAATATGAGCGTAAACAAAAGCACCATTATCAATAACAATATTCAGCACCCTGACATTATTGCAGATTCCTTAAAAACCGTCCAGGAAGGTTTGAAATCAATGCAGGCTCTTCAGTTGCAAACTGCTGAAGTTCACACAAAATTTCTGGAAACCCAGTCAGAAGCAGGCCGCATGTTACAAAACATGATGGACAATACAAGGCGCATGGCTGAAGCCTCCATGGGCATTAAAGAAACTTGTGTGGAAAAAACTAAGCAGCCTGTAAAATCAGCCGCCCGGCAACATGCCATAACTATCAAACCTGAAAAATCTGAGCCAGAAGAAAAAATAGAAGAAAAAATCGCTTTTATTCCAGAAAACCCTTCTGTAAAGCCTGCGGATAATAGCAATGCTGTAATAAAGAAAGATATTGCAGATAATAATACTTCACAAAACACCAGACTCATACAAGATAATATGCTCAAAATCGTCAGCGACCTGACCGGTTATCCTGTTGAAATGCTTAACCTTGACATGGATATCGAGACAGACCTTGGCATTGATTCAATAAAAAGAGTGGAAATACTTTCTACAATAGAACAAAAAATGCCTCAGCTCCCTTCTGTCTCTCCGGAAATTATGGGTAAGTTGAAAACACTGGAACAAATTGCCCAGTATCTGTGCAAAGCCCCAAAAACATATAATAGTATAGAACAAATAAAAGAAAGTTCAAATAAAGTTGAAAATATACCAGCGCCTGGGGATAAAATCGACAGAAAAACCGTATCTCTGGTTGAAATGCCGCTTTTATACACCAGAGCACTGTCTATCCCTGCTGGAAGAAAAGTCTATATCACAGAAGATAAAACCGGTCTTTCGCAGACAATAGCTGACGAGCTTATGGCATTAAATATAGATGCCGACGTTGTTTCACTCAACACACTGAAAAACAGGAAAAATTTGCCGCCTGCCGGAGGTCTTGTAATACTGCCTGAAAACAATCTGACAATTGCTTATCCAGCTACAAATACAAACAATGATTCACAGGATGAATTGTTTTTAAAAAATGCCTTTGCAGTCACGAGTCTGATTGCCAGGCAACTGATAGATTCAGCAAAAGAAGGCGGAGCTGTATTTGCAACAGTAACAAGGCTTGACGGTGCATTCGGTTTTAAAGGTATGGGAATGTCTAATCCGGTTTCAGGAGGACTTGCAGGACTTGCAAAAACAGCCTCAATTGAATGGGAAGATGTCAGATGCCATGCCCTGGATATAGATCCAGGCTGGAAAGACAAAAAAGCCATTGCAAAAAATATCGTAACTGAACTTTTAAATCCTGATTCATCAGGAACTGTTGAAGCTGGCTTGAGTTCTGACACAAGGCTTATACTTAAGCTTGTATCTTCTCCTTATCCAGAAGGCTCAATAAATTTGAATCCAGATGATGTGGTTGTAATCACGGGAGGAGCAAGGGGTGTAACTGCTGCCGCTGCATATGAACTTGCAAAACAGGCAAAGCCCACCATTATTCTCCTTGGCAGGTCCCCATATCCATCAACAGAGCCTGAATGGCTTGAATCTCTGCATGATGATTCAGAAATAAAAAAAGCGATTTTCAAAAACGAATTCAGCAAAAATGAGGCCTCTCCTGCTTTACTGGAAAAATCATTTAAAAAACATATGGCAAATCGTGAAATTTCAGAAAATCTGCAGAAATTAAAGGAAACAGGTGCGACTGTGTTTTACTATTCAGCAGATGTCCGTGATTCTCAACGCATCAATTCAGTTCTTGAAGAGATCCGCTCGGAGTACGGGCCTGTAAAAGGAATCATCCATGGAGCTGGAACCCTGAAAGACCGTCTTATAAAAGATAAAACCATTGAGCAGTTTGAAAAGGTCTTCGACACAAAGGTTAAGGGACTAAAAACAATTCTTCAAGCAACAAAACAGGATAACCTTAAGTATATTGTGCTTTTTTCATCAATAACAGCCAGAATGGGAAATAAGGGTCAGGCAGATTACGCCATGGCCAACGAGGTATTAAACAAAACAGCTCAGCAGGAATCAGTAAACAAAACCGGTTGCAGAGTTATCTCCATAAACTGGGGACCCTGGGATGGAGGAATGGTATCTCCGGCCTTGAAACAGGAATTTACACGAAATAACATTGAACTGATTCCAGTTGAATCAGGAGCTGCGAGCATGGTTTGCGAAATGAGGGGAGATAGAAACTCTTCTGTGGAAGTTGTTATCGGCAAAAACATTATTACTCAAAAACCAAAAAAAATTATAAAAAAAGATAAGCTCTCACTCACAGTAAAAAGAGAAATAGATATTGATAAATTTCCTGTTCTTAAATCACACATAATTGGAGGAAAGCCGGTAGTTCCTTTTGCTCTTATAGCTGAATGGCTTGGGCATGGAGCTCTTCATGGCAATCCCGGTCTTTTTTTACACGGTTTGGATGACATGCAGATTTTAAACGGCATTAAGCTTGACCAGCAAAAAAAGACAATAAGAATTATGGCAGGCCAGCCTGTAAAAAAAGGCTCTTTCTTTGAAGTCGATGTTGAAATAAGGGACGGCATAAAAAATGGAATAGATATTATTCACTCCAGGGCAAAAGCTGTTTTAACAGATAAGTTTTCACAGCCTCCGCATTTTAAACACCAGGGAAAAACAGACTCCAAACCTTACCCAATGAGCATAAAGGAGGCATATGATAAAATTCTGTTTCACGGCGCTCAACTCCAAGGAATAAAAAAAATTACAGATTATTCGTCAAACAAAATGACAGCCAGAATTTCTGCTGCGCCAGTGCCTTCAGAATGGATCGTAAAACCTCTTAGAAACAGATGGATAGGTGATCCTCTTGTCATGGACTCAGCATTCCAGATGGCAATATTATACTCTTTTGAAGAAAACGGCCTTGTTTCACTGCCGAGTTATACTTCTTCCTACCGTCTCTATCAACAGGGTTTGCCGCGGGATGAAGTCACTGCAGTACTTGAAGTAAAGAAAATAACCCGCCATAAAATGACATGCGATTTTACATTTCTTGACAGAAATAATGTGATTGTAGCTCTGTTAACAGGCTACGAAGCTGTAATGGACTCTTCGCTTCTAAAGGCATTTAAGCCTGACCAGGATAATATTTCAATCGCCTCTGCAAGACGCAGCGCATGAAAGCGCCCTGCTCTTTACACGCAAAAGGCCCGGGCTGTTATGCAGGTACATAAGAGGTGAAGAACATCCTGCATCTATAAAACAGGTTTCAAGCGTATCAAAGACAACTCTGCGATCAGGCCATGTGTAAAGCTCTTTGCGCTTTTTGAGGCTTTCCCATTCACGCATTAGCCGCTGGTTTTTGCCAAAAACCTCGTTTTTTGCATATTCACACAAAAACATCTCGCAGACAATCGGCTTAAGCCGCCACATGCAGCCATCTTCTCCAAGATAGATACATTTGAATCCATTATTCGGTTTTTTAAGAACCTCAAGCAAAACATCAAGTTCTCTGCCTTTGGAAACCATAGCATTAATGACCACGTCTGCAAAAAATGTAATTATCCCCTCACGCGTACAGCATGCGCTTAGCTTGCTCTGGTAACACTTCCGGGTACACACCTCGCTGAAATACGCGGAAAAAAAAGACGCTGCCTCCTCACGGAACTTAAGATAATCGGCAAT
>Ga0075121_1001394_pt1 | contig 14945 bp, 23 predicted proteins | sample AntAceMetag02UKG_FD_69793 | JGI IMG/M metagenome (GOLD analysis project Ga0075121, IMG submission 69793) | Saline lake microbial communities from Ace Lake, Antarctica - Antarctic Ace Lake Metagenome 02UKG | ecosystem: Environmental > Aquatic > Non-marine Saline and Alkaline > Saline | place... | reverse complement strand
CAGGAATTGGAGCTGCTGAATATATACTCGAATATATTTCCACATTGGCAGTTAAGCATCTGAAAAGGTTTGTTATTCTGGCAGGCAAGGGCAACAATGGCGGCGACGCTTATGTTGTCGCGCGCGCTTTGTTTGCCGCGACTGACATGGTTGTGAAGGTTTTCTCTGTTTGCCCCGTTCAGGAGCTGAAGGGAGACGCAAAAATGAATGCCGAGCGCTTGCCGGAAGGCATTCATTTCGAAGTCAAAGATGAGCTGGGCACGGAAGATTTCAGACAGGGAGACATTATAATTGACGGCTTGCTTGGCACAGGCATCACGGGACGATTGACCCCTCCTCATGACAATTGGGTAGCCACAGTAAATATGACAAATCTGCCTGTTGTCGCTCTCGACATGCCATCCGGGCTGGATGGGAATGATGGAACCATCGCGACAAATGCCATATTGGCGGATCTGACAATCACAATGGGCTTGCCTAAAAGCGGGTTTATCCTTGGCAAAGGACTCTCCTACTGCGGCAGTCTGCGGTGTGTGGATATCGGAATTCCGCCAGAATTGATAGAAAAAACAAAGAGCGACCTGAACATAGTTTTTGAACAGGATGTCCGCCCTTTTCTTGGCAGATTGCCTTTGGACAGCAATAAGAACACTCGGGGCAAGACGCTTGTAATAGGAGGCAGCAGAATGTACCAGGGCGCCGCTTACCTTGCCGCAGAAGCTGCATTGCGGGCTGGCGCAGGCATGGTGTACCTGGCTATCCCTGACTCCGCGTCCGACTTTAATAAAAGGAGTCGCGCGCTGATTGTCTGCAAAGTTCCCGACAGAAAGACAGGCTGTTTTCAGGAGGAGTCCATTCCGCAAATAGAAAAGCTGGTGGAAAGAGTCGATTCGATTGTGATAGGCCCCGGAATAACCACTGAAAAATCAGTTTTCCCGCTAATGGAATTTGTTTGCAAACTGGACAAGCCGATAGTGTTTGACGCTGACGCGTTGAACATTATAGCAAAATATCCAGAGGTGATGCATGATTTTAAGACGGCTGTTTTTACACCGCATACCACCGAAATGCATCGTCTTTTAAGCGGAGCCAAGCTCACGGGATTGATAAGCTCCGACCGGATAACGCAGGCAAAAGAATTGGCCTCAAAAACTGGTTCAACCGTTGTCTTAAAAGGAAACAAAAGCGTGATAGCGTCGCCGTTTGGAGATATTCTCGTAAACAGCAGCGGCTGCCCGGCCCTTTCAACCGCAGGCTCGGGCGATGTGTTGTCCGGAATGATTGGAGCGTTCCTGGCTCAAGGGCAGGCTCCCATGGATGCGGCGGCTATCGCCGTTTTTATCCACGGCCTGGCTTCGGAAATGTCCCACTGCGGTGTCAGAGGTTTGGTAGCGGATGACCTGCTTAAACTTATACCGATGGCAATGCAGGAAATTTCGCCGTTTGCGTAAAAATTAAAAATAACAACAAATAATTAAAGAAAGATTTTTTGCATGAAAAAAATGTTCATCCTTGCAATTGCGTTCTCATTCGTAACCCTGATCAACCTTCAAGCCCAGACCGCGCCTTTATTCAAAGATGGTGACACAGTCTGCTTTCTCGGAGACAGCATTACTCACGGCGGCGGATACATTGCCTATGTGAATGAGTATTACATGACTAGATTTCCTGAAATGAAAGTCAAAATGCTCAACTGCGGGATCAGCGGCGACTCCGCTCGCGGCGCATTGAAGCGCCTGGAATGGGATGTGCTTGAAAAATCGCCAAACAAAACAACAATAATGCTTGGGATGAACGATGTTGGGCGCAATCTTTATGGAGAAGAAAAGAATGACGCCAAAACTTTAAAGAGCCGCGCTGACCGTATAGAAGCCCACAAAGTTGCCATGAAAAGAATTGTGGACCAGCTCAAGGAAAAGAACATTGAAATCATTTTTATAACGCCATCCCCTTACGATCAGGAGGTGGACGTTAAAACTAAGAATCTTAAAGGTGTAAATGACGCGCTTGGCATTTGCGCTGTTTTTTGCAGGGAGCAGGCAAAAGTCAACGAAGCGGGACTGGTTGATTTTCATGGCCCCATGACTGATCTGAACAAAAAAATGCAGAAAGACAACCCAAAGGCTTCCTTAATAGGAAAAGACAGAGTGCATCCGCACATGACCGGACATCTGGCAATGGCTTATCAATTTCTTAAAGACCAGGGGGCTCCGTCGGAAGTGGCCTCGCTAAGCGTTGACTTTGCAAAAATGAAGGTTCTTAGTGAAAAAAACTGCAAAGCCACAAACTTGAAAATTAAAAACTCCAGCCTGTCTTTTGATTATCTTGCCAAAGCGCTTCCGCTTCCGATAAATGCGGGTTATAAACAAGCTGACAAAATTGTGCCGCTTACCGAAGAGCTGAACAAGGAGATATTGCTTGTAAAAGAGCTTCCGCAAGGCAGCTATGAGCTCGTTATTGACGGCAAAAAAGTGAAAAGTTTTCAGGCTGAACAATTCTCCAAGGGAGTGAATATAGCCATCCTTGACACGCCTCAGCAGAAACAAGCGCAGAAGATCCATAGTCTTATAATGAGAAGACGCTCCACGGAAAACAAATTGAGAGGCATCAAAAAAATAGAAATAGGCATGCTCAATAAGAAAGTCGACCCTAAAAACGAAAAAGAGCGGGCAAAGTATCTTGAAGAATTTGGAAAAAAAATGAAATCAAGTCCGTACGGCGGATACTATTCGAGGCTGATGAAACAATATAAAGAAAATAAGCCCGCGGAAAAAGAAATAGAAAAGAACATATCTGAATTGACTGAAGCCGCGCGAAAGGCAAACAAGCCAATGAAGCTTCACATTGAAATTAAAGCGGAAGGGAAATAAGGCTTCACTTTTATGAGCTTTATAACTGAATATTTTATATCAGGGAAATCTTTTTTTACTGGAAATATTTTGTTGATCCTTGCTGTGTTATGCTCCTTTTCCTATAAGAAGCCGCTATTCAAGGCAATCGTCCGAATATTCCTGATATTCGGGCTTTTGCTGATTATATTTTCCTCCACGCATATCGACACATTCATGTACTCGCTGACAGGCTTGTTGGTCTTCGCTCTGTTTTTTGCCTTGCAATTGGACGCGCAGAAAATGGCTTTTACTCATGCCTGTCGCGCTGGAGTGGCCATTTGCTGCCTTGTGGCAATATCTAAGGAAATGAAATTTTGGAGGATGCCCGCATTGACTCCCGCAAGGCATGAAAAAATTTATGTGCTGGGAGATTCCATCAGCGCGGGAATTGGCTTTAAAGGCGAAAAAATCTGGACGAATATACTCAAGGATAAATATGGGGTTGAAATATTGAACTATTCCGTGCCCGGCGGAACCGTGGAGTCGGCTATTGAGCGGACAGGGGTTATATACGAAAAAAACATTTTGGTTATAATTGAGCTGGGCGGCAACGACGTGTCGCGCAAGGTTCCCCTTAAAGATTTTAAGAAAAATCTTAAAGCGCTCCTTAAAGAACTGGCCCAGCCTGGAAGAACTGTCGTTATGTTTGAAACGCCATGTCCGCCCACGCAAGGAATATACGGCGATATTCAACGACAACTGGCTCGGCAATACGGTGTCAGTCTTATTCCCAAGCGTGTTTTTGCGTCCATTATTTGCGGACGCAGAAACACAATGGATGGGCTTCACCTCTCAAATGAGGGGCATGAAAAAATGGCCGGATTTATTTGGGATTTGATAAAGGATTGCATCGCAAAAAAACCTAAAAAAAGCAAAACAAAAGCTTCGCAGCCTTCTGAATCTTCCTTGCAGAATCGTCTTTAATTCATTTTGACTGCCCGCAAATGAACAGGTAATAGGCTTGGTTTGAGCCTAATCGGGGATAAAATGAGAAAAAAACGGGATTTTTTATAATTTGGGCTGTTAAAATTTGCAAATGCGATTATATTCACTTTCTTTGCGTATATAAAGACCGAACACTTTATATATATAGACCGGGCGAGTACCCTATGCGCATAGCCTGGATCCACCTGAAAAAATTGACGCAAAAAACTTATTATAATTGGCGTTTATGGCCGAAGTTATAAAAAAAACTGTATTTTTTGGAAAAACTTATTGGACAGCAATTATAATGCTGTTTATATTAAATGCTCTGTTTGTCTCAATTGCAGATGGGCAGGATGGCAAAGACGCAAGCAGAAAAAGCTTAAGGCCAAAGTTTGACGCAAGAGTCACGTTGAAAGACTCAAAGGCCGCGGATAAGCTTTCTAAGTTGGAAAAAAAGCTGGCGTTTATACGCGGAGAGTTGGAAAACCTCCATGCGGAACTTGAAAAGATGCGCGAAGATAAAAGCGGCTTGACAAGAGAGTTGCAGGAGGCACTGGATGAAAAGACAGTTCTCCGCAAAGAGTTGATTGAAATACTTGAAAAATTTGAGGAACAGAAAGCGAAGCAGAGAGATCTGCGATTGAGCCTTGCCACAATATATGTGGATGGCGAAGAAAAGCGGTTCAGCGACAAAGAAATAGAACTGCTTGGCTCATTGAGGCGTTTGTCGGTCAGTGCTGGAGCATTGGCGGGGCAGGCATCAGGATTCTGCAAATATATGAATTCTGTTCTGAAAAATTTGAAGCTGGACAACCTTGAGCTGGCTCGAATCAAATATAAAATGGATGAAGTGAGGGAAAGCGCAACAAAAGCGGCAACTCTTATCAATTCGGATTCGAGAAAAAGCAATCTTGAACACTGTAGGGTTTTGGCCGTGAATGACGAATTAAAAGTGGTCATTTTGGATGTGGGGCTGAGCAATGGAGCAAGAAACGGATTACAATGGCGGATAGGAAAAACAGCTGAAAGTTGTAATTACATTAAAACTGTTTCAATTCGCCCTTTTGTGTCAGCAGCGATAGTGACAAAAGGAAGTTTGAAAAATATAACTCCAGGAATGGAAGCGTATCAAAGCGCTAGGCAGAAAAGAAAAAAGCAGTAAGCAAGGAATTAGCAAGAATGACGTACAAGGACACGGGAATGGTGCGAATCCCGAAAATAGAGCCAGGCGATATAGCCACGTCGACACAGCTGTTGCCGAGACAAAAACTCTCGGATAAGATAAGCAAGATGGAAAAGACAATAGAAAATAACAAGAAGAAAAAAGACAATAAACAATAAGATAGAGATTTTTATGGAAGCTCACGCGACAACTAAACATGTGCGGATATCCCCGGAAAAAGCGAGACAGGTCTCGCGACTTCTCCAAGGGAAATCTGTGTCGGAAGCTCTTGCTATTGTTGATCTGAGTCCGCGAAAAGCCGCAAGGCTTTTTGGGAAGACTCTCCGTTCCGCAGTGGCAAATGCAGAAAACAATCTTGATCTGAGCCGTGACAGTTTAAAAGTAAAGACTGCTGTGGCTGGGCCAGGACCAGTGCTTAAAAGGTTTCGACCTAGAGCGCGCGGCATGGCTGGCAAGATCATCAAAAGAACAAGTCACTTAACAGTTGTCCTAACGGATGAATAACAGAAAGGGATACTAACTGTGGGACAAAAAGTAAATCCAATCGGATTAAGGGTCGCGCTGAACAAGAACTGGGATTCTCGTTGGTTTGCGAAAAAGGCGGACTTCGGCGATTGGCTGCATGAAGATTTGAAAGTTCGCGATTATATTAAAAAAGCATTTTCGCATGCGGCAATCGGAAGAGTAATGATTGAACGTTTCGCCAACAGGGTGAGAATAACAATTTTTTCAGCTCGTCCAGGCTTGTTAATAGGCCGAAAAGGCACAGAGCTTGACGCTTTGAAATATTCAGTGAGCAAGTTGCTTGAGGGCGGCAGAGAAATCGCGGCCATTGACGTAGTTGAAATCAAAAAAGCGGAAATAAACGCGCAACTAGTGTCCGAAAGCATTGCCATGCAGCTTGAGCGCAGAATTGGCTTCAGGCGCGCCATGAAGAGATCTATTCAGACAGCGATGGAAATGGGTGTTGAAGGCATTAAGATTCACTGTGCAGGACGCCTGGGCAGCGCAGAGCTTGCCCGTTCCGAGCAATATAAAGACGGACGCACTCCGTTGCACACGCTGCGAGCGAATATAGGTTACGGTTTTTCCGAAGCTAACACAATAGCCGGGAAAATAGGTATAAAAGTTTGGATTTGTCATAAAGAGCTTACGGAGGAGCAAGAATATGCCACTAATGCCAAAAAGGGTAAAGCATCGAAAAGTTCAGCGCGGTAATAACGCCGGTCTTGCGAGAAAGAATAATAAAATTGACTTTGGCGAATATGGTTTGCAGGTGATGGGCCGTGGTTTTATCACCAACAATCAGATTGAGGCGGCTCGTGTTGCCATCACTCGTCATATGAAAAGACGCGGCAAAGTATGGATAAGACTTTTTCCGTATAAGCCGGTAACCAAAAAACCTTTGGAAGTCCGCATGGGCAAAGGCAAAGGCAATGTTGAAGGTTGGGTGGCTCCTGTGAAGCCGGGCCGGGTTATTTTTGAAGTAAGCGGATGCTCGGAAACCATTGCCCGCGAAGCCTTCAGTCTTGCCGCCAACAAGCTGAGCTTGCGCTGCAAATTCTTGGCGCGCGCCATATTATAAAATTTGAGGATAGCAGCTATAATGAAGATGAATAAAATAAAAGAAATGACTGATGCAGAGCTGGTAAATCAGCTTGAGGAGATTCGCCGTGAAACGCTGAATCTGCGCATTCAGTCCAAGACTGGGCAGCTTGAAAATCCTGCCAGGTTCAAGCAGATCCGCAAGGATGTTGCTAGAGTAAAAACAGAACAGAAAAGCCGGGCCACTGCGGCTTCAGCCAATTAAAACGGAACAGTTATACTATGGATAACACACCAGAAACCGTCAGTCAAACGGATGTCAGAGGGAACCGCAAGGAAAGAAGCGGTATCGTAGTGAGCGACTGTCAGGACAAGACAATAATTGTTGAAGTCGCTAGGAGAACCGCTCATAAATTGTATAAAAAAGTAGTAAAGAGCAAAAAACGCTACGCGGCGCATGATGAAAAGAACGAGGTCAAGATTGGGGATGTCGTAAAGATTTCCGAAACTAGGCCTTTTAGCAAGACGAAAACATGGCGTCTGCTTGAGATCATCAGCCGCGCTGAGTAACGGAGAAGAGGTTTTACAATGATTCAGATGCAGACAGGATTAGATGTTGCTGACAATTCCGGCGCAAAACGCATTGTGGCCATCACGGTGTTGGGCCAGAGTAGAAAAGTGGCCTCAGTTGGAGATGTAATCACCGCGACAGTGAAGGAAGCCATATCAGGCGGAGCCGTTAACAAAGGTCAGGTAGTGAAGGCTGTTGTCGTCAGATGCGCGGCCAAAATCAGACGGGAAGACGGTTCCTATCTAACATTTGACAAGAATGCGGCAGTAATAATCGACGCCCAGAAAAATCCGGTAGGCACGCGCATATTTGGACCTGTGGCGCGCGAACTTCGCGATAAAAACTTTATGAAAATTGTATCCCTTGCGCCGGAGGTTTTGTGATGAGAAAAAAATATCATGTTAAAAAAGGCGACAAAGTTGTTGTTAACTGCGGCGTGTGGAAAAACGAAGAGGCAAAAATAAAAGCCATCTTAAGCGAAAAAGACAGAGTAGTTCTTGAACTTACCAATATGACTCCGGAAAAAGAGCAGAAGCTTGGCAAAAAAGTTAGCAAGAATGCCGATGCTCCGAAAGGAATTCTTATTGAAAGATCAGTCTCTGTCCATGTGTCGAACGTTAACAAGGTTGAATAGCCAGATAGATACGGAGTGAGACAAAATGCCGGATATGTTAAAGAAATATAAAGAAGAGATTGCGCCAGCGTTGAAAGAGAAGATTGGCTTCAAGAATTTGATGCAGGCTCCTAAATTGGAAAAGATTGTGCTGAGCACAGGCATCGGCGCGGATTCCGACAAAGACGCCTTTGCGGAAGCCAAAAAACAGTTGGCAATGATTACTGGTCAAATGCCCGTGATCTGCAAAGCTAAAAAGAATGTGGCAAACTTCAAATTGAGAACCGGCATGCCGGTTGGCATAATGGTGACTTTGCGCAACAAAAGAATGTATCAATTTCTGGACCGCCTTGTTCACAATGCCATGCCACGTATCCGCGACTTTCGCGGCATACCACGCAAGGGATTTGACGGCTCCGGCAATTACAACTTTGGAATTCAGGATGTGTCTGTTTTCACAGAAGTGGATCTTGACAAACTGAAATATCCTTTCGGATTTAATATAACTATCGTTACAAGCGCCCAGTCTGATTCTGACGCGTTTGACTTGTTGAAAATGATGGAAATGCCATTCAGCGAAGAAGAGACTAAACGTTAAGGAGTTCTGAATTTTTATGGCTAAAAAAAGTTTGATAGCAAAAGCGGCAAGAGGAAGTAAATTTAAGGTTCGTAATTATAATCGTTGCCAGGCATGTGGCAGGCCACGGGCCTATATCGGAAAGTTCAAGCTTTGCCGTATATGCTTCAGGGAACTGGCGTCAAAGGGGCAAATCCCTGGAGTCATCAAGGCGAGCTGGTAAACTAAGGAGAATAATAAATATGAGTATGCAGGATCCTATAGCAGACATGCTGACGCGCCTTAGAAACGCTGGCATGGCAACGCTACAGAAGGTGGAAATGCCTTCATCAAAAGTAAAAGTGGCAATCGCGGACGTGATGAAAAAAGAAGGTTACATCAGCGATTACAGTGTGCAGGAAGGCGACGGTCCCAAAAAGACTCTTGTCGTTGACCTCAAATATTATAAACACAAGCCAGTCATCGAAGGACTGAAAAGGATTAGCAAGTCTTCGTGCCGCCTTTACTGCGGAAACAAAGACATCCCGAAAGTCAGAAATGGCTTGGGCACAGTAATCCTTTCAACTCCCAAGGGCATTGTAAGTGGCAACGTAGCCGCCAAAGAAAATATCGGCGGCGAAATACTTTGCTACGTCTGGTAAGCTAAAAATAAGGATTTTGCAAATGTCACGAATAGGAAATAAACTAATTGACATACCGTCCAGCGTAAAAGTCTCGGTTGGCAAAAACGTTGTGGATGTGGAAGGGAAAGCGAAGCTCAGTGTTAGAATTCCCCCGTTGGTGTCTGTCAATGTTGAGGATTCTTCAATCAAGGTAACTCGCAATGAAGAGACTCGTCAGGCAAGTGCCATGCAGGGACTGGCCCGAAGCCTTATCAACAATATGGTTATAGGCGTCACTGAGGGATTCAAGAAAGAGTTGCTGATTGTTGGAGTCGGTTATCGCGCTCAGGCAAGCGGCCAGAAATTGACGCTCAACATTGGTTTCTCTCATCCAATTGAATATGATGTGAAGAAAGACGTAAAAGTCACAGTCACAGAAAATACTAAAATATTGGTCGAAGGCCCGGACAAACAGGCAGTAGGCGAAGTAGCCGCTACTATAAGGCGCTTCAGAAAACCGGAGCCTTACAAGGGCAAGGGCATTCGTTATGTGGACGAGCGTATTTCGCTGAAGGAAGGCAAAAAAGTCGGCTAATCGATTTGGAGATAATTTATTATGGGTAAATATAAAACAAAAAAACAGCAGTTGGGCCGTCGGCACAAGCGTCTGCGTCAAAAGGTTAGCGGCACAGCTGCCCGCCCTAGACTCAGTGTGTATATGTCAGCAAACCACATGTATGTTCAATTTATTGACGATGAAAATGGTTGCACTTTGGCTGCCACTTGTTCTTTGGATGGAAAATTCAAGGAGCAGAATGGCAAGACTAATGTGGCCGGAGCTGAAATTCTTGGCAAACTGGCAGCGGAAAAAGCCATTGACGCTGGAATTAAGGAAGTAGTATTTGATCGCGGCGGATTTCGTTATCATGGCAAAGTCAAAGCTTTGGCGGATGCGGCACGCAAAACCGGATTGAAATTTTAGGAGAATAGACCAAGATGGCTAGAAAAGAAATGAAGGAATTTGACAAATCCAGCGAATTTGACGAAAACGTAGTCAGCATCAACCGTTGCAGCAAAGTTGTCAAAGGCGGACGAAATTTCAGTTTTGGAGCTCTCGTTGTAGTGGGCGACAGGAACGGCAAAGTCGGCTACGGTTACGGCAAAGCCAACGAAGTGGCCGACGCAATCAGAAAAGGCGGCGAAGTTGCAAAGAAGAGCATTGTAAATGTTCCAATGAACAAAGCCACCATTCCTCATGCGATTGAAGCGAAATTTGGCGGAGCTCAAATTCTGTTAAGGCCGGCTTCTGAAGGCACTGGACTTATTGCAGGCGGCGCGATGCGCGCTGTTCTTGAACTTGCCGGCGTTAAAGACGTTTTGGCAAAATCACTAGGAGCCAGCAATTCGGTTAACGTTGTCAAGGCGACGATGAAAGCTATCTGCGACCTTAAGGACAGAGAGTATGTCATGTCCAAGCGCGGAATCAAAAAATCATAACTCCGGGAATTTTAACGATGAAATTACATAACCTCAAGCCTACACAAGGCGTAAAGACTAGAAAAAGAGTGGGGCGCGGTGATAGTTCCGGTTCGGGACGCACTTGCGGCAGAGGAGAAAAAGGCCAGAAATCCCGTTCGGGTTCAACCTATCGCGCATATTTCGAAGGGGGCCAGATTCCCTTGTATAGACGTTTGCCTAAGCGCGGCTTCAAGAGCATGTCACACAAGAATTTTAATATTGTCAACCTTTACATTCTCGACGAAGAATTCGCCGAAAAGGATGTGATAGACGAAAAAATATTGCGTGAGATGGGCCTTATAGGCAAGGCTGAGCTGGAATTGAAAGTTTTGGGCGACGGTGAAATAACTAAGGCTTTGACAGTAAGAGCCAGCAAATTTTCAGCATCAGCCAAGGCAAAGATTGAAGCAGCCGGCGGCACTTGCGAAGTTGTTTAACCTTTGTTTTTTTTTTATAATTGACAGCCAACCCCGGGGACTGCGCAACATATGTTTTCCGCATTTATCAACAGCGTAAAGATTAAAGAATTAAGAAGCAGGCTTCTTTTTACAGCCGGCATAATTGTACTGGTTCGCGTAGCGGCCAATATTCCTTGTCCCGGAGTTGATCCGTCAGGACTGAGCGAATATTTCAAACAATTCTCTCAGAATGACGCGAGTGGAATGTTTATGGGCATGTTTGACCTGTTCAGTGGCGGCGCGCTTCAAAAGTTCGCCATCGCCACACTGGGGATTATGCCTTACATTTCGGCGTCGATTATAATGCAGCTTCTTGGGCCGGTTATTCCTTCCCTTGAAAAGATGCAGCGCGAAGGCGAAAGCGGAAGACAGAAAATAAACCAGTACACCCGTTATTTGACTGTTATTATTTGCCTTGTCCAGGGTTCAATGGCTGCTATGGCCATGGTCAATCCTGCTCGGATAGGGCTTCCCGCAGTCAACCCGGCTAACCCTCTAGTGACTCACTCTGGTCCGTTTTTCATAATTATGGCTGTGGTTGCTCTGACTTGCACCACTATGATTATGATGTGGCTGGGGGAGCAGATTACTGAAAGAGGGATAGGCAATGGCATTTCTATTATTATTACCATTAATATTATAGCCAGAATGCCTGCCGCTATTTACAGTCTGTATGATTTGGCCATGAGCGGCGGAGGAATCAGCGGTTCTCGTTTTAGGCTGGTCCATTTGCTGATTCTCTTTCTGGTGTTCGCGCTGGTTGCGGCCGCTACAATTGTGCTTGTCCAAGGGCAGCGACGAATTCCCATTCAGATGGCAAAAAGAGCTTCTGGAGGCAAAATGCAGGGCGGAAGCACGTATATGCCTTTGAAGGTAAATTTTGCCGGTGTTATGCCGATTATTTTTGCTGGCGCGATTCTTGTGGTTCCCGGAATGCTTCTCAACTGGATACCATGGACACGCGGATACGCCGCGTTTTTTCAGTACGGCAGCCCCACCTATATAGCCATTTATGGAATAATGATACTTTTATTCACTTACTTCTGGGTGGCCAATCAGTTTAATCCTATACAAATTTCAGACAATCTCAAGAAGGAAGGCGCATATATACCTGGAATCAGGCCAGGCAAGCCGACTGCCGACTTCCTTGACAGCACAATGACAAAAATTACTTTTGCTGGCGCAATTTTTCTTGCCGCCTTGGCTGTCTTCCCGATGTTGCTGTATAAAGGCTTCAAGCTTCCATTTCTTATAACCTCATTCTTTGGAGGAACCAGCCTTCTTATTATGGTTGGCGTTGTCCTTGACACCCTTCAGCAGATGGAATCTCATCTGACAATGAGAAATTATGAGGGATTCTTGAAGCGCGGCAAGCTCCGTGGACGCCGTCGCTAATCTGACTTCGTTTTAGAAAGGTTGCGCATATGCTTGATGATGTAATAGCGGTTGACGGACCGGCGGCATCCGGAAAAAGCACAATAGCTGAAAAACTTTCTGAGCGTCTGGGCATTCCCTACATTAATACAGGCAACATGTATCGCGCAATAACTTGGCGCGCTCTTGAATCAGGAATAGATCTTGCCAATCCGACGGACGAGCTTCTTGCTCCGGTCCTTGAATCCCTCAGCTTGGAATATGTCAAAAATTCAGACGGTTTATATGAAATACTTCTGGATGGAGAATTCCCCGGTTCGAGGATCCGCACGCCGGAAGTCGCCTCCTTTGTCAGTCCGGTGGCCGCTGTGTCTTCTGTCCGCTCCTGGCTGAAAGACAAGCAGCGCGACATGGCTTCGCTCGGTCTTATCGTGATGGAAGGCAGAGATATTGGAACTGTCATATTTCCTGAAGCCAAACACAAATTTTTTCTTACAGCTTCCCCGCGCGTAAGAGCAGAGCGTCGCCTGGCTCAAGCCGGAGAGACTTTTGGCGGAGCTACCGTGGAGTCTGTGGCTAATGAGATAGCTGAAAGGGACAGGAAGGATATGAGCCGCGAAGTGGCTCCTCTGAAGCAGGCTGACGATGCAGTTCTTGTGGACAGCAGCTACATGACAATAGATGAGGTTCTTGATTTCATCATTTCAAAAATCAAATCAGACAATGAAAATTGAAATCGAATACAGAGTCCCTTATGCGGACACCGACAAAATGGGCGTAGTCTATTACGCGAACTATTTTGTATACTTTGAACGGGCCAGGAATGAATTTCTCAGAAGCGCTGGGCTGCCTTACAAAGAGCTTGAAGCGCAAGGCGTTATGTTGCCTGTGGTTGAAGCCGTTTGTCATTACAAAAGCCCGGCCTTTTACGACGATTTGCTGATATTGAGCGGAACAATCGCCGAGCTTCGGGGGGCGCGCATAAAAATAGATTGCGAAGTTTTAAAAAATAACGAGCTTATTGTGTCAGGCCATACTGTTCATGCCTGTGTGAACTCAAATGGGCGCCCCATACGGCCGCCTAAAGAGCTGGCAGCCCTTTTGCATATCCCTCATTAATAATGACATATTGCCTCTAATATATTAATCCTATTGCAAATCCGTAAAATAAAATTATCTTAACAATGTCATCGCGAACATTGAGGAATGATTCAGGCAGTGCAATTCTGACTATTTAAACCGGGGACGGCAGTGTTAAAAATAGTAGGCATTTCAGAAATGTATGTGTCCAGAGATCCTGAGGATGTTATTGTCACATACTCTTTGGGTTCTTGTGTGGGCGTATCCTTGTACGATTCGACGGCAAAGGTTGGCGGAATGATTCACTGCATGCTTCCTCTCTCAACAACAGATGTTCAAAAAGCCGCCGCAAAACCTTGTATGTTTACCGACTCTGGCATGACTTTTTTCCTTCAGGAAATATTCAATATGGGGGCAACTAGAAGAAATTTGACCGTCAAAGTGGCGGGCGCAGCCTCGCTTCTGTGCACCAAAGGATTATTTAAAATAGGGGAACGCAACTACACTGTCCTCAGGAAGATACTCTGGAAAAACAATCTTCTGATAGCTGCGGAAAGCGTTAAGGGCACAGAGTCGCGCACTTTGTCTTTGTATATGGATTCGGGGAGAACAACAATAAAGTCCAAGGGGATAGAGGTGGATCTGAGATGAACAAGCGAAACGAGATTATCGCAAAATTAAAAGATATTCCGGCAATTCCGGTGTCTGCTTCGAAAGCCATCAATTTTCTCCAGAATCCTTCAAAAGGGCTTTCAGGAGTTGTGAATATTTTTGAATATGACCCTGGCATGACGGCAAACATTCTAAAGCTGGCAAATTCTGCCAGTTTTGCCTCTGGACGCGAAATATCCTCGCTTCAAGAGGCAGTAGTCAGATTGGGCGCGACCAATGTGCTCCAATTGCTGGTAAGCTCTTCCCTTGCTCCATATATGAAAATTCAGTTAAAGGGCTATGATCTGCCTCCTGGCGAGCTTTGGAAATCGGCGGTAAAGACAGCAATTTGCGCAGATGTGATAAAGCAAACCCTGAAGCTTGACCTTCCTGATTTTACTTTCACTGCCGGCTTGCTTCATGACATAGGAAAAATAGTCCTTGGCTCGTTCATTGATGTCAATCCCACAGAAATAATTGATTATGCCACGGCCAATGGTCTGTCGTTCCCTGAAGCTGAAAGCAAAATATTGGGCATAGACCATGCTGAAGCCGGCGCTATATTATTGCGCAATTGGAACCTTCCGGAGGAGTTGGAACAACCTGTCAGATGGCATCATTCCCCGGAGCAGTGCGAAGACGACAGCGGCGTCACTGCGGTTATTCATATAGCGGATGCTTTGACATTGATGTCTGGAGTTGGAGCCGGGACTGAAGGGCTTAACTATAGAATTTCCGAAAAAGTCTCCGACAAGTTGGGCCTGAATACAAAAAATATTGAGTTGATAATTTGCGAGACACAAATAAAATACGAAGAAATCTGCGACTTATATATGAAAGTTGAAGACTGAAAAATGGAGGATCAGATATGGCATACAACGTTTTGATAGTGGACGACTCTTCCGTGGCGCGCATGGTTATTGGCAAAACAATGCTGTTGTCCAATCAGAATATA
>Ga0075121_1001392_pt1 | contig 14969 bp, 14 predicted proteins | sample AntAceMetag02UKG_FD_69793 | JGI IMG/M metagenome (GOLD analysis project Ga0075121, IMG submission 69793) | Saline lake microbial communities from Ace Lake, Antarctica - Antarctic Ace Lake Metagenome 02UKG | ecosystem: Environmental > Aquatic > Non-marine Saline and Alkaline > Saline | place... | reverse complement strand
CTGAACTCTCCAAACAATTTAACTTGCCGCAAACAAGATCGCCCTGATTATTCCTTCCAAATTTATTTGCTGGTTTTCTCATCTAATTTCTCTCACTACTTTTGGTAGCTAAACTGTTACTAATATTGAGCCGAGTTTATCATATCAAAACTAAAAGTCAATCTAATTGTATGATTAGAGATTCCTCAAGAAACTTTTTTGTTTCCAGAAATGCTTTTGCTCTGTGGCTTATTTTGTTTTTTATCTCAGGACCCAGTTCTGCAAAGGTCTTGTTGTATTCTGGGATAACAAAGAGAGGATCATATCCAAAACCAGTTTTGCCCTTTGGTTCAAAAGCGATTATTCCCTCACAGGTTCCTTTTATGATTTTTTTTATTTTACCTTTATCTGCAATTGCGACAACACATACAAATCGTGCCGTACGATTTTTTGGAGGAACAAACTCCATGAGTTCCAAAAGTTTTCTGTTATTATCATTGTAAGTCGCATCTTCACCTGCAAAACGCGAGGAATAAACTCCAGGTCTTCCTTCCAAAGCATCAACCGCTAATCCGGAATCATCGGCAATAGCCAACTTGTTTGTGAATTTATTTACAACAAGAGCCTTTTTAATTGCATTTTCTTCCAGAGTCACTCCGTCTTCTTCAACCTCCTCCAGCCCGGGAAAATCCAAAGCAGACGAAATTCCTGTTCTTAATTCACCAAAAATTCTCTTAATTTCTTTTATTTTATCTCTATTTCTTGTTGCCAGAACTATATTCATTCTACTTATTTTTTATCTTTTTAAGCTTCGCATGTTTAGCAAGTAAGAGACGCTTTTGATTGTCATTGTCAAAATCGACTGTTATCTTCAAACTATCTCCAACTCCACTATGATCAACAACAGTTCCCTTTCCCCATTTTAGGTGCATTACCCTATTTCCGATAATATATGCTCGTTTAACAATATGTTCAGTCATTATCTACGCCCTCCTTATTAAAGTGTTTATCTGCTATTCTTGTTATTTTATTTAGAACGCTCTCAAGTTCCTCACCCTTTTTTAGCCTTTCTTCTTTTGAAGCATCGGATGAGACATAAACAGGAGAACCAAAAATTACCATAGCCCTGGAAAAAAAATGTGGAAACATAAATCTATCCCAGCTATTAAACCTTGTGTTTCTTGATGCGCTGAATGTCATGGGAACTATCGGACATCCTGACTCGGCTGCTATATGAATAACTCCCTGCTGTACTTTTTCGGTCGGACCTCTTGGTCCGTCCGGTGTTATTCCCATATCAAAACCTTCTGATAATTTTTTAATCATCTTCTCATGAGCATTTTTCCCATAATGTCTGCTGGACCCTCTAATAATCGAATACCCAAATCTTTTAATAACCCCTGTTATAAATTTCCCATCCCTGCTCGGGCTTATTAAGACACATATATTCCTCCCGCCTAACTTGTACCTGTAATAATACACAGTTAAAAACAACCTGCTGTGCCATGTAGCAAGTATAATATTTTTGCCTTCTCTTTTTAATTTTAAGTAGTTTTCTTCGCCTTCGATTTTAAAGATTATGCTTTTGCCAATACATCTGATCAATATCCACGCTAACCATGGAATTACTCCTGACTTAAAAATTCTATGTATTCTCATTTTTTAGTATCCGAACGAAACTGAAGGTCATGCAATTTCTTGTACAAACCTCCGTCTTTGATAAGTTTCTCATGTGTGCCCGTTTCTATGATTTTACCGTTTTCAACTACTATAATTTTATCTGCGTGCATAACAGTAGAAAGCCGATGCGCAATTACAAATGTAGTGCGATTAGTCATAAGATTGTCTATTGCTTTTTGAACCAGATATTCCGATTCGGTATCAAGGGCCGAGGTCGCTTCATCAAGTATGAGAATAGGGGGATTTTTAAGGATGGCTCTTGCAATCGCTATTCTCTGCGCTTCTCCTCCTGAAAGCTTTACCCCGCGATCACCGATAACAGCATCATATCCTTCAGGCATTTCCATTATAAACTCATGAGCGAGCGCAGCCTTAGCAGCATGTTCTATCTTTTTCTGAGAAACTTGTTCCTTATGTCCATAAGATATATTCTGTTGCACCGTATCATTAAAGAGAACAGTCTCCTGTGTGACAATTCCCATTTGGGCGCGAAGTGAATATAATGAAAATTCCTTAATATTCGTTTCGTCTATAGTAATTTCTCCTGATATTGGATCATACAGACGCGGAATAAGATTTGCTATCGTCGTTTTACCCGAACCGCTTGGGCCTACTACAGCGACAACATCCCCACACTTAATATCAAAACTGATATTATTCAATACAATAACATCTTTGTCATAAGCAAAACTGACATTCTGAAATTTGATTTTATTCTTAAATGTATCCAATGTACGCGCATTGGGCAAATCAACAACCTCCGGGGGACTATCAAGCACTTTGAAGACTCTTGATGAAGCTGCAAGCATGGACTGCATTGTATTATTGACCTTGCTTAATTTCTTTACCGAACCGGGTATTCCGCCTATAGCAACAGCAAATCCGATAAAGCAACCAATACTTAAATCTCCTCTTATAACGGAAACGCCGCCCAGCCATACAGCAAGAGCAATTCCAAGCATACCTACAAACTCTGTAACGGACGAAGTAACTGCCTGTATTCTTGTCCTCTTTATCTCTGTTTTAAAAACTCCCTCATTTTCCTTGTTAAACCTCTTCGATTCATAATCTTCCATAGAAAAAGCTTTAACAATTCTCATTGAAGAAAGACTTTCCTGCATTATAGAAAAAACAGATGCTCTTCTCTTTAGGGTAATGGACGTAACCTTGCGCATCTTTCTGCCGAATTTAACAATTGGATATACTGCAATAGGAAATATCAGAATAGAGGCAATGGTTAATTTTGGGCTGAGCGCAAATGCTATTATTATGCGCGTCAGGATATTTAAAGGTTCTCCCATGACATCTCCAAAGAGTACTGTCATGGATTTTTTAACTTCTCCAACATCGTTTGAAATACGGCTCATAATAGCTCCCGATTTCTGTCTTGTGAAGAAAGATAAGCTCATATGCTGAATATGTCTGTACAATTTATTTCTTAAATCCAAAGTTCCTCTAAGCCCGGCGTATGTTATTAAATAACTTTGAGCAAAGTAGGCAAATCCTTTCAAAATATAAATAAAAATTATAAATACAATAAGCAATCTCAGCCATGTAATAACGGTGAATTCCATTGTCAAAGGAGTTATAACCATCTTATGTCCGAAAAGCTCCCCTTTAAGAGTGAGAGGGATTGGTATGTTTGGAGAAACACTGCCTGATGATAGGATATTATCCATAAATACCACTATGCTTCCTATTGAGCCAATAGTGCAGAACTGAAGAATGAACATACACATTACTGCCAGCAGTATTCTCTTCCAGTATGGCTTTATAAATTTTAAAACTCTTAAGTATTGCTTCATAACTATTTATTTCCTGTAATTTGGAAGTTAATCAACAAGCATTTCTTTTATAACGTGTTTTATTCGATGTACTATTGTAGCATCTATACAACCAAGTTTCTTTACTAATCTCTTTTTGTCGACTGTTCTAATTTGGTCGAGAACAATCCACCCGTTTTTATTTTGAAATTTTAACGCTATTCGTGTGGGATAATTGTATGACTTGGTAGTCATAGGCGCAATAATAACCGTTGCTATATGCGCATTAATTTCATTAGGGGATATCACAACGCATGGTCTGGATTTTTTAATTTCATGACCGAGCGTGGGATCAAGTGCGATCAAAAAAACATCATACTGTTTTACTACCATGTCCAGTTCTCAATTCCTAAATCAGGATCAAGGTGGTCGTCAATAAGAAGGCGATCATCTTTATGTTTGTGCATTTCCACAAAATATTCTTCCCAATTTTTTCTGGGCTTTTCATGGAAGGATTTAATAACAATATGCTTATCTTCTATTTCAAGATCAACATAATTCTTAATGTAACATTGCTGCAAAATCGCTTTAGGGATTCTTATGCCTCTGGAATTACCAATAGGGATAACATTTACTTTCATATTTTTACCTCCTGTGTGACTATATAGTAATTACATTTTCTGTCAAGACGCTTTTATTATCTATTCCTCCAGCATTTGACATATACTCTCTGCGGCTCTTTTGCTTGCGCCTGGGCTTCCCAACTGTTCTGTTATTCCTGATAACCTGTTTTTTATGTCACTCATTTTTTCATTGTTGTTCAGTATATCAAGAGTGCATCTACTAATATTTTCAGGATTTGCTTCTTCCTGCAATAACTCAGGAACTATTCTCTCGCCAGCCATTATATTTACAAGACCTATGTGAGGAACATTCAAAAAGGTCTTAAACAAAAAACTTGTAAAGGGAGAGGCCTTATAAACAACAATCATCGGCACATTCAGAAGCGCTGCTTCAAGTGTTACAGTTCCTGATGCCCCGATTAAGAGGTCACAACAGCTCATTCCATCATATGTTCTGTTTTTAATAATCTTAATATTGATATTCAGGTTACGAAGAACTTGTTCAATGTCTTTCTCATCTATATTTTCTGCGCATAACATCACGAATTCCACGTCAGGAAGAGAGTTCTTTATTATTTTTGCAGCCTGAACTAATGCCGGCAATATTCTCATTATCTCCTGTTTTCTGCTTCCCGGTAATAAACCAACAACACGTTTTCCTGTTATATCCAAACTTGTCAAAATTTCTTCTCTTGCGCCGGATGTTTTTACTATGTCAAGTAATGGATGCCCGACAAATTCTACAGGCACGTTGTATCCTTTATAGAAATCTTCCTCAAAAGGGAGAATAACTATCATTTTATCTACACATGCTTTTACTGTTTTTATGCGACCTTTTCCCCATGCCCATAGCTGTGGGCTGATATAGTAAGCAACTTTAATATTCCTCTTCTTTGCCTGCTTAGCTAATCTCAAATTAAATCCCGGATAATCAATAAGAATAACCAGTTCAGGATGCTCCTTATCCATGATTTCACATAATTTATTGAACCGTTTTTTTATTTTAAATATTCCTCTAAATACCTCGCCTACACCAACTATATCAAGGTCATCGATATTGAATATGTTTTCAACGCCTGCGCTTTGCATTCTATGTCCGCCCATACCAATAAATTTAAGCCCCTGATCTATTTTTCTCATATTCCTTACAAGATTACTTCCATGCAAATCCCCTGATGTCTCACCTGCAACAATCATTATTTTCTTATTAGACATTATTGCTCTATCCTTGGGAATAGGGGAGTCGGCTTATGCATTAATTGCCCTGGATGTAATAGATTTAAATCTAGCTCCTCGGTTTTTACAGAATCATATCCCAGATATTTGGCAAGTTTTAAAGAGATATTGGGCATTACAGGAGAAATTAAAATATTCATAATTCTGATAATGTCACAGCACACGTATAGGATGCTTCCCAGCCGAGCCCTTTGTCCATCATCTTTTGCAATCTTCCATGGCTCGGTCTTGTCAAAATATTGATTTGTGAGAGCTGAAATCTCTAAAAAGTTTTTCGCAATTTCGTTAATCTGAAAACTCTCAAGAGCATTTTTTATGCAATTCGTCTTTTCTATTACCTTTTTCTGAAGAACAAGTTCAATATCTGTCAGCTCTTTGCATTCAGGCACCTTGCCGTCAAAATTCTTTATTGTGAAATTAATAACCCTGCTAACCAAGTTACCAAAATTATTTGCCAGATGTGCGTTATAACTTGTTATGAATGAATCAAGCCTGAAATCTGCATCCCTGCCAAAGACCATCTCGGATATAAGCAGAAATCTAAGACCGTCAGAACCAAAAATATTGACTAATTCTAAAGGGTTTACCACATTCCCAATTGACTTGCTCATTTTCGTATTTTTTATGTTCCAATATCCATGAACTGCTAATTTCTGCATTGGTTCTAAACCAATAGCCTTAAGAATTGTGGGCCAGTATACAGCGTGCGCTTTTAAAATATCCTTCCCAATAATATGATGCGAGTATTTCCAGTATATTTTAAATAAGTCTCTGTCAGGGTAACCCAAAGCGGAGATATAATTAATTAGAGCGTCAAACCAGACATATGTTACATATTTATTATCAAATGGTAGCTCAATTCCCCAGTCCAGTCTGCTTTTAGGACGCGAGATACACAGGTCATTAAGAGGCTCCTTCAAAAATGACAATACTTCTTTTTTGTACTGTTCAGGAAATATAAAGTCATTGTGCTTATTTATATAATCTATGAGCCAATCCTGATACTTTGACATCTTAAAGAAATAATTACCTTCCTTGATTAAGGTTGGTTTTGTCCCATGCTCAGGACAATTGTCGTCAACCAGTTCTGTCTCATTCAAAAATCTTTCGCATCCGACACAGTATAATCCTTCATATTCCGCAAAATACATTTCTCCCTTTTCATAGACTTTCCGGAGAATATCCCGAACAATCTTCTTATGGAAATCAGCTGTTGTTCTGATGAATTGAGAATATTCTATATCCAATTTAGGCCACATCTGTTTAAATTCTTCGGATATTTTGTCAGCAAATTCTTTTGGAGATTTACCATCTTTATTAGCCGCTTCAACTATTTTTTGGCCGTGTTCGTCAGTACCTGTAAGGAAATAAGTTTGAAAGCCAAACAATTTTTTATAGCGATTGATAATATCAGCAACTATTGTGCTGTAGGAATGCCCAAGATGCGGATGGCTGTTAACATAATAAAGCGGTGTCGTTATATAAAATTTTTGTTTATTCATAGTTAATCAATATAGCATATTCGTGTTAATTTTTAAATAGCGTGGAGCGTGGAGTGGCATACTAGACTTTTATTTTTTTAATTTTTGTTTTACAATAGGTAAAATATTTGGAAAGGAGTTTAAAATGAGTATTAAATCTATACTGCAAAAAAAAGGAGATGTTGTCTTTCAGATACAGCCGGATAAACATTTGTGTGATTGCATAAAGTTACTAAATACAAAGCGTGTAGGTGTATTAATGGTTATTGATAAAGATAATAATATTCATGGAATTATTTCTGAAAGAGATATATTGCGTGCAGCGTTTAATGCAAAGGGGCAAATGTGCGATATGCTCGTAAGTGATATCATGACGCCAAAAGCCAAACTCATCACTGCTACAATAGAAGATAAAATTGAAGTAATTATGAAAAGCATGACTAATAACAAGATTCGGCATATTCCTATAATGGATAATGAAAAGCTGCTGGGCATTGTCTCTATTGGGGATATTGTCAAGATGCTTTTAGATGATGCTGTTACAGAGAACAAACACATGAAGGATTATATATCCGGCGGTTATTAGTATCGGAATTATTGCTTTTTGAAATGGTCGTAGCCGAACTTTGCAAGTTTTGTTAACTTGTTATCTTCTTTAAGATAAACACCATTGCCTTTTGTAATTTCTCCCACGCAGTAGCCGTATGCTTTTTCGCTTCTCTCTTTTGAAACAGTATAAACAAGTTCAAAATCTTCCCCTCCGTATAGGGCGAAATCTAAAGCATCTTCCCCACAAGTTTGAGCAGCCATATGAGTTTGCTCGTCTATAGGAACTTTATCTGCATATATAATCGCTCCGCATTTACTTTGCTCGGAGATATTTCTAAGTTCAGAGGCAAGTCCATCGCTTATATCCTCCATTGCATTGGCATAACCTGCAATCTCGCATGATACATCCAATCTTGATTGAGGTGTAGTGTGACATGCTTTAATCTTTTTAAAGCCCTTTATTCCATTCCTGAAGAGATGCAAGCCTGCTGTTGATGCGCCAAGAAGTCCTGTTACAAATACAAGGTCTCCCGCCTTTGCGTCTTTTCTCATACAAAGATGTTTTTTATCTGTTTCACCTATTAAAGTTATGGTGATAACATTAACATCTCCATGCGTAGTATCTCCTCCGATTATATCGACATTATACTTTTTACACCTCTTTCTCATTCCTTTGTATATTCCCTCAACCATATGCATTGTTGAATCGGATTTTAATACAAGAGAGACCAATACATACAAAGGTTTACCTCCCATTGCGGCAATATCGGACAAATTGCTTTCAATAGCTTTTATGCCAACTTGTTCGGGAGTAAAATAAGAAAAAGAAAAATGGTCATCTTCAACAATCGTATCTGTTGTAACTAAAAGAAACTTGTTTTCGTATTTTATTACAGCAGCATCGTCTCCTATGCCGCAGATTACTTCCTTTCTTATCGGACTGGCAGCAATATGTTTTATTAAGTCAAATTCTCCGCTAATCGGAACTGTCTTCATTTCTCTTATTATCCTCTGATTGCCAGTCCTTCATTACACAAAACTCTCCGCACATTGTGCATTCTTTATCTTCGTCTATTTTGCTGCGTTTTCTATATTCTCTCGCTTTTTCAGGATCTATTGAAAGGGCTATCATTCCCTCCCAATCCAGTTTTTTCCTTTTTACAGACATTCTCCTATCCCAGTCCAAAGCTTTTTTATGTCCTCTTGCCACATCTGCTGCATGCGCAGCTATCTTTGTGGCAATTACTCCTTCTTTTACGTCCGATTCCGTTGGAAGTCCCAAGTGTTCTGCAGGAGTAACGTAACATAGAAAAGACGCCCCGTAATATGCAGCAAGAGTTCCTCCTATTGCGCATGTTATATGATCGTATCCTGGAGCAATATCCGTTACAAGCGGGCCAAGAACATAAAACGGAGCATTCTTGCAGTATTTTTTCTGAAGTTTTATATTCTTCTCAATCTGATTCAACGGAACGTGTCCAGGGCCTTCTATCATTACCTGAACGCCTCTATCCCGAGCTTTTTCAGCTAGTATGCCGAGATTTTTAAGCTCTTCTACCTGCGCTTTATCTGTTGCGTCTGCAATGCATCCGGGTCTCAGACCGTCTCCAAGGCTCAAGCACATATCATATTCTTTTGCTATGTCCAATACTTCGTCATAATACTCAAATAACGGATTTTCCCTGCCATGATACTGCATCCACCTCATCATAAAAGTTCCTCCTCTGGACACAACGCCTGTTACTCTGCTTTTTAACAAAGGAATGCAGTCTCTTGTGAATCCGCAGTGAACAGTAATAAAATCAATCCCCTGTTCGCCATGTATTCGTATCGTATTTAATATATCTTCTTTGCTTATTCTATCAATATATTTTTTTTCCACCATTACCTGATAAACAGGAACAGTCCCTACAGGTACGCTTGATTCTTTAATAATCGTTTCACGAATCTTATTCAGATTGCCTCCTGTGCTTAAATCCATAACCGCATCAGCGCCGGCTTTAATTGCAATACCTAATTTTCTCAGCTCCTTTCTGATATCTGCATCTTTTGGAGAGGTGCCTATATTCGCATTTACTTTTATGGTTAAACCAGACCCAATGCCTATTGGAGAAAATTTATGTTTTTTGCTTTTAGGAATAACTATTTCTCCCGCAGCAATTCTTTGAACTAATTTATTTACATCTATTCCTTCTTTTTCAGCTACTATTTTTATATCATTTGTAATGATATTCTTTTTTGCCGATTCAAGTAATGTCATCTATTTCCCCTTCTTAAATTTCTTAATTATCATCTCCGATGCTTTTTTGCCAGATAGCAGCATTCCACCAAAAATAGGGCCCATTCTTGGTCCTCCGAATGCCGCATTTGCTGCCATGCCAACCACAAATAATCCGGGATATATCTCCTTGGTATTCTTTATTGTATCCTTTTCTGCTTTATCTGCATTCATGGGCATTTCTCCCATTATTTTACCTGTCTTTGTTCCTAACTTTACACGGGCTTTTTTCTCAAGCACGGTCAATACTTCAAGAGGATGCCCTGTTGCCTCTATGGCATATTTGCTTTTAACAGTTAAAGGATCAACATGCAGTTTGGCAATATCTACAGGAGACCAGTTAATGACAAATCCTTTTACAGTATTGTCAACAATCACAGTATCCTCTACAGATATGCAGTTAAATATTTTTACGCCTGCAGACATCGCTTTTGCCAGAAGCTTTGATGTTGCTTCAACCGAATCAGCTACGTAATAATTTTTTTGATACTCTTTATACGAAATATCAAACTCATCAAGAACTCCCAGAGCGTTTTCCTGTACAACAATCTGGTTGAACATCATGCCTCCTCCCCACATGCCTCCGCCGGGTGAAAGTTTTCTCTCGAATATTGCGACATGTAATCCTTTTCTTGCCATATAATAGGAAGCCACTATGCCAGCAGGTCCTGCGCCTGCGATTGCAACATCAAGGTTCAGACAACTTATAAGCTTCTTATTATATGTTTCGAGTATAGCTTTTGAGATTATTGTTTCATCCAGCATTTTTTGCCCTCCATGTTATATTATAATTTTTAATTCCATAAAAAAAATCTGCTCCGCTCGGGAACAGATTTAAACTAATTCTAATTTATTCTCCATTCCCTACGTGGGTATTATCCCAACAGGTTCAAGGGGTCTTCCGAACACTTTCGGAACTCTCAGCTCTTAGCTCCCCCAGATTTTTTATTGTAACTCTTTCAGGACTAAATTACAATATTAACCAGTTTCCCAGGTACTACAAATATCTTGCGGATTGCTTTATTAGCAATAACTTCTTTTATGTGTTTGTCAGATAAAACAAGTTTCTTTGTCTCTTCTTCATTAATATTTGCGCTTATCTGTAATCTGCTTCTTATCTTCCCATTGATCTGCACAACGATCTCAACTTCATCAACTTTTATCGCATCTTCGTTATATTCAAGCCACTTTTGCTTGTGAATACTATGTTGATGTCCTATAACATGCCATAGTTCCTCTGACATGAAAGGAGCAATAGGGGACAATAATCTTATCAATGTTTCCAAAGCTTCTATCCACAATCTTGAGGATGCAACTTCTTTATCTCTTTTAATCTCGTACAGGTAATTGATATATTCCATTAAAGCAGCAACTGCAGTGTTAAATTGAAGACGTTCAATATCAGCCGTAAACCTCTTGATCGTTTTGTGTATCCACATATTTAATGTTTTATATTTCTTGTTGTCTTTTTTTTGTGCCTCTGTGCCTTTGTGTCTCTCTGCCTCAAGCACGATACCCCATACTCTGTTAAGAAAACGAGATACTCCCTTTATTCCTTTTTGTTCCCATTTTACTTCCTGATCAAATGGACCCATAAATAGAATGTATGTCCTGAGAACATCTGCTCCAAATTTCTCTATCACACTGTCAGGAGTCACAACATTGCCCTTTGATTTCGACATTTTCTGATTATCATAAGAAAGCATCATTCCCTGATTCTTTAAAACTTGAAACGGCTCATCAAATTCTATTAATCCCTCGTCATACATCACTTTTGTCCAGAAGCGCGCATATAAAAGGTGCATAACTGCATGCTCTGCGCCGCCAATATACATATCCACAGGTAGCCAATACTTGATCTTTTCTTTATCGAAAGGAGCTTCTGAAGAATCCGGATTCGGAAATCGCAGAAAGTACCATGAAGAACATGCAAATCCGTCCATTGTGTCAGTTTCTCTTTGCGCAGGACATCCACATTTTGGGCATTTAGTATTTACAAAGTCATCTACTTTTGCCAAAGGAGAACGTCCTGTTCCTGTTGGATGAAAATCCTCAATATCCGGAAGCAATACAGGAAGTTCATTCTCAGGCACAGGAACTATGCCACATTTTTTACATTGAATTATGGGAATGGGTGCTCCCCAGTATCTTTGACGGGATATAAGCCAGTCTCTGAATCTATACGAAATTTTTTTGCCGCCGAATCCATGTTCTTTAGCAAATTCATTAAGGGCTTTAATACCTTCTTTTGAGGATAATCCATTAAACTGATCTGAATTTATCATTATTCCTTGTTCAACATATGCGTCTTCTAAAACATGTTCTTTGCAGATAGGTCGCGACCTGTCCCTACATGTTATAACCTCTTTAATGGGAATATTATATTTTTTAGCAAAAGCAAAGTCTCGCTTGTCGTGCGCAGGAACTGCCATCACTGCGCCGGTGCCGTAAGAGAGAAGAACATAATCCCCGATCCATACAGGTATTTTATCTTTATTGAATGGATTTTCTGCATAAGAGCCTGTAAAAACGCCTGTCTTTTCCTTCTCTGTAGACAGACGTTCTATTTCACTTTCTCTGCGCGATTCTTTAACATATGCTTCAACTTTGTTTTTTTGTTCGGATGTAGTTAGCTTTTCTACAAGAGGATGTTCCGGGGCAAGTGTCATAAATGTAACACCGTATATAGTATCAACCCTTGTTGTAAAAATAGGAATATTGTGTTCGTTTCCACCAGTATCAACAGCTTTAAAGATTATTTCTGTTCCCTCACTGCGGCCGATCCAGTTGCGCTGCATCATTTTTATAGATTCAGGCCAGTCAACCTTATCCAGATCATCAATAAGTCTGTCCGCATAATCTGTTATTTTAAAATACCACTGTTTTAAATCCTTTCTTGTAACATCCGAATTACACCGCCAGCATTTCCCTGATTCTACCTGCTCGTTCGCAAGAATTGTTTTGCATGACGGACACCACCATTGGGAACCCATAGCCTGATATACAAGTCCTCTTTTGAAAAGCAGGAGAAAAAACCACTGTGTCCAGCGATAATAGGCAGGATCCGTGGAATTGATTTCCTTTGTCCAGTCATAGCTTGCTTCAATCAGATTGAACTGACGTTTATAGTTTGCTGCGTTTTGAGCGGTAGTTTTTGCAGGATGCATCTTCATCTTTAAAGCATAATTCTCTGCAGGAAGTCCAAACCCATCCCATCCCATTGGATGTAGTACATTATATCCCTGCATTCTTTTCAGTCTGGTTATAACATCTGATGGGATATAATTACGGCAGTGCCCGACACTCAGTCCATTACCTGAAGGATAAGGGAAAAAATCCAGACAATAAAATTTTGGCTTACTTTTGTCTTCTCCTGTGGCATATAGATCCATCTTCTGCCACACAGTTCGCCACTTTTTTTCTATTTCTTTGAATGAATACATACCAACAGTTAATTATTAATTTTTAATGACGACCAAAAATTTACATCTTCGTTAGATTTTTCTTTTGCTATGTCAAGAACTTCGCGCATTCTTGAAACCGGTTCCATTATTGCAAAATCCATTTTGTTGTCTGCCGCAACCAAAAGTCCTAATAACTTTATTTCAGGATCAAAAACACTATTGAACTGATTTATAATTGGACTTCCACTGTTTCCTGGGAAAGCCTCTACGTCAACTATACAACACCTTCCTTCAGCAAATTTATTACCTATATTTGAATAATTCACCCTCAAACATTTTTGGCCAATTTGCATTGATACAATCCCTAATCGACCAAACGGCTTTTGTTCTGGTAATTTAAAACCTATATTTGCAGGAAAACCAAATACTAAAACCGGTCTTGGAGGCTTGGGATCATCAGTAGGAAGTTGATTTTTGTCTTTCTCTATGGATTTTTCCGATTCATATCTAAAATGTTTTACACTATAATCTTTCATCCATCTTATTTTCATCACAGCTACATCAATATAATGAGTGTCTTTATCGCCATTATTTGGATGAAAAACCCATCGGTCTCTAGGCAATTTTAAAATTACAGTTTCTTTTTCATTGGTTATTTTATTTCTTGTCTGCACTCTTGCGTGTAAGTCGTATTCTTTTTCAACTACATGTCTTGCAGAAACAACAAACAATTCTTTTCCTCTTGCAACAAAAAAAGCTGTGCCATTAGCTACATTTGTTATTTTCACATCTTCGGAACCCTCATATTGCGTCTTTTGAGTATGTTCTAAACGGATTATTGCTCGGGTGATTTGAGAATAGAAATCTTCTTTTTCTCCATTAGGCTCTTCTGCATAAACCAACGAAAAATAAGAGAGAAAAATAATCGTCGCTAAAGCAATCCTTTTCATTTTATGTCAATTACAAACTTGTATTATTTATTATTAAAATTATCTTCTGAATTCTAGCATAGCTTTCTAAACAAAAAAAGCACATTATGAATTTCGATAATACCAAAACTGAAATAACAGAATAATGGTACAAATAAGGCCAGGCAAATTAGAACTAAAAATAAACCAATCCTTCGGGGTTTTAACCCATGCATAAAGTGACCATAGAAAAAGTGTTAAACTCATAAACGATATCATAAACAGGGAGATACCTGTTGTGGATTTTCTTTTATAGTTTTTGTATACTTGGACAGGTATTCCAAAACATGAGTACATAATTGTTGCAACTAATGCAAGCCAACCAACAATTTTATAAATTTCCATTATATTTCTATCTCATGTGACTAACTTACAGTCATTGTTAGAAGTTTATTTGGGATTGTACATTTAGGATGAAACATAATAGACGTATTATGGACGATTTATAGACGATTTATAGACGATTATCAACTTCTATTTTTTCAGAACAGAGTCATCTGTAGGGGCACAATATCTTGCGTCCTTAATGAATGTGGCGGAAAAACATTCCCCTTTTTCCGTCTGAGACGAAACTGTTCTCTTTTGGACTACATGTCTCTTTTCGGCATGATGGCCAAAGAGTAGCGAGGAAAAAATCACGACAAAAAAGGCAACATTCGCGATTATGCAAATGTCACTCAACTGATATGTTTATCAAATCTTGAAAACCTGAATGCTTTTTTTATCAATGAAAAATTTCCGCAAAATAAACGTTTAATAAAGCTAAACAAAATCGCAATTCATCAAATGAAATTGCTTACTCAAGAAACGACATCAATGCGTTTGGATGGCAGCGATGGAAAGTAATTGAGAAACAAAGAGACCCTTTTTTACCAAACTCCTAAAAATAAGTTATAGTTTAGTTATTAAAAGTTGATCTTTTCAACTTTTTTTGCGTTTTTACTTTACATGTAGAAACGCCGTGACAATTCAAGCTCTCCACCACCTCCTTTCCAGCTTGATTAACTT
>Ga0075121_1001391_pt1 | contig 14981 bp, 14 predicted proteins | sample AntAceMetag02UKG_FD_69793 | JGI IMG/M metagenome (GOLD analysis project Ga0075121, IMG submission 69793) | Saline lake microbial communities from Ace Lake, Antarctica - Antarctic Ace Lake Metagenome 02UKG | ecosystem: Environmental > Aquatic > Non-marine Saline and Alkaline > Saline | place... | reverse complement strand
TTTGACGGCTGTCATTTATCCGTCAGACTGTCGTCAAATTTATAACTTCCATACTGTCAATGATATGCTCAAGTATCTTTTCATAATCTTCAATTCTGCGTTCCTCATCTTCAACTCTCTTGATAGGAGCGGAAGTGGAAGGCGATTTTGGAGAAAAAACAGTGCAGCTGTCCGGAACCTGTTCCTTGGATATTTCAAAAGCCCCTATTTTGATGGAAAGGCCGATGGCTTCATTCTTGTCCATTCCGACCAGCGGACGAAGCACAAGCATATTGACGGCATTGTCTATTGTGTTCATATTTACAATAGTCTGACTGGCCACTTGTCCAACAGATTCGCCTGTAAGAAGCGCGAGCTGTTTGTCTTTTGACGCTATTTTTTCAGCTATTCTAAACATCATTCTTCTGTATATGACCGTTCGAAAACGCTCTGAGCATTTGTCTCTGATAAGTTTTTGAATATCCACAAGATTGCATAGATAAAGGCATCCGCCGGTTCTTTGAAATCCATTAAGGAGTTTGGTAAGTTTTTTAACCTTGTCAATTGTTTCCGGCGGGGTGTAAGGGTCACTGTGAAAAGCGAGATAATCCACAGGGCAGCCTCGTTTCATTGCCATATAGCATCCCACAGGCGAATCTATTCCGCCTGAAAGCAATGCCAACACACGCGAATTGCTTCCCACTGGCAGTCCTCCCGGGCCTTTGCAAGATTCATAATAGATAAAAGCAAATTCTTTTCTAAGCTCACATCCCACGCTTACTTCAGCGTTTGTCAGGTCAACTATCAGCGAGTCATGGTCATATAAAGATCCCACAACCGCCGCCAGTTCTATTTCAATTTCCCTTGAATTAAGCGGGAATGATTTCACGCTTCTTCTTGCGTCAATTTTAAATCTGACCTTTTTCTTTTTTTCAAAAATTTTGTCAAAATATTTTCCACAACTATTTTTAACAACTTCAGAAAGCTCCTCAATATCCGGCTTGCACATTATAACCGGAGAAAAAGTCTCAAGTCCAAATGCATGCGCAAGCTTTATTCTTATTATTTCCAATTCTTTTTCAGAAAAATCTGCTTCGTCTCTGCGTGTTATCCAAATTCGCCCTCTCGCTCTGGAAATCTTAAGAGGCTTTATTTCATCGAGCAAATGATAAAGGTTTTTTATCATGCAGTTTTCAAACATCAAACGATTTCCGCCTTTAATGGCAATTTCATGGTATCTGCATATAATCGCATTCATAAAAAAATATTTAATCCTTAATTTTTATAATTTTAATTTCCATCTTCCACTTTGGACTTTGCCAGGCCACCCATAAGATGGGAAACAAGTATGCCTATATAAAAAACCCCGGTTATTCCTTCAATAATAACAAAAGATTTTGCGTGCTTGCCAACTGGGACAATATCCCCGTAGCCCACTGTAGTCAACGTCATAAAGCTGAAGTATAAAAGATCCTGAGTTTCATTGTCATTTTCAATGCTCATTTGCGCGAATGATCCTGGAGCAAAATATTCAATTATTCCGTATATTGTGTTAAAAAAAATAGCTATCATAAAATAAGCGCAGATAGCTCCGCAAAAGCTGTCTCTTGTCACTTTGTGAGCTTTCATCACATCATTAAGGATTGCCTGAATAAAAATAAAATAAAAGCACAAATAAAAGGAGCTTCCCAGAATGCCGTAAATTGTTGAGCAAGTTATTAGATTAACCAATTGCAAAGAGCATCCTGACAACACAAAAAAGCTTGAAAATATAAAGTGTCTTTTGTGTTTTCGAAGCGCATATATTGCAGTCACAAGAATAATGCAGTAAAAAGCTTGAATTTCCCAATCTCGCGAAGAATTTCCTAAAAAAGGAACAACAATAAGCAACAAGGCAAAAGTAAAAAGCAAAAGTAAAAACTTATTTTCCTTTTTTATATTCTCCATTTTCATATTAACACAATGCTCCAGGCAATTTTAATATATTATTTACAGTCCACATTGGCGTTTTCAACTTTAAAAATTTTTGCGGAATCAAAAAATTTGTCATCAGGCAATTCCGTAAAAGTAAAAAATGTCTGCTCAGCCTTGTTTATTATCTTAAAAAACAATTCTTTAGTTTTTAAATCCAACTCTCCTGTGACGTCATCCACAAGCGCCACTATTTTGTCTTTTCCATTGTTATTTTCAGACAAAATATTAATCTTAGCCATTTTTAAACACAAAGAAACAAGTCTGCATTGTCCGGTGGACCCAAAATTTCTAAGAAGTTTTGAATTGAAAATCAAATCAAACTCATCAAGTTGCGGCCCAAATCCAGTCATACCTTTAAAAATATCTTTCTTTCGCTCTTTTTCGAATCTTTCCATATATTCTTCATAATTTTCAGCGCCTGCCTGAACTTTGTATCTTATCTCAAAGTCGGCTTTTGAAAATCCACTGAGAAGATTTCGCACTTCCTGAGTCAGCTTTAAAATGTATTCCATACGCTTCTCTGCAACAATGCATCCATTTCTGGCAAGGATTGGCTCGAAGGCCTTAAGAACGCTTAAATCAGCGTTTGGAGACCTTAAAACAGCGTTCCTGGACTTAAGCGCCATCATATAATCGTTCAAAGCGGAAAGATAAAGAGGCTCTTCAACAGAAATGAGGATATCCACAAATCGTCTTCGCAATCCAGAATTGCCGGCTACTATTCCAATATCGTCCGGCGAAAAAGCAACTGTCTTGATTTGTCTTATAAATTCGCTTGCCTTGAAAACAGGCGAGCCGTCAATTTTTAATTTGCGTCCGGCTCCATATTCCACTTCAATAAATTTGTTCCATCTGGCGCCTGCGGCAATTTCAGCTCCTACATAAAATCTATTTTCGCCTATTTTTCTAAGATCGGCAATTCTGGAAGTTCTGAAAGAGCGAAGCATTCCGGCAAAATAGACAGCTTCGAGCAGATTAGTTTTCCCCTGTCCGTTTCGTCCCACAAACACATTGACAGGATGACCCACAGCGATATCAACGGCTGAATAGTTCCTGAAAGAACGAAGAACAAGTCTATTTATCATTCAAATATTTTGCTGTTTTAAAGCTTAACCTATTTATTCCTCATGGGCATTATCACATAGAGAAAACCTTCTCCGCCTTCAATAGCCACGGGGCTGTAGCCGTCGTTCATCCTCAAAATAACTTTGTCAGCGTCTGAATGTCTGAACGGATCGGCCAGAAATACCGGATTGAATGAAACATCCACTCTGGCATCGTTGTATTCAATTTCGATAAAGTCGTTTCCTTCTCCAACATCTGTGCTTGCTGCCTTGAATTCCAGTTGATTGTTTTCAAATGAAACTTTAACAAATGCGCTGTTGTCAGCAAGAGCTATGGAAACTAGTTCAAGTTTTGAAATAAACAACTGCGTCGGTATATCCACTTGTTTGCTGAAAGAAGCGGGAATAACTTGCCTGTAGTTGGGATAATTGCCTTCAATAAGCTTGGTTGTCAAAGTAACTGCCTTAGTTTCAAAAGAGGCTTGCTTCTCACCTATTTCAATGACAACATCCCCTTCTTTTTCAAGAAGCCTTTTAATTTCATTGGCGCTCTTGAGCGGAATAATGGTGTCTCCATCGGCTCCAGTGAAATCGTCAAGCATCTTTTCAACCAACGCTAGACGTTTTCCGTCCGTTGCCACAGCCGTAAAAGCGCCTTCTTTCACAGAAAACAGCAAGCCATGCAATACTTTTCTGGAATCATCCAAGCTCACGGCATAGGATATTTTGTCCAGAATTCTGGCAAGCTCGTCTTCCTTGAATTTTATTCTTTTAACTGGCGTAAATTCAACCAGAGCCGGAAAATCTTCAGCTCCGAGGCCAAGCAAAGTAAATCTGGAAGTTCCACACTCTATTTTTGTGTGATGCTTTTCATTGCAATCCAGAGACACAAAGTCTCCAATAAATTTTGAAACCATAGAAAGAAGTTTCTTGGCCCGAATAGTGGTTTTGCCTTCTCTTTCGATTTCAGCTTCTATTTTCGTGGTTATGCGAAGCTCAAGATCGGTTGTGGTTAAAGTAAGTGTGTTTCCTTCAGCTTCAAAAAGGATATTGCCCAATACAGGCAATGTGGATCTTGTCCCGATTATATTGCTAACTTTCTGCAATGCTTTTAAAAGCTTATCTTTCTGAACTTTTATTTTCATATTGCGTTCCTGCCTTTTCTTAATAAGTAAGTTTATTCACAACTTAATGTATTATGATAATTGTTCAATTTCTAATTAGAAAATATATTTTTATTATTATACCATGTTAATTCTGTTAATAAGATGGAAAACCAATTCAAAAACTTTTAAAATTTATATTAATAAAATGTTTCTATATACTTAATAAATGCTACTTTATTTCTTTTAAAATAAGTTAACAAAACTATTTTACTATTAATTAACATGCTTATCAACAATTGGAGATATCTAAAAATGTCATTATTTCTCTCGGATTTGATTAAACGATATCCAAAACTTTCGCTTATAAAAGACTCTGTCTTTGAAGCATATTCAATGTTGGAGCATTCATTTATAAATGAAGGAACTCTCTTTGTGTGTGGGAACGGCGGAAGCGCGTCCGACGCCGACCATATTGTGGGGGAGCTTATGAAAGGATTCAAGCTTAAGCGTCAAATAGAGGAGAGCCTTAAAAATGAATTTATTTCAAGATATGGCGAATCCGGAAAGATTTTTGGAGAAAAGCTGCAAAAAGGCTTGAAAGCTGTTTCTCTGGCGGGCCATCCGGCTTTGTCAACGGCTTTTGCTAATGATGTAGACAGTTCTCTGGTTTTTGCTCAACAACTTTTTGTGTTGGCAAAAAAAGGAGATGTTCTTCTTGGCATTTCCACCAGCGGCAATTCAGATAATATATATAAATGCATGCAGTTGGCCAATGTGCTTGGAATAAAAACAATTCTTCTGACTGGAGATAATGGAGGAAGATGTTTTGAACTTGCAAATTGCGCCATAAAAGTCCCTGAAAGCGAAACTTATTTGATCCAAGAATATCACTTGCCCATATATCATACATTGTGCTTGATGCTTGAGGAGCGTTTCTATGCCTGATAAAATGGAAAAAACTGTTAAGCATGTGGCAATAATAATGGATGGCAATGGCCGCTGGGCAAAAGAAAACGGTCTGAAGCATCTGGAGGGACACAAAGAAGGCTCCAAAGCGGTTCAAAGAGTTATTGAAGCAGCTGAAGAATTTGGGGTGAAATATATTACTCTCTATGCTTTTAGCACAGAAAATTGGAAACGGCCCAAGATGGAAGTTGACGGATTAATGATGCTTCTTCGCACCTTTTTTGACGAAAACCTTAAAAAGATAATTGAGAAGGGAGTTAGGGTAAAAGCCATAGGGCGTCTTAACCAAATTCCTATTTTGACGAGAAAAAAACTGATGAATGCCGTTAAAGTGACGGCACAAAACACAAAAGGAACCGTCATTCTGGCGATAAACTACGGCGGGCGGGCTGAGATAGTTGACGCCGCTAAAAAAATAGCTCAAGATGCTATTGACAAAAAAATAAATATAAAAAATCTTGATGAAGAGCTGTTTTCAGATTATCTTTATGATTCTGAGATTCCCGATCCTGAATTAATGATTCGGACAAGCGGGGAATTCAGACTAAGCAATTTCCTTTTATGGCAATTGTCGTATTCGGAAATATATATATCCGATATATATTGGCCGGATTTTGGGAAAGATGAGTTTAAAAAAGCCCTGGACTGTTATTATAAGAGAAACAGGCGTTTTGGAGGAAGAAAGTAAAATGTTTTGGTGGAGAACTTTAAGTTTTGTAATTATTATTCCTTTATTTCTGCTTTCAGTCCTGTGGAAGTCAGATTACGCCTCCCTTATATTTATGGCTTTTTCCATTTTTCTGGCTTACAATGCAGTCCGCGAATTTCTTTCGATGGTTGGCTCAAAGCTAAAAAAAGAGTCATATTCATTTTTTACTGCCATTATAGGATGCCTTATTGTTATACTTACAATACTTGTAAAATGGCCTTATGTGCAGATTCCGGTAATCCTCTTGTATATAATTACAATGTGGATTGTTCTTCTGCTTTCTAAAAATAAAGTGAATTCGCTTGAAAAAATAATTGTTTCTTCTTCTGCTGTTTTCCTTATAATTCTTCCATTAAACTTTATTCCGATCATATACGTGATGAAAGACGGAGGCTATTTGTTGCTGTTTCTTGTGCTGGCAACAAAGTCCGGGGACACCGGAGCATATATAATCGGCACTCTTTCAAACAAGCTTATGCCATGGGGCAATCATAAGATAATTCCATCAATAAGCCCGAAAAAATCATGGGAAGGAACCCTTGGAGGGCTTGCCTGCAGCATAATTGCAAGTCTGTTGCTTTGGAGCCTGGCCTTTGATAGTTATTCGTTTTTTGCGGCTTTGTTTGTGGGCATTCTTTTGTTTTTCGGAGGATTTGTTGGCGATCTTATTGAGTCGTCTTTAAAAAGAGCTTGCGGCGCGAAAGACTCGGGCAAAATTATTCCTGGAATGGGCGGAGCTTTGGATATAATTGACAGTCTTATTATTAACGCTCCAATATTTTACTACTTTTTATCTGTCTTTTACTTGGGATTTGCCGTATAGCAAGATTATATTGGTAACTCCTGTTAATTGAAAGGAATCGGATTATGGAAAAAGATATATTGCGTTTGCTTAGCGAAAACGGCAGAATAACTGCTGCTGAAATTGCTGAAAGATTAGACAAAAGCGAAGACAAAATAAAAAATATTATTGAGAAACTTGAGTCTGAAGGGATAATAAAAGGCTACAAAGCCATAATAGGTGAAAGTGACCTGCCCGGAAACATGGTAAGGGCAATTATCGAAGTAAGAATCCGTCCTGAAAGAGATGGGGGATTTAATCATATAGCCGAAAGAATTGGCAAATTTAATGAAGTTGTTTCATTATATCTGGTTTCAGGCGGATATGATTTGCAATTGGAGGTCCAGGGAGACACTCTGCAGGATGTTGCGGAATTTGTTTCCAGCAAATTGGCCACAATTGACGGAGTTATTTCAACAGCCACACATTTTTTGCTTAAAAAATATAAAGAATCAGGTTTAATTCTGCATAATGAGGAAGAATATGAAAGACTTAAAGTCACCCCTTAGAGATAAAATAGCAACACATATATTAAATTTGCCGAAAAGCGGCATTAGAGATTTTTTTGAACTGGTCAATTCAATGGACGACAATGTCATTTCGCTTGGAATAGGCGAGCCAGATTTTGTCACTCCATGGAATATTCGCGAAGCCACCATATATTCGATGGAAAAAGGGCACACAAGCTACACATCGAACCTCGGAACTCTTTCGCTGAGAAAAGAAATATGCCGGTATCTTGATAATGATTACGGCCTCAATTTCAATCCTGTCAATGAATGCATTGTTACCGTGGGAGTTAGCGAGGCTCTGGATTTGATCATCAGAGCTTTGGTCAATCCAGGAGATGAAATAATATATCATGAGCCATGTTATGTTTCATATGCCGCTGAAATTTCCATGGCTGGCGGAATTCCGGTTCCGGTTATAACACGGGAAGAAAATGATTTTGCGCTGGATCCCGATGACGTTGAAAAAGCCATTACGCCTAAAACAAAGGCAATATTATTGAATTTCCCGTGCAATCCCACTGGCGCGACTCTAAGCGTGGAGCAAAAAGAGAAGATAGCTGAAATAGCAATTAAAAATGATATTGTTGTCATAACTGACGAAATATATTCCGAGTTGACATACGAAGACGTCACTCCTTCCATTGCCACTCTTCCGGGAATGAAGGAAAGAACTGTTTTCCTGCACGGCTTTTCAAAAGCTTACGCTATGACAGGATTTAGAATTGGATATGGATGCGGGCCTTCTGAACTTATTGACGCAATGATGAACATACATCAGTATACCATGCTTTGCGCTTCGATTATTGCTCAGGAAGCTGCTGAGGAAGCGTTGAAAAACGGCAAAAAAGAAATGATAATGATGAGAACTGAATACCACGAACGGCGAAATGTCATTGTCAAAGGCTTGAATGAAGCCGGATTGCATTGCTACAAGCCCAAAGGCTCGTTCTATGTGTTTCCCAGAATTGCCGACACTGGCTTGAGTTCCAATGAATTCGCCACGCGATTGCTCAAAGAGCAAAATGTGGCAGTAGTGCCCGGAACTGCATTCGGAAGCTGCGGAGAAGGCTTTGTGCGCTGCGCATATGCCGCTTCAATGGGTGATTTGCATGAGGCTGTGAAGAGAATTAAAAAGTTTATAGACAGTCTCTAAAAGAATATAAAAGTCAGACACAGCTGTATTAAAAAATAAGGCTCCGTTTGGCTTTTATAAGCTTTAAAACTATTGGCAGATTCATCGCAATTCGCGTCATTTCGGGCGCAATTAATGAGAATACTTGCTTGTTTTATTTATAGAAGCGAGCTATTGTTTATGTTCCAGCTAATAATTAAATATAAGATAGGAGAAGTGTGACATGTTTGGAAACACCTTTGGAAGGCTTTTTCGAATAACTACTTGCGGGGAATCTTACGGAGGCGGCTTCAGAAAAAATCTGCCAATACCCGAAGAACTTTATGGCGGCCTTATGGCAATCGTTGACGGAGTTCCCCCTGGAATTAAGCTGACCGCTGAAATGGTTCAGCACGAACTTGACAAGCGCAGACCGGGGCAAACGCCGCTGGATTCGCCGCGCAAAGAAAAAGACCGCGTTTTTGTGTTTTCCGGAGTGATGGAAGACGACCTGACCACTGGCGCTCCTGTCGGATTGGTCATTCCTAACAATGACATACAAGACATTCATATAGAGCAATATCATGGCTACAAGGACGAAATGCGTCCAGGACACGCCGAATATGGTTTCTTTAAGAAATATGGCCAATTTGCCGACTGGGTCGGAGCCGGACGCGCAAGCGGACGCGAAACCGCAAGCCGCGTGGCTGGTGGAGCCGTCGCGAAAGCCGTTCTGCAAAAAATGGGCATAGACATCATAGCTTATTCTGTTGAATCCCACGGCATCAAGGCAAAGCCTTTGACTTATGAAGAAGCCAAGGCAAACTACCGCAAGAACGCAATCAATTGTCCTGACCTTGCCGTGGCCGATGCAATGGAAAAAGACATCCTGAAAATCAAGGACGACGGCGAGACTGTCGGCGGAGTGACTGAGGTCATTATCAAAAACATTCCATCCGGACTTGGCGAGCCTGTATTTGACAAAATAAGCTCCATGCTTGCGCATGCAATCTGCTCTATCGGGGCTATAAAAGGCATTGAATTCGGCGCCGGATTCAAGCACGCCGATATGCTTGGCTCTGAATCGAACGATGAAGCGTATGTTGACAAAGAAACTGGACGCGTCCGTTTCAAATCCAACAATTGCGGCGGAATTCTAGGCGGAATATCAAACGGCGAAGAAATAAGAATTCGCTGCGCAGTCAAGGCGACGCCAACAATCTCAGTGGCACAGGAGACTGTAAACATGAAAGAAATGAAAGACGTTGTGCTTGAGCCTATCACGCGTCGCGATCCTTCTCTGTTGCCAAGAATTTATCCAGTTGTCGAAGCAATGTGCGCGTGCACAGTTCTCGACGCTATCTTTATGGCGGAAGCCTACTGGAAAGTTTCTGGAATTGACAAAAAATGGCTTGACGTTTAGTCGCAAGTCAATAAATATAAAGCGCGCTTTGTTTCGTCAAAGCGCGCTTTTTTTTTTAATTTTTTAATTCAGAAAATTAAAAACTACAGGGGGAACAAAAGAACAGCTTGCAGACTGGATTTGCAATTATTAAAGATTCCCTGTATTTTTTAGAAACTAAGGAGGGATTTTAAATGATAATCGACCATATTCACAGAATTGCCTTTTATGAAAAACTTCACCCGGGCTTCAAGGCTGCTTTTGACTTTTTGCGCCAGACAAATTTGGCAGAGCTCTCGGAAGGCCGCCATGACATTGAAGGTTCGCGAGTTTACGCAATCCTTGCCGAAGGCGTGGGGCGTCCGCGCTCGGGGGCAATGCTTGAAACTCATCGCAAATACATTGACATTCAATTATCTGTCCATGGCACAGACATGATAGGCTGGAAGCCTCTGCCCGAATGCGTCGGTTCAAATCAGGGATACGACGCTGAAAAAGACATCGAATTTTACACAGCCAAGCCGGACACATGGATCAGCGCGCCTCCCGACTGTTTTGTCATTTTCTTTCCTGAAGACGCTCACGCGCCAATGGCGGCAACTGATGAAACTATAAAGAAGTTGGTAATAAAAATAGCCGCCGACTGGTAGGATGGCTTTGCCAAAAGCTGTTAGCGTATAGAAGATTGCGCTACAGCTCCGGCGCTTTGCGCCTTAAATATTATTTTTATAAATAATGATCTCTTTATACTTGACTTTCAGCCATGTCGGCAGTATTAAAATTATTTTAATATTTTATAATAATAATAGGAATTTTAAGCATGCCATGGTTTAGCGAAACAGGAAAACTTTCTCGTGAAAAAATAATTGAGTTAACTCAAAAGGCCGGCGAAAAAGCGCTTGAAAATATTTGCAGGACGCCCAAAAAAGTTCTTTTGCTTCCGCCTGACATAACTCGCGCCCACAGTGGAGCCGGATGGATAACGGAAGAGCTTTACAAATTCTTTTCGAAGATTGCCGACACTCACCTCATACCGACTCTTGGCCAACATGTGCCTCATACGCCAAAGCAAAACAAATGGATGTTCGGTTCGGTTCCGGAAGAAAAAATACATGCGCATGACTGGCGCGGAGGAAGCAAAATAATAGGGGAAGTGCCGGCTGAATATGTGAAGGAAGTATCCAAAGGCAAAGCTGATTGGGCCATTCCCGTGTCTCTTAACAAAATGCTCCTCGAAGAAGATTGGGACATCATTATCAATGTCGGGCACATTGTTCCTCACGAAGTCCTGGGATTTGCCAACCACAACAAAAATTATTTTATAGGCCTTGGCGGAAAAGACATGATTTGTGCCTCGCATATAATGGCCGCATGCTGTGGCATTGAAAATAATCTGGGGAAATTGATAACCCCTTTGAGGGATTGTTACAATAAAGCCCAGAAAGAATGCCTTTCACATCTGCCCGATATGTTTATTCAAGTGGTGATGGCTTATGATGACAATGGCGAACTTGCGCATACCGGCTATTATGTTGGCGATGATGTGGACACTTATATGGAGGGCGCAAAGGCTTCTCGAGAGCAAAACATAACCATCGTCGACAAACCCTTGAAAAAAGTTGTGGCGGTAATGCAGGGCGACGAGTTTTACAGCACATGGGTGGCAAACAAAGCGGTCTACCGCACGCGGATGGCTATGGCTGACGGCGGAGAACTGTTGATTATTGCGCCGGGACTTGAGCGCTTCGGAGAGCAGCCGGAAGTGGACAGCCTAATCCGCAAGTATGGCTATGTTGGAACCGAAAAGGTGATGGAACTGTTTAAAACAGAGCCCATTCTTAAAGATTTGACGCATGGCACAGCGCATTTGATTCACGGCTCTTCCGAAGGACGCTTTACAATTACTTATGCTCCCGGAAATCTTACAAAAGAGGAAGTTGAAGGGGTAAATTTCAACTACGCCGACATCAACGAGACTTTGTTGCGCTATAATCCTGAAAAAATGAAAAATGGCTTCAACACGATGCCCGACGGAGAAGAAGTTTATTTTATAAGCACGCCGTCAGCCGGACTTTGGACCATGCGTGAAAAACTGAACTCTTAAAACAGCTCTTTAAAAAAATCAGTAGTATTTGGCTGTGAATATAACTTCGAATGACCCCAATGGTAGATTAGATGTTCGCTTTGGGGCTTCGCGGCATTATTTATTGTTCCTGAATATTTTATTCTTTTTCGCTAGAGCTGTTGCTATTCTGGTCAAGTTTAGCATCTGCTTTTTGTATTGCTCTGTCAGTTCCGGAAAATTATCAGCAAGATTATTTCTTTCTTCTGGGTCTTTCACAAGGTCATAATATTCTGAATAGTCGGGAAGTTTGTTGTATATAAATTTATAGTCGCCCATTCTCATCCCCATTCTCATTCTCTGGTAAGGACAAACAAAATAGACAGGGACAGGCTTGTTTAGCTTCCGCATTAAACTCCGGCCAATAGATGAATTCACAACATCCTCTGCGCGCAGAATATCAAGCATGGTAGGCATAAGATCAATAGAGCTGCATAGATCTTTAACAATTCTCGGCTTGTCCAATTTTCCAGGGGCGAGAAGCAGCAAAGGAACTTTAACAGATTCCTCATAAAGATCTTTGCACTCCAGGCGAGTGCCATGTTCGCACAATGTTTGCCCATGATCTCCGAGTATAACAATGAGCGACTTTTTATATAATCCAAGTTTTTTTAATGCTTTAATAAGCCCGGACAAACACAAGTCTGTGTACCTCATTGTTTTCATAAAACGGGAAGAAGCCTCGTTGTTAGGCAATGAATAAACCTTTTTCCCGTCGGGGATAAAAAATGGATAATGATTGCTTAAAGAGAAAATAGAGCTAAATGTGTTTAACTTTTTTTTGTCCATTTGCATTATCCAGTTGAGAAAACAATTGTATATGGCATAATCATACACCCCCATAAAGGTGGTTAAGCTGTCGGGGAAAAGCTTTTTTATTTCTTCAAGCCCAAACAGGCTTTCAAACCCATGCTTTCTAAAAAATTTATTATGTTGAAACGCGTCAAGATGCGCTCCCGAAAAATATCCCATTGCGTATTGACGCTCCTGCAAAATATTGGGAATCCCATATAAAGAAGTCTGGCGATAATTTTCTTGAATCGTTTTTTGGTCAAATATCGGGAAAACGCTGTAGAGGGTTGAAACAACAGCTTTCGAAGAAGGAGATCCGTTGCAGTAGAAATTTGTAAAAAGAACGCCCTCTTTTGACAAATTGTCAAAAAACGGAGTGATGCTTTCTTTTCTTTTATTTAAACAACCTACATCTTTGGCTCTGAAAGATTCCAGAAAAATAAAAATAATATGAAGCGGCTTTTTGTCGTTTAACTTTATGTTGAAAAGTTTTTCTCCTGAAAAACAGCTTGTTCTTTTCATCAGGGGAAATTCTTTGTCAAGATATTCATACTTTTCATTTACAATTTTAAAAGTTTTCCGAACATTTTCAGGACTGACACTATAGGAGCATAATACATTTTCACGAAGGTCTTGCAAGCATAGCTTTAAGGCAGAGTTGCTATATTTAACAAAGAAATTATCCGGCAAAAAAAATGTTGCTCCAAACACTAAAATGGCGAAAAGAAAAAAGGCGGCAAATTTTTTCGATGAATAATTTATTCGGGCAATTCCCTTAAGAGCCATCGCAAAAAACAAAATGAAAGCAGCTAGAAACAGCAACGCCGGCAAAATCAAAATCCAAACATTAAATGTTTTGAGAACTGGAAGGAACATGCGAGGATTAAATAAATAAGGAATAAATGCTGAAGTCATCTGATAGCCACTATTGGCATAGAGCAACAAGTCCCAAAAAAGATAAGCGCATAACAAAAAATATGCTCCACCCCCAAATACATTTAAAAATATCCGCAATTTTTTTGGAGCCGCGCAGAAACAACGGAAGATGACAAGGAATAAAGAGCCTAAAGCCAAGTCTTGAATGAGTTTTAGAAAAACAATGCCAAGCCAGAACAAGCAAGACATTGAATTGTTTTTGACAAAAAAGACCAAGTAAGCAAAGCTAATCAAGACAGGCAAAAAAATCAACCACAACAAACCTATAAAAAGGCGAGAGCTAATCTGCTTTAACAAAGTTCTAAATATATTTTTCATTACGCATAAAGATATACTTTCTTTGTGGAAAATACAATATTTTGAATTTGTTCTTGAGCATGTAAAAAAAATCAGTAGTCTTCGGCTGTGAATGTAACTTCGTATGCCGCGATGTTTTCGCTGCCCATATCAATTGGGCTGCTTCCGGTCACCCGGAACAGAATATCGTCGTAAACTTCGTGATCAAGCAGCTCCATGGCTTTGTCGACGAGCGGAAGAAGTTCGTTTGCTGCCTGATCAATGTCTCCATAGTCTTCCACTGCCACAATGATGCCAATGGTCGATGTTCGCCTTGGGGCTTCGTTGTTAAAGTTTGCGCCCTGAGATGTGACAACGGCCACTGGCAGTATGAGTTCAGGAATTCTTGACAAAAGATTGCTTGAGCTTGTTCCGGAATATTTGTATGTGTTCCATGATTCATGCGCGGAAAGTTTTGTTTTTGTCCAGTTGAGAAGATCACTGGCGGGTTTTACTAAGTTGGTGACTTTGTTGTCTGACATTTTTAAATATCCTCATTTAATTTTTTCAAAAACAGTTCAATAAAAGGGCGGCCGGGGCGGAATCTTTTTAGGAGCAAAAAGGGAGTGGGAAATGCAATTCCTGCCCCGGCCATAAAATTGTTTCAGATGATTTCCCCGGGCCTCATTTGAGGCCTCGGGGAACTTTCTTTTAACGTGTTATGACACAATGCCTGCGTAAATCAGGTGCGGAAGGCTCATGAAAGCCGCGCCCCTGGCGTCTGTGCCGTAGATGAATTCTTTGCGCATAAAGACGTTCTCATCGCTTTCCTTGTCAAGCCTGGTCAGCTTGGGATGTTTCCGCTGCTGGATCATTACAGGTTTGATTACGCTTTTTGTGGATGCAAGGAACCAGTAATTTGCGTATGTTCCGGAAAGTTCGGGCGCAACAAGGAGGTCAACAAGATTTTCGTTGACGTTCTTGACTTGAACTTTGTCGGTCGCGTCATAGGCAAACTGGTTTTTCACTATATCCCACGCGGTTGTCCTGAGGGCCGGGCCGACAATAAGGAGGTCCGGGATCACGCCGAGCGGCTTGTTTGAGTGTCCGCAATAGCTTGTCATTGACAGATAAGCTGTGTTGAAAGCTGTTTCGCTCAAAGCCGAAGTGGTTTTGTTGTTGACAGTGTTC
>Ga0075121_1001387_pt1 | contig 15010 bp, 8 predicted proteins | sample AntAceMetag02UKG_FD_69793 | JGI IMG/M metagenome (GOLD analysis project Ga0075121, IMG submission 69793) | Saline lake microbial communities from Ace Lake, Antarctica - Antarctic Ace Lake Metagenome 02UKG | ecosystem: Environmental > Aquatic > Non-marine Saline and Alkaline > Saline | place... | reverse complement strand
TTTTACAGAAAATAATGCTTCTCTTTACAGTGATTTAAATTATAACAATACTTAAATATTTAATATAAAATTCTTATGAAATTTAATATTGGAAAAGGATTCTTAAAAATGGCGATCCCAAAAAAAACAATCATATTTATTCTTTCTATGTTTATTTGTCTTTATACAGTTTTTGCTGTGCCAAACGATAAAGCACTGGATGAATACTACGCAGCTAATGCATTATATAATAAAAAGTTATTTAAGCTGGCTGCAGAAGAATATAAGAATTTCATCATAAAATACCCAGAACATACAAAGTATAATAATGCTAAATTAGGTTTGGCCTTAACTTATTATGAAATGAAGTATTACTCGAAGGCAAAGAAAACATTTATAGAACTTGCCGGGCAGAGGAATGTTCCACACCAAGAGCAAATACACAACTTACTGGGTCAATGTTATTTAATTGAAAACAATCCGGCTGAAGCTGAAGCTGCTTTCCGCTGGAGTGTTGACAGAGGTAAAGAAAAGTTGTTTCTGGATCTACCAGGCATTTCGCAAAAGTATGAAGAATCCCCTCAGATTTCAGTAAAATCAATTCAAAACCTTGAACCCCTTGAACGAAGTATGGCCGGACTGATAGAAGCTCTTTTTCAGCAAAAAAAATGGTCGGAAGTTATAAGCATAACAAAAGAACTTGTTAAACTCGTGCCAAACGGTAAATACTCATCTAGAACACTGTTTTTAAGCGCCCTAGCCAATTATCAGCTTAAAAGCTATAAAGAAAGTTCTGTTATTTTAGAGAAACTTGTCAAAAAAGGGAATAAATTTCCTTTTTATGAACATAGCCTTTTTCTTTTAGCTGAATGCCAACAGCAGACAGGAAAACTAGATAATTCCGCTAAAAATCATGAAATTGTAGCAAAACGGATTAAAGGTAATTTCACAGAAAATTCACTTTTCAGACTTGGTTATATTTATTTTTTGCAAAAAAAATATACACAGGCCGTATATGAATTTTCAAATTTAAGAGCTATTTATCCGGACAGTAGATACACATCAGAAGCCGGCATATATCTTGGTCGAAGCTACTTAGACATGAAAAACTACAAAAAAGCCCAGTCTGTTTTCGGTTCTCTGTTAGATGACAAAAAAGTAGATGCACAAGCAGCACTATGGATGGGAAAAACATTTGTTAACCAACAAAAATATCAACTTGCTATCAATATTCTAAAACCAGCTTTGGAAAAATTTAAAGATAATCCTATGTTCCCTGATATTTTATTTAACTACGGTAACGCATTGATGGGAAATAAAGAATATGCTAATGCTTCAGGTTTCTTTAATGAATATTATAAAAATTATAAAGCATCCATTCACTTTGCTGACGCTATGAGATTAGAAATATTCTGCCTTAATAAATCAAAGGCGTATTTAAAAAGCCTCAAGACCTGTAATGCTTTCTTGAATGAATTCCATCAATCTGAATTTTATAAAGATGTAGATTTCCTGAAAGCAGAAAACCTGTTTTTCTTGAAGAAATATAAAGAAGCCGTTACTATTTACCGAAAATTCGTTCCATGGAAAGGTAAAGAAAAATATACAGACCCTTCAATATATAGAATAGCACAAATACTATGTGAACAAAAAAAATGGGATGAAGCTATAGCTGAATTAAGACCACTCACAAATGAAAATATCAGCGGCAAATTTTATGCGCAGCTTTATTATCTAATTGGATTATCTAATTTTGAATTAAAAAGATGGGATAAAGCTACAATTAATCTCAGGAAGTTTATTGACAAAAATCCGGAAGAACCAAATCTTGATTCGGCTCTTTTGAAGCTGGCTATTGCATATGAAAAAAATAAAAAATATGATAAAGCTGAAAATACATTAAAAAAACTGATTTCATTATACCCAAAAAGCCAACATATTTCTTATGCATTGACAGAACTCGGAAAATGCCAGTATCTACTGAAAAATTTTGATAGTGCCCGTACCAACCTGGAAAAAGTATTAGCAAAACATGGGGATTCTGAATTTACTGTTGCAGCTGAATACTACTTGGGCTGGATATCTTTAGCACAACATAAGAATGATGAAGCAATAAAATATTTCAATGATGTCAGCAGTGCCACCACTACGGGAGCCTATACCGCTGATGCAATTTTTCAGCAAGCCGTTATACTGCTTGATTCTGAAAAATATAAAGATGCAGAAGAAAAATTACGACAATTTATAAAGCTCTTTCCTAATGAAAACCGTGTAGAAAAAGCTGAATTCTATCTCTCTCTTGCAAGGACAAAACAAAAACATTATGCATCTAATAATGATATGTTTAATTCCTTTTTCAAAAAGTATCCAGACTCTTCTCTTGCCCCAAGAGCTGTATACGAATCAGCATGGCAGGCAAGAAAAGATGGAGATACCAAAAAGGCTAAAAGCAATTATCAGACATTAATAAAGAAATATCCTACATTGGAACTTGCAGACAGAGCCCACTTAGAACTTGCAGAATTAGAATACGAAGAGAAAAACTATGATAAAGCAATAGAACTTCTAGACAAACTACAATCTAAGAATATTAACCCGGAACTTCAAGAAAAAACTCTTTACAGACTAGGTTGGGCCCTCTTAGGTAGAGAACAGAAGAATGTTGCACTTGAAGTATTCGAAAAACTTGTTGAAGAATTTCCAAAATCAAAATTTGCTCCTATTTCAGCCTATCAGGCTGGAGAAATTCAATTACAAAATAACGAATATGCAAAAGCATATGAAAATTTTCTTAAAGCATCTCTAAAATCCCCAGATAACACTGTAAAAGAACAGGCTTTACTGAGACTGGGCGAAACCCAAACTCTAACAGAAAGATGGAAAGCTGCAGAAAATTCATTTTATACATTTATTTCTGATTATCCTAAAAGTGAACATATCCCCAGGGCCTATCTGTGGCTTGGCTGGAGTTTAGAAAATCAAAAGAACTACGATAAAGCAATAGATAATTATTTGCAAGCCGTAAAACTGGGTGAAAAAGGCAAAGATGCCGCAAGAAGCCAGTTCCAAATAGGAGAATGCTATTTTGCTACAAAAAAATATAATAAGGCAATTAAAGCATTTGTGAAGGTTGAATTACTTTACCCTTACCCTGAATGGACTTCCAAAGCATTATTGGAAACAGGTCAGATACTGGAGAAAATAGGACAGCCAGAGAAAGCAGTCGAACAATATAAAAAAGTGATTTCCAAATATCCTGGAACAGATGAAGCAGTTGTATCAAAAGACTTATTAATGGAATATTAATATATTATATTTTCACAAAACGAAGGAGTACTATATGAAATTTAACTCAAAATTTGCGGTTTTTAGTTCTGCGTTATTTACCCCTATCTTGTTTTATTCTTATCCGCTGCTGGCTACAGCAGTCAACAACATCAATACTATTGCCATGCCGGCCAAACAAGCACAAAAAGAATCACTTTTTTCTCTACTGGTAAAAGGTGGTCCCATAATGATACCGCTTGCTATCTGTTCTGTCCTGGCACTCACTTTTTTTATTGAAAGGATAGTAAGCCTTCGAAAAAATTGCATAACACCCGACTATTTTTATCCGGAACTTAAAGAACAACTAGATGGTTTCAGGCTTACAGGCTTAAAACAATCTACTAGCTGGTGTAGCGAAAAAAATCTTCCGATAGCAAGAATTATTCGTGCTGGCATACGAAAATGCATATCTGTAGGTGCAGTAAACGTCGTTGAAGAAACCCTTGAAGATATTTCTTCAAGAGAAGTAAGAAAAATGAGAAACAGCCTAAAAAGCCTAAAAATCATAGCTTCTATTTCACCTTTACTGGGATTGTTAGGAACTGTTTATGGTATGATAACCGCATTTCAGTCTGTTGCAAATATGAGTGCAGGGATAGGTAAGGCAGAAAGCCTTGCCAATGGAATTTATGAAGCGATGGTTACTACTGCTGCAGGATTAACTATTGCAATACCGGTTCTACTGGCATACAGCTACTTAAACTACAGGCTCAACCGTCAGGTCAACGAGATAGAAGTGATATGTGATCAGTTTATAGATGATTACGTAGATTCGTTGCATGATAATAATTTCAACAAAAGAAAAACGGACTTAATCAAACGATGAGAGTTAAACATTCAGAAAACAAAGACAGCAGTGGCGTCATAAATATATCTTCTCTTTTAGATATTATGTTTATTCTTATTATTTTCTTTCTTGTAACAATGTCTTTTAAAGAGGAAGAACATGATATAAAAATAAACCTTCCTGACACAGATACTACGCTAAGTTCAGCAGTAAGAGCTGTAATAATAAACATAAGAAGAGACGGCACATATTATATTGGTTCCAAAAGAGTAACCCTCGACAAGATAGGTAGTGAATTAACTAGGGTGTTAACACTAAATCCTGGCCAAAAAGTACTTATAAGAGGAGATAGAAACGCATTGCATGGTCAGGTTGCCGCCGCAATTGCTGTTTGTAAAAAGAGCGGTATTCGAGATGCAAATATTGGCTATATGATATCTAATAATTAAAAAAACATCCCCATTTTACTATCACTTAATATTTAAATATTTTCCCGGATAATAATAAAAATGAGCGTTTCCAATAAAAAAAACAAGGGAACAAAGATTAATACATTAGCTACAATACTGTTAACCAGTATTATCACGCTCACTTTAGTCTTATTATTAGGATTAGTACCGGGTATAGACTTTTTTAGATATTACGCCAGTGGATATACGATAAAAAGAAGTGCAAAAACATCCCCTGCCCGCACTGTTCTTTGGGAACAACCCAAACTACTTCCGGGGCGAATGAACGAAGTACATGGCAATAACGATGCAACTATTTCGCCTGATGGTAAAACAATCATACTAACACGGTCATATTCACAACACAATAAAGATTTATATGTATCATACTTGATAAAGGACGAATGGTCAAAACCAAAATCCCTAAAAAAAATCAATACTGAATTTAACGAAATTTCACCGGAAATATCAGACAATGGCAATTTACTGCTATTCTCGTCGGATAGACCTGGCGGTGCTGGCGGCTTTGATATCTGGTATTCTAAAAAATCAGGTGTTAATTGGGATAAACCTATTTTATTAGATAGTAAAATCAACACAAAAGACAATGAAATCTATCCATATATAGCAGATGATATGCTGTCTTTTTATTTTTCATCAGATAGACCTAATACAAATAAAGCGAGTAATCCAAAAAAGAATTTCAACATATTTCTATCTTCAATCGACAAAAAAAATAAATTAATTTCAGATAACGATTATAATAGGTATTTTTCATCATATAATAAAGTCACGGCACTCAATAAGCTTAATTCTTCCTTTAACGAAGGCAAAGTAGCCGTAACCGACAAAGGTAACATGATTTTTTTTAGTTCCAACCGACCTGACGGTGTTGGGGGGTATGACCTATATAAAAGTTATCTGATTGAAGATCAATATACAGAACCTTATAATTTTGGAAAACCTGTCAATACCAAAGATGATGAAATAAGCCCTACGCTTTCCCTCGAGGGATTTGGCCTTTTTTTTACATCAAACTATGGCTCAAGGAATCAAAAAAATCATCATATTTATACTACTTCATCCAGAGAAGTCCTGGCCAAATACGATTATTCACTATTTACTAATTTGCTATTGATTATTATTTTTATATTACTAGCTGTATTTGTAATATGGGTGATTTTAAGACTGCTTGTCTATAAAAACAGCATGAAAATGATAGTAAAATGCCTTATAATAGCACTACTTCTCCACCTATTATTTGCTTATTTATCCGCTTTCTGGTTTCTTGCTAAAACAAAAACTGAGTCAAGGGTAAAAACACCAGAAGAAATGACCATAAACATCAATACTCTTGCAAGAGAAAGCATTGCCACCGCTATCCGTGAAGGCACAGCATCCCTTCCAAAAGTAAAATCAGCTTCTTCCACAGAAAAGCCAATCGAAAAAGTAACTATCCCAACCCAAAGGCCTACTGCTCAGGCTGATTCATCTGTTTCCTGGCAAGCCACTTTAATAAAACTAACAGATGCACCTGTAACTATGACTAAATCCAAAAGTACCTCTGAAGTTGAATCCCCTGCTACTTCAGATAATTCTATCAGCAGTGTAAAACCTGTTCTTTCAGGGGCTACGAACATAACACTAGAATCCCCAGAAGGGATTGGTGATAATGAAGCTGCTCCTAAAAAAGGACAGGCAAAAGGATTGCCTAATCCATCAAAACTCCCAAAATTCAAACAGAAAAAAAGATTATTTAAGCCACAAAGAAAACAGGAACTTGATGACGCAGAAATTACTGATATTGCAGTTGTTGAAATAAAGCCTGCTATTGATATGGGTAAAGATAATTCAAAAATAATATTATCTGAAGAAGCAAATGCAGCAGATGGAAAAAATACCGGTTCGGAAACAAACAATGATAATTTATCAAAGATATTAGGCAAAGATAGTGTTGATGCCGGCTGGCCTTCTGAAGCAGGCTCTCTGTTTATACAAAATGACTTTGTTATGATCACTCCTAAAATAGGTAAAGGGTCATCACAACAGGCACTAGGATTGCTTCTAAGTGACAAAAGATTTTCCAGACCTGCCCCTATTTCCTATAGTGCACAAATGAATAATTTTATGATTAAAAGAATATTATTGGAGAGAGAAATAATAAAAAGCCTTTATAGATTTGTTAACTTCGATGTTATACAAAAATCACATGCAGACGAACTCTTCAATGAACGCGTAGGTAATATTATATACACAGCGACCCCTAATTTTATTATAGAAACTGACTCCGAGCTGGAGCTCCCTGAAAAATATTTATCAAAATAAATCTTATCTTATTTTTTCCTTTTTGTTTGTTGGACTTCTTAACCTTGTTGGATATAAATATGTTAACAACACTTTTCTACTATTTTAAAATATGGCATATAAAATGACTAAAGAGATATTAGAGACAATAAAATCAAATCTTTCACCGTATTCTACTCTTATAGGAAGAGACAGATTTTTTAATTCAGCAGTGCTAGTTCCAATGGTTAAGCTTTCAGATGGATACCATATATTGTTCCAGGAAAGAGCTGCATCCATAAGACAGGGCACTGAATATTGCTTTCCCGGCGGAAAATTTGACCCGGAACAGGATAAAGACTATCAAAGCACTGCAATCAGAGAAACGATAGAAGAATTAGGTATAAGCAAAGATCAAATTATAATTGAAGGAAATATAGGCACCCTTCTCTCTCCGATGGGCGTTGCCATTGAAGCATTCCTGGCGATTTTAAAAATCAGTGACCTTGATGAACTGGATATTAACAAAAAAGAAGTAGAACGTGTTTTTACACTTCCGCTTAAATATCTAAAAAATCTCCCTCCCGAAAACTATCATGCCAAAGTTCACGCAAGCTCTTCATATACTGACACTAATGGTAAAGAGGTTATACTGCTCCCGGTAAAAGAGCTTGGTCTACCGGATACATATATTACACCATGGGGTGGCAAACAGCATAGGATCCTAGTATATAAAACGAAAGAGGGAATTATCTGGGGTATCACGGCCGAGATAATTCATGAAGTTTTAAGTAAATATTAAAAGCCTAAATCCGGCTGAACTATACCCCACTCGCTATCATTGTCTGAGTCACTATTCTCTACGGGAGCAGCAGTTGATTTGTTTTGTACATCCTTTGGTATAGAATTACTCTGCTTTTCCTCTGTTTTTTGCTTTGTCTTTACTTTCTTTTCTGTATCCAAGTTAGCTTCAACAGCCTCTGTATTGCTGTTTGTGATTTTTTCAGTAACTTCATTCTTCCTCAAAGCTTCCGCAGGTTCATTATTTTTTTTTGAAGTTTTTTTCTTCTTTATCTTTTTATTTTGGATAACAGGGGAAGGTTCTGCTTTTTCTGTCATAGATACTTTATTAGAAGGTTTCAAATCCGACACTGGAGGTTCTTCCGTGTTGGTGTTATTTTCACTTACTATTTTAATTTTTTCTTCTGACGCCTTATCATTATTTTTTTTATCAACAGGTACAACTATTTCCTGCTCTTTTTGTTCAACATCAACACTTGAAATATCAATTGAAGATGTTTTTTCTATAGGTGTTTTAGCTTTATTGTTCAATAAGGATTCATTAATGGGCACCGCAGTATTGCCGTCTACTGGCGGTTCATCAGGTAAATTTATCTCTTCCACCTGTCCTTTAAAACGGAACTTGATTATTTTTCTATCAGTAAATCTAAACCCTCTGGCTCCGGGGCTACGCATCTGAACCTTTGAAAAATCTAGTTCAAGAGACTCCTTTACCTTTCTACCGGTTTTTTCCAGTACACACTCGTACAAAGACCTTTCCCGTACAGTAATAAGTTCAAGCTGACATCCCTTTGGTATGATCAGATATTCTTTATCTCTTATAAATTTATTTACAATGCAGCGTTTGACATAATAAACATTTTTCTTTTTATTTTTATAAATGACAGAAAAAATACTATTCTTATTATACTTATTAAAATAATACAATCTGCCTATATATATTTTCTGAGGGATATTAATTATTTTATACTGTCCATTTTTCTCAATACAATGTAAATAATCAAATTCATTGCATGTTACTGCATCATCACTTCTAATAGATGTTCCAATGTAACAGTTTCTTCTGTCCCATCCAACCTTTATGTTATTAAGAGCGGCAGCACGTTTATCCACTTTCTCGAATTCTTCTATCTCCGTTCGACGTGGGAAGTTTACTGCAAACCGTTCTATTAGACTTTTTATATATTTAATACTATAAAGTATTATTGAGTTAAGATTTTTTTCGGTTTTTTCTATTGCCTTAAGAATATCATCAATATCTTTTTTGTTCCTGTTCATATCAAATCTGGAAATACGTCTAATGGGTATTGCAAGGAGGCGCTCAATATCTTTGTCTGTAACTTCTCTTTTTAATAGATTTTTAAACTTGTTTAATCCCTTGCGCACTTCATCTAAAACTAGTTTATAAGTCTGACATTCTTCTATTCTCTTATATATCCGGTTTTCAATAAATATTCTTTCTAAAGTTTTTTCGTGATATTTCTCATTTAGTTTGTCTAACTCTATTTGTAATTCTCTGCGCAAATATTCAACAAGGCATTCTGTATTATACTTTAACACATCACTAACAGTCATTATGGCAGGTCTATTCTCCCTGATAACAAGCAGGCTTGGAGATATAGACATTGAGCAATCAGTATAAGCATACAATAACTTAAGGGTTTTTTCCGGTTTATACCCGCGAGCAGGTACAATTTCTATCTCAACATTTTCCGCTGTATAATCATTGATAGAAGTTACTTTTAGTTTATTTTTAGTTACTGCTTTTTCTATGGATGCTATCAGCTTTTCTGTGGTAGTCATAGCTGGTAATTCGCGAATTATAAGTTTTCTACCTTCTATGTCAACTTTGGCCCGCAAGGTTATTTTTCCATTTCCGTCTTCATACTCGGAAACATTCATTATTCCTCCCTGCAGAAAATCAGGAAAAAGCTCAAATGATTTATTCTTTAATATCGCTATCTGTGCCTCAAGCAGTTCTTTGAAGTTATGAGACAAGATAGAAGTGGTCATACCCGGTGCAATCCCCTCTTGCCCGGACATCAACAATGCTGGAACTTTTGCAGGGAAAAAAAGTGGTTCTTTATTGCGACCATCGTAAGAAGCTATAAAATCTGTAATGTCAGGATTAAAAAGAACTTCTCTTGCCAAAGGTGTAAGTCTAGCCTCAATATAACGCGCTGCTGCAGGCGAATCCCCTGTTAAAATATTACCAAAATTCCCCTGTCTTTCTATAAAATGCTCTTTGTTGGCAAGATGCACTAAAGCCATATAAATAGAGGCGTCACCGTGAGGATGATACTGCATAGTATGGCCTACAATATTTGCCACTTTATTAAACTTACCATCATCCATTTTGTACATGGACCACAGTATACGCCTCTGAACAGGTTTCATCCCATCGTTAACGTGTGGAATAGCGCGTTCTTTTATTACATAAGAGGCATATTCAAGGTAGTTACTGCTTATAAGACGTCTAAGATGTGTGTTGGTATTTTCAGTAACAGCAAGTGCTGTATCATCATCCAAACCTTCATTCTCTTCTATATATTCAGCTGAGATAGAAGTAGCACTTTCCTCTGTAGCGTCTGATTCGATTATATCAGGCTTATTTAAAATAGTCTCTTCTATATTGTCTTTGTTATTATCTTCTATATCCATTTCTATCTCTTTACGATCTTTAACGATTAGTGTTTGTTCAAGATAAATTTTCCCAGTTATTCAACGGCCAGCCCCGTCGGATGACTGGGGGACTTGTGTTTTTGTCTTATTTCTTCTGCTTGGAATCACTATTACATTGACTATTAATAATCTGAAAAGCAAATTCCTGTACACTTAAATCAAATTTTCCATTATATAATCCCTTCGTTCCGAAGTATTTTTACCCATGTAAAATTCGAGCATTTCCGGGACATCACGCATATAATCAACATTTACATTTATCAACCGAATATCTTCTCCGATAAACTGCCCAAATTCTTTCGGAGAGATTTCACCCAGGCCTTTAAAACGTGTAACCTCTACACCTTTAAGACCCAACTCATCCACTGCATTATCACGTTCTTCCTCATCATAACAGTAAATGGTTTTCTTTTTATTTCTGACTCTAAACAGCGGTGTTTCTAATATATAAAGATGACCAGACAACACCAACTGCTCAAAAAATGTCAAAAAATAAGTAATCAGCAGATTACGTATATGTAAGCCATCCACATCAGAATCAGTAGCAATAACTACTTTATCATAGCGCAAGTCTTCTACATCTTCTTCTATATTTAAAGCCTGCATTATATAATAAAGTTCTTCATTTTTGTAAACCTTGTCAAATGACTCACCAAAACAGTTTAAAGGCTTCCCTCTGAGCGAGAATATAGCCTGTTTAAAAACATCGCGACAGCTTACAATGGAACCGGCAGCTGACTGTCCCTCTGTTAAAAATAGCATGGTGTTTTCACCCCTATCCCCTTTATCATTCAAATGATGCTTACAATCTTTAAGCTTAGGGATTTTTAGAGTCATTCTCTTTGCTTTTTCTTTAGACTGTTTTTTTACTGCCTGTATTTCTCTTCTGACCTTCTCATTATGGGTTATTTTTTCAAGCAGGATTTCTGCTGCATCAGTATGTTTGTGTAGATAATCAACTACGGCTTGTTTGACCGTCCCGACTATCCAGCCTTTTATATCAGTATTACCAAGCTTATTTTTTGTCTGTGATTCAAATATCGGTTCTTTGAGTTTTACTGCGATAGAACCCACTATTCCGTCGCGAACATCTGCTCCCTGATATGATTTACCCGCATATTCGTTCACACCTTTAAGTATGCCTTCTCTGAAGGCAGATAAGTGTGTACCACCGTCGTTTGTATACTGACCGTTTACAAACGAGTAATGGTTCTCTCCATAGTTAGTAGAATGGCTAAACGCAAACTCTAAAGTTTTATCCCTATAGTAAATAACATCGTACTGTTTTTCATCACCAATCTCTGAATTTATGAGATCTTTAAGGCCATTTTTCGAATAAAACCGTTCGTCGTTAAGATATAAAGACAAACCGCTGTTTAGGTATGCATACATCCACAAACGCCTTTTGACATACTCCATATCAAATGCATATTTATGAAACATCTCCGTTGAAGGAGTAAAAACGACTTTAGTTCCGTTTTTTTCTGTAGTTTTACCACTGTTTTCAGATTTCAGTTTACCATCGCTAAAATAGGCTTCAAAAAACTCCCCTTCTCTATGGGATGTAACAATAAAAGATTCAGACAGTGCGTTTACAGCCTTTGTGCCCACACCGTTTAAACCAACTGAAAATTGAAAAATCTCATCATTAAATTTACCACCGGTATTAATTATAGACACACAGTCAACAACCTTACCCAAAGGAATTCCACGCCCGTAATCTCTAATTATTGCCTGAGTCTCGTTAAATTCAATATCGATACGGCGCCCGGCGCCCATTATAAATTCATCTACACTGTTGTCTACAATCTCTTTAAGCAGTACATATATACCATCATCTGGATGCGCTCCATTACCCATTCTTCCAATATACATACCAGGGCGGGTTCGGATATGATCCAGAGAACTTAATGTTTTTATTTTGTCTTCGGTATATTGATGTTTCTGTGTCATTTTCTTTCCAAATACAGTAGAATTACAGGATCGTTTCAGTTGGCCTTGTTAGGGGTATCCGATCTTCTAATATAATATATATTACACCCAAAGCGAAATAATTTTCGGGGATTTATAAAAAAAATTGATAATAAATATCTCGCAAAAAACCAAAGATAAAAAAACCTTCGGTATACATAATTAAATACGCAACTAAAATTTTATTTATTTTTATGCGCAATCTAGGAAATAATCAAATATCAAAAGGGAAACAAAAGCCTGCTCTACCTGTATAGTCTAGATAAAGAAGGAAGAGCGAAGGATGGTGGCAAGGGGCAGAATCGAACTGCCGACACAAGGATTTTCAGTCCTCTGCTCTACCAACTGAGCTACCCCGCCGGTTCTGTTTAATTTCAATATAAAGAAATTTTACAGAGCTTTTAATAAACAATAAAAGATACAATCTTCAAGTCTATTTTAGGATAATTTATTAAATTTTTTATAAAATTCAGTAGTTATATTTTGAAAACAAAAAACATACCGTGAATATCCAGACATTTAAGGTGCATTTATCCTAGACATTTAAAGATTGTATTGTAAGGTACAACATAGCTTTTTATGCTTGAGATTTGTGTGAAGTATGTATTTACTAATATTATTTATTTTTGGAATAAAAACTTAATAAAAATATGAATAAAAATATAAATAGTTTTGAAGATTTAAATCCTGAATTTTTTATTGATGCGGTAGAAGTATCTCTTGGAATAAGAATGACTGGATTGGCTATTCCTCTGACAAGTTATATTAACCGTGTTTACGAACTGCAGGCAATGGATGGTAGAAGATTTGTAACGAAGTTTTATCGCCCTGGCCGTTGGTCAAAAGAAGCATTGATTGATGAGCATAATTTTGTACTAGACTGTAAAGAAGCAGAAATACCGGTAATAGCCCCTCTTGTTCTAAAAACCGGAAAAACACTTGGAGAGATTAACGGTATTTATTTTGCTATTTTTCCTAAAAGACTAGGTCGTTTTTTTGAAATATGTTCTGATGAAGACTGGAAAAGAATTGGCAATATTTTGGGACGGCTGCATACAGTTGGCGCTTGCAGAAAAGGCAATGCAAGAATAAAACATTCTCCTATGAGTTCAACTTTGGATGAAATTGATTTTTTAAAAGACGGCATGTTTGTTTCTTCAAGATATTCATCTGAATTTGAAAGTCTCACCAATGAAATTCTTAGTACAATAGGTGATCTTTTTGAAGACACCGAATATATAAGAACCCATGGTGACTGCCACTGTGGCAACATATTACATCGCCCAGGTGAAGGCATAATGCTTATTGATTTTGACGATATGATGACAGCGCCACCTGTTCAGGATATGTGGCTTTTACTACCGGACTATGCGCCTAATTCGAAAAAAGAACTGAAACTGATTGTGAACGGTTATACTCAATTCAGAGATTTTGACATTTCTTCACTCAAACTTATCGAACCACTAAGAATGATGCGCCTTTTATATTTTCTTGCCTGGTGTGCTAAACAGGAAAAAGACTTAAAATTCAGGTCTAATTTTCCTAATTGGGGAACAGATTCATTCTGGCGCGAAGAAATAGGCGATTTGCGAAAACAGCTGGATATAATCAAACAGAATATATAAAATTTTAATTTATGCATTCAGTAAATGCATAGCATACAACTTAATTTTACTATAGTTTTTATGTTGGTATTTATAACTATTAATAAAGAGAGGTAGTGTATCATGAAAATGATGAAAGCTCTTGTCAAAAAGAAACCCGAACCGGGCTTGTGGCTTGGCGAAGTTCCTGTTCCTGAAGTAGGTATTAATGATGTACTAATAAAAATTCAAAAAACAGCTATTTGCGGAACTGATATACATATTTATAACTGGGATGAATGGGCTCAAAAAACAATACCAGTACCTATGCATGTAGGACATGAATATGTAGGAACTATAGCTGCTATCGGCAGTAATGTTCATGATTTTAAGATTGGTGATCTAGTCAGTGGCGAAGGACATATTGTATGCGGACATTGTCGAAACTGTCTCGCTGGACGCAGGCATTTGTGCATGGCTACACAGGGCGTCGGCGTTAATAGACCTGGAGCTTTTGCCGAATATTTATGCATACCGCAGTCAAACGTATGGTATTGTGATGACAAAATTTCTACAGATATCTTTTCTATATTTGATCCATTTGGAAATGCAGCTCATACAGCTCTGTCTTTTGACCTTCTTGGTGAAGATGTACTGATTACCGGTGCTGGACCAATCGGTATAATGGCAGCAGCAATTGCTAAACATGCCGGAGCTCGCTACATTGTAATTACTGATGTTAACGACTACAGACTTGACCTAGCAGCCAAAATGGGAGCGACAAGAGTAGTAAATGTAGCCAAAGAAAAATTAGAAGATGTTATGAAGGAACTTCATATGCATGAAGGTTTTGATGTAGGACTGGAAATGTCAGGCAATCCAGCAGCTTTTAGGACTATGCTGTCCAATATGCTTCATGGTGGTAAAATTGCAATGCTCGGCATTATGGCTCCTGATACTGGCATTGATTGGGATACAGTTGTTTTTAATGGTCTTACTATCAAAGGTATATATGGTAGAGAGATGTATGAAACCTGGTATAAAATGACAAGTATGCTCCAATCTGGACTGGATATTTCTTCTGTAATTACACATAGATTCAACTATAAAGATTTTAAGAAAGGTTTTGAAATTATGCGTTCCGGTAA
>Ga0075121_1001385_pt1 | contig 15025 bp, 8 predicted proteins | sample AntAceMetag02UKG_FD_69793 | JGI IMG/M metagenome (GOLD analysis project Ga0075121, IMG submission 69793) | Saline lake microbial communities from Ace Lake, Antarctica - Antarctic Ace Lake Metagenome 02UKG | ecosystem: Environmental > Aquatic > Non-marine Saline and Alkaline > Saline | place... | reverse complement strand
CCATTTCGCGCAGGTTTTGGTGGATGGACCGATCAAGGGATAAAGAGGTGAGCGATTTTAACATGGCGGAGACGGCGATCTCTCAGATCAGAGGCATCTTTTCGCTCTTTGAAGGGGGGGATATATGAGACTACCGGATCATTCCTGTTCCTGTGGGTCACGATTTCTTCCATGACTTTCCCAAGATCATGCGTGCGATTAAGAAAAACCGTTCTCCCGAACCTCGATTCGAGACCGATGCTCACCGCACATTCTTCACCGTAACATTCCCGGTTCACCCGAAGGCCAAGACCGCGCAGGCCGTGGCCGATATTACCCCACCAGTCATCCCACCAGTCACCCCACCAGTCGCCCGACTGTTGGAACTGCTGGCGGAGAGCGATGACATGGGGAATGCCGAGATACGGAAACATCTCGGTTTGAGGGATCGCACGCACATCCGGGAGCACTATGTTGACCCGGCACTTGCCGGCGGACTTATCGAAATGACCGTTCCTGACAAGTCCAATAGCCGTCTGCAGAAGTACAGGTTGACATCAAAAGGCCGAGCGGTCATTGAGAAAAGCAAGCCGACAACTCGGAATCGCCATACATGATTGCGATTCCACAGAAGAAGACCTTCCCACTCGGCCAGGTTGTGATCACACCTGCCGCCGAATCCCTGCTCCAGAACACCGGCAAGGGCCAGCAATCGAAGACGGAGCCTTCACGACCGGCACACAGAATATCTCGGTTCCGGCATGCCGGCGGAAAACCCACCGGCCTTCATGGTCAATCCGCAACTGCTTCAGTTGATCTTTGCTCTGGTAGGGGAGGACCGTTGCTTCCACGTCCGAGTTGTTGAACGTGACGCGGCTCATGTTTATGATAAGGCATGAGTTCATGATATGCTTTAAACCTATCTTACTGTGTGCAAACCTGTACAGTGATCGGCGGGTGATTCCCCGGCGGGAAATCATCCCATAACACGTTGACCGTTCACCGTCTTCAATTTACCATGCACCTTGCTCACGGCATTTCTTGCCGTCGGTTCAGACCAAACCGGACGTGGCCCACGGGTGACTCTTTGTTCTTACCCCAGCTGCATGCCGTCCTTGATGTTTTTCAAGAGCGCGTTGGCTTTCTGAGCGACCTCCGCCGAGGGCATCGTCTTCCCGTCGCCCATTTCGATTCGCACCTGGAAGCGGATGGGCGTGTTGGACTTCGTTTTGAGCTCCAGCAGTTTGGGCATGATGTCGCCCAGGTCCTGGACCTGCGACGGTTCGAGGTCGGCTACGACAACAAGCATCTTTGGGGCCGTGACACCGGTTCCGCCCGTTCCGCCCGTTCCACGCTTCGCCCCCGCTGTGGCGACCTTCAGTCTTACGAACTGCGCCGATGGGAAGTCGCACGGCCATGCCTGCGATCCGGCCTCCAGTTCGAGAAACCGCGCCTGAAGAGCGCCGCTGATAACGTCCCGGATTGTTTTCCACGGGAGCGTCTTGCCCACCTTGACGGACAGCGCGGTGGCGACGGACAGCCCGGAAGCATTGCCATCCTTCCAGGCATCCGGCAGGTTCTCGGGGAGAATCTCGGCGGCGGCAATGACTACAGGCGGCACACAAAGTTTGCCGCTGGCATTCAGAACGCCCGCCGGGATCGGTTCGCCGAAGATGCTGGCAGGCCCCGACAGTAACCAGATCGTTCCGTCGGCTACCGCCGCATGGATGGCCGTCTCGACGACCTCCTGCGCGGCCTTTGGAATCTGCATCGGTTCCTGATAGCCGTTCCGATCCGCCTGAACGACCGTTCCACCCCTGAAATAGTCGAATGCGGCTTTGACCGTGATCTCGTCCCCAGACCAGAGTTCGGGCAGTTTCTTGGGCGCGAGGAGTGCTGGCGCGATGTCGGTAAGAACAGCCGATTCCGGCAGGACGAGTTCCACTGCCGGGTCGTTGAGCGCATTTTCATCGGGTCTTGACATCCACCAGAAACGCGACGTTCCATCCGGCCTGGTTAGCCGCAGAACAAAAGTGCCCTGCTCGCAACCGTCAACCAGCGTGTCCAGAATGGCGCTGGCCTTCAGCATCTTTGGAAGGTGCGGAAGCTGGGCAAATGCCCCCGCCAGGTCTTTCACCCGACGGGAGGTCTCCCCGGACCGCCAGAGGTTGTAGGGACCATCTGGGAGCAACGCCTCGGCGGTGATGGCCGTATCCTGGACGCGCGACCGTTTGTCGGATTTGATGGTATTGAAATGCGGATCTTCCGTGACCGTGATCTTGAACGCCTGCGCATCATCCTTGTCGGAGACGGTGACCACGATGGAGTATGCCTGTTTGATGGCTTCCGGGATGCGCCCCTTCGCCTTATCTATGTTGATCTGCAACGTCTGGGCACGGGCCGGGTCAACGTTCCCGTCCTTTTGCTGCTTCTTCACATCCTCCCGCACCGCTTCCCATGCCAGATAGTCGCGTACGCGCGCCATGGCGAGTTCCATACCGTCTTTTGAGGGCGTCAGCAGAAGAACGGCGTTCCGATAGACACGCGGCCGGTCCGAGCCGGTGGTCTCATCGAGAAACCGCTTGGCCTCCGGGCTGGGCTTGCCGGATTCTGACGCCGCGTTCGGCCCGAGCACCGCGTAGTGGAAGGCGCTATCGTCCTCGATGTCCTTCGGCCGGCTGGGTAGCGTATGGACGCGAACACCCGCGGCCGATGCGTTGGCGGTGAGCGCCTTCGCCTTGCCGATGTCATCCAGTAAGCGGGCGCGAACGATGTCATCCGGGATGTTCTTCGCTGCCACTGCGTGCATTTGCGTGAGGTTCGGGCGGTTGCCCAACCGCCATGTGCCGGGAACCTGGCCTTCGGAAACCGCCGTATAGAGATCGTCCAGCCAATAGCTCGATTGCGACCACCGGGCCAATCCTTTCTCCAACTCGATCTTGTCTGGACGCACGGACCCCAAGAGTACGGTCAGATCCCGCGTGCGGGCGTTCTGGCCGACCGGCTGGGAGTGCAGGAAGGTCGTGACAACGGCCTGTTCCACTTCCCGGTTCTTCAAGCCGACGGATTCCATCTGAATCCGCCGGGCCTGGCTGAACTCGTTATCCAGAATGCCGGTCCACGCCTGCTTCTTGCCTTCCCATTCCTCGGTATCCGCCACGGCCACCATCTCACGGAGCGCTTCGGAGAGTCCATCTTTTTCCGGGGCCGCGAGAAAGACGGCGGGGCCGACCAACGGACTGGTGTCCCATTTCTCGGCCTCGCGCAGGGCAAGCGCGAACGTTCTGAGCACGCCGCGCGTGCGCTGAAAGCGGGCGAGTTGCGTCCATTTCGAGTAGAGCACCTCCGTCAGGTCGGGATGGAACGGAAAACTCTTCAGAAACCGATCCTCGGCTTCCGCGCCCTGCTTGGCTGTCTGCTCGTCCACGGCGGCAATACCTTTGAGTGCGGCCATCACATGCTGACGGAACACTTCCCGATCCTTGAGGGATTCGGGCGTGAAGAACCGGCGGCGCAGCACCTCGGCCACGTCCTCCTTGACCACCGGCTCGACGGCCTCTTCGCGCTGGCGCTGGAAGATGTCATACAGTTCGGCCTGAATCTCGCGTCCGAGCGTGTCGCTCTTGCGCGGGTCCGTTGCCAGAAGCGATGCCACCAGACAGCACCGATCCACCTTGGCAACGGCTTGGGTGAGGTACTGGAAGAAGTTTGCCAGCTTGCTGCGCCACTCCCTGTCCTGCGCCACCTTCTCGCGAGCATACATCAGCACTTCGTCAATCAGAATGAGCGTGCCCAGGCCATCCTTCCCCGGCAGTTCGAGCAACTCGGTAAGAACATTTTCGGCTGGCGCGGATTCGCGCTCCTCGGCCTTGTTCGAGGCATGGAGCACCTTCAATCCCGCATCGCCAGCCAATTGGTAGGCCAGCACGCTCCACGGGTGCTTGAGCGTCCTGGTTTTGCCGTCCGGCGAACGGATCTCCATGCCTTTCTCGACGTCGAGCTTGTCGAAGCATAGACCCGCCACGCGGCAGTGGGGCGGCTTCTGTCCGATCTCCTGGACAAACTCGGCGACGGCGGGCAGGTTCGGCAGGCTATCCGGATCATTGACGATGTGCCGGAGCGTGATCAGCGTGTGCGTCTTGCCGCCGCCGTAGGTCAGCTCCAGTTGGCGGACGGCCTTGTCGTTCTTGCCCGCCAGCCGCAACACCACGTCCCGCACGAGATGGCGCAGGTTGTAGGTCGGGAAGGTGAGGGCGAAGAATTGCTCCGGTTTCTCGTAAATCGGACGCTTCCCGCGCTGCATCATGACCTCGTAGAGGTCGGCGGCGAACATGTGCATCGGCAATTCGCCGGAACGCAGGTCGTCACGCAGTTTCACTACTTCATGCCAGGGTTTCCAAGGTAATTTAGCCATAGTCGTTCTCCTCACTCGTATTGTGTCTTAATTGCAGTGAACATTGCAACCAGCGCAATCAACAATATTTATCAACTACATCATATTCAACATGTTGCAGCTATTGCTTTGCAACATTATTGCAACCTGTTGCAACTGTTTCGGTGTTAGCTTCAATCATCATCCGTCCGCACTGGGAACCATCGAGCGGCGCTCGTAATGCCAAGCACATGAATTTTACCCTCAGCCCGCAACTCACGCAGCAACACTTGAATCTGGCTTCGAACGAGGCCCGGCAAGACCTGATAAAACTCATCCATCTTGCTGCCCGTCTTTGCGTTCTCACGGATATGCTTGAGTAAGAGTTCCTTGTTCGTCTCGCGGTCCAGTCCGCGTTGCCGGGTATAGACGCCCTTCTTTCCAACAGCAGCATAGTACCGGCGCCCGAGGATAAATCGGCCGCGAGCGACCCGCTCGATGACACCCAAATTCAAGAGGTGCGGGATACGATCTCGCAGCGCCTCCGGGATCGTCTCTTCGCGGCGGATGTCATTCACCACAAGAAAGTCACTCGTACTAAAGCTCTGAAGCGTTTCCTGTCCGATTCTTTCCATCATGGTCAGCAGTTTTGGATCCTGAACCAGTCCGTCAAGTGTCACTCGCACATGATGCCGATCGGTTCCCGTGAAATCCGGCAAGGCCTTCGCCTGTTTGACGCTTAATTCGAACATCAGGTTCATCCCTTGCCCGGAACGTTCAACCAACCCGCATCGGGCCAGGATGTCAGCGATCCGACGGTTGCGCGGCGATTGGCAATCTAAAATATTATCCAGTGTGATATCTGGCGGAAGCCCGCCTGGACTGTCCACGACCAGCCGATGCGGATATTGACGGACGAAAACGCTTCCGCCAAACTGGTAGTCGCGGTGACTGACGGCATTCAGAACTGCTTCGCGTACGACGCGTTCTTCAAAGGCCGGGACATCGAGGACAAACAATCCGTCCTGGAAGTGCTGCTTGTTGTTGCGCAAATTGACCAGTTCCCACAACCGATCATAGAAAGCGAAGAAGCCCTGTCGGAATTCTTCCCTTTGTTGTGCTGGACCGGACGCTTCTGTGGATCGGTATTCGAAGATCACTTCGGCTTGTCCCAACAGGCGCCCCAAGGCTTCTCGTTTCCCGAAAAGCACCAGCGCAGCATTCGTTATGCCGTCGCGTGTAACAGCTTCGCAATCACTAAGCGTTTGTTCCGGCGACAAAGTTGCCACGGCTGAGTTTTTGGACTTGGCAAGCCATCGCTTCCGGAAGTCCTCAATAGCAAACGGATCAAGATCAATCCGCTGGGCTAGCGGACAAACGTCTGCTGAAAAATCGTGTCCCGACTCGGCGAATATGGATCGCAGTTCGTCCATGGGCATTTCCACGAGGCTATCGCCCTTGCGCCACCAGGCAATCCCTTTGTCCTGGATCGGCATCCCCACGGGACGTGATGGCACATCGAAGACAAGCACTCGTTTTCCATCCGCATCCAGTAGATGGAAATCGATCCGCAGACGAAGACGATCCATCAAGCCGGCACGTGTTCGTTCCGGTTGCCCGAAAGCGCGGCTTCCGACCACTTGACGGGGCCGTTTGTCCGTAATGCCCAATACGACGTACCCACCGCCACGATTGGCTATCGCGCAGACATATCGCGCGAGTTCATCGAATTCGAAACTGTTTTCCGCCTTCTTAAATTCGATGTTTTCGCCTTCCTTTGCCTCCAGCAATGCAGGAATGTCTGCTATCTTCATGATTCCTCCGTATTTTTGGCGTCTTCCTTCGCAAACAACTCTGGACCCTCGTCCTTCACCGCGCCACGTGCCTGGACGTGGTTGCTGAGGGATTCCATAAGCGACCGCTCCTCGCTCCCGTGCGGCGAGAGCTCGATGAGGGATTGTAGGAGCCGCTTGAAAAGTTCATGTCGCCGCAGGCCGTTGCTGTCCAGATATCCGTCCACCTTCAAAAGGTCGCCCGCCTTCCAGAGGTGCATCAGACAATGTATGCGGTCAATCAGCGGAATGGGTTTGCCGCCGGGCGCCTCGTAGCCCAGGGACTTCCCCTTGCGTTGCGCCCAAGTCTTGAGTTTCACCGAATTGCCGGAATCTTCCTCTGTTTCGGCATCGGCTTCCGCGTCGGCGTCGGATTCCTCCGCCTCGTCATCCTTCCCTCTGCCCTTGGTGAAGCCAATCAGGTCCCATGTGCCCGCCAATTCCCGATCTGAGATTCCGCAGGAGATCGCGTAGAGAATACATGCGCCCGATGGAGCCTCGTCCATACCGAAGTCGTGCCGATGGAGGAGGTAGTAGGCTGTCGGCTCGTCCAACCGGTCGGCAGCGGCCGTATCCGCATCCCCGTCCTTGTCGCCGGAAAGTACCCGGCCAACTACGAAGTCTACAACCATCCGGCGGACGTGGGCGAGAAACTCGTTCACCGTCATCGGGCCAGGCTCGTTGGCTTTTTTTACCACAGGATGTTTGCTGTAGGCCTCCATTGCCGGACCAGTGGCCGCCCACACGAAGTCTGGACCACGAATGCCTGCGTCCCAGAACTCACGGAGCATTGCCCGTATGTTTGTTCGCATATCTTCCAATACCTTGTTATCCCAACCTGGCCGCGCCGTAGATGGGCGCTTCTTACAGACGAGCCAGACAGAGGATGCAAGAGCGGCCGACGATTGTGCACGCATCCTTGCCGCCTGCTCTGTCTGAATAGGCCAACTTCCGTCGACAACGAATCCAGCCCGAATAATAGCAGAAACTAGCGTTTCCCAGGCATCAGGATGTTTGTGTGCAAAGACGATTACCAGTCGTCCGTCGTCCGCCAATGCCCCACAGCAAAGTTCAAACACTCGCGCCATTCCATTTTCGTATGCTGCCTTTGACAATGCCTTATTACCGCCATGACGACTGGAATCATCAATCAACTCTCCATCGTTCTTTGCATTCGCCCATTTCGGCGACAACGGTTGTGCGAGTGCGCGATCGAAAGCCACAGACAAGCCTGTCAGACTGCGCCGCAACCAAATATAAAAATAATCCATCAAGTCGGAATACGGAATTGCGTCGTAATACGGAGGATCTGTCAATACAATGTCATACTTTTCTCCTGAAACCAGACCAAGGGCGCTCTGATTGTATGGTTTAGGAATCGGTGCGACTTCATTTGCAGCCTTGCTAGCCGTGAATAGGCTTTCCATGCATGCTTCCAAGCACATATCCCAGCCGCCACGAACGGCATTGATTGGAGCGGATTCGCTATAATCCCAAGTAATCGGTAGTGCGTATCGGACAAATGTATGCCCGATAGCTTCCACGCTCGTGATCCACGACAAGCACGAAGAGTTGAAGTCCAACATTCGATCAAAACCGCAAGCAAGATATACAGTAACTGCTTCCCGCCAATCTTCTCCTACATCTGCTGGGATTGTATCCCTAACCTTTCTTGTCCACTTTATAAATGTCCCCAGTGCCAAAAGTTGGCGTGATGTAAAGAGTTTCTTCCATTGGTCGAAGCCGTAGCCATCCACGGAAAACGCACGGCTTGCTCCATTACCCCCTTTTGGCGTAGGTTCCGCCGGCAACCCGAAAGGAATCTGAGCAAAGACCTCGGCTAACGAAGTTTCTGACTTAGTGGCCATCTGAATCTCATGTGCCATCGGCACGCGGTAGGCCTTACCCTTTTGGCTATCCACCACTACGGAGGTCATCACTGTGCCAAGTCGGCCTGCCTTACCCTCAAGTCGGATGTCCTCCATCATCATGATCGTGTTGCAACAAGGGCATTTAACACCTGAGCGAGACATCGTTCCGGCGGCAATGCGTTTGTCGTGCTCGCGTTTCTGCGCAGCGTTGCCACCCTTGGCGGGTACGTTAGGCTCGATGCCGAAAACGACACCAGTTTTGTCAGGGTTCGGTTGCATGGCGAGGAGAACACGCTTATTGTCCTTCTTGCAGAGCCAACGCGTTTTGAGGAGTGGAACAGTGGCCCGACAGTTTTTGCACGTCACCGTGCGTGCCCAAAGATAAGCGACTGCGGGCTTAGCCACCCAGCGAGGGTTATTTTTGTCGGCAAGATAGGTCTTGCTGAACTCCTTATTGAGCGCCTCTATATCCGATGTGCCGTCATCCTTTAAAGGAACCAGTTGAATGGGGCGCTTTTCATAAGGTTTTGGTGAACCGACATCCTTGGCAGTCATCTTCAAAGGCTCGAAGTCAGCATAGGTGGGATAGAAATATGCCAGTTCGCGCCTCGCGCGTTCCTGAACCCATTGACCCCACGCCTTGACATGCCACGCCAGATCAGCCTTGGGTACGCGGCCAGAGTCTTCCTTAACCATGGAAGGAAAGATTCCCACCTCGGCGTCAACCTGCAATTTTGTTTTCTTAGTACGCCCAACCAAGTAAGGGTGTGCCTTGTAAAAGGCATTCATGAAATCTTCATTCTCAAGGATGAAGTCCGGCAGATGGTAGGATTTGCCGGCCAGCTTCTGCGGATATTCAAGCGTGCATTTCAGAATGAACCATGCCACCGGGTTGATGTCCAATGCTGTCACCTCGCAACCGAGACGCATCGCTTCAAGCGGAATTGCTCCACCGCCGGCAAATGGATCGAGAACCTTTGGTGCTCGTCCTCCATAAGCTATTTTGATTTCTTTTCGGAACCATTCCATCGTTTCTTTATTTTCGGTCTCCCGTCCCCAACGCAGAATACCGCCTTCGGTCTCTTCCTTTTCGCGTTCAACAATTTCGCCGTTGGGCATCTTCTTGCGGTCGATCTTCTTGACCAGTTTGCCGCCTATCTTCTCGCACAATTCCTTTCGTTTTTCCGGTGTTCCCGGGTCGGGCAGTAGAGTGGCGATTAGTGCCGCCCTGCACGCTGCGAGCGGCCGTCTCGCCGGCCAAACGTGAAGAGTCGAAATATGCCCGTGCCGCACATTCTTCTCGTGGACTGAGTCCAGCGAAGTTTGCTTCAGTGGGAAGGCGTGTTCGATAAGGCGGGGGTGGTCGTTCATTTGCGGTATGTCTCCCAAATCGGGTTGAGATCTCCGCGCTTCCATTGCCAAAGCCATGTGGGGATGAGCGGAGCCATTGCGCGGTTAACGTGATAGTCCTGCCAGAGCTTCAGAGATGACACCATATCGTATTGACCAGACATGAGTTGCTCATTTGCCTGTCTCTCGATCAGCCCCGCCTGGGAGCCAAACGCATAGTAACGAAGCGTCAGCGAAAGCAGGTCCATAGAGAAGACAAGCATCAATGCCGACGTAACAACACGGGCAATGTTTGCCATCACGTCGAAATCCCTCAGACTGTTGAGGGCAATTGCCATAGCCGCAATGGAGATGCCGATCAAGACCACGATCACTGCTAGGCTGATATGACCGGCCACACACGCAAAATGTTTCGAGAACCACGACGATTCCTGAAGATTCTCCAATGCGCGCCTCGCGCCCGAAGGCTGCCCGCTGGCGAAGTAAGGCTCCTGTGCGACCGTCTTGAGTTTCTGGCGGTCCCTCCGACCCAACGTCGCCAAAATGTCCGACCATTCGGTGCCGGGCACACCCCAGCCGTAGGCATCCTGCAAATCGAGCTTTCGGCGCAGACAATCTCCACGACCATGCCATGTTGAAGATCGCAGGTGACAGACATACGAAGCAACTGTGATCGCTACTACAGCCAAGGCTGCGATCTTTGCCCCGACTCCGGCCGATGTCGCTACTATGCCGACTGCAAACACGAAGATCTGAAGGCCAATTGACAGCCCCCACCACTTCTTGGCCTTGTCCAGAAGCAATTTGCCTACTGCCCGAGCGTCATAAAGTGTTGTGTCATCCATACTCAGGGAACCTTTCTCCAAAGACTCGCCTCCACCAGTAAATGGCGCTTTTATGATCGTTCTTGTGTTCATACATCAGAGCGTAACCACTAAACTTGGCCGCTTCGGTGATGGCGTCCGCAACCTTTGTCTTCGTCTCCGCTGTGATGTCGGAATCCAATGGTGGTCCCAAACCCTTGGGGTCAGGACAGGTCGCCCAGAGATGGGAACTCACGCTATTGAAGAACCGTTCGAAACCAGAACGAATCAGCGAAACCGGAGGAAGCGTCGAGAACACCTTCAGCGCCAGGGTTTCCAGATAGTATGACGGAAGTGCCGGAGCTACTGGTCTCTTGTTCCAGTACTTCACCACTCGCACGGTAGGGCGGAAGAGCTTGCTATGCCGTCCGTCAACCTGACTACAATTGGTCGCATCGATACGGGGGTCAGTTCGTTTCCAGTCACCTGTCCCATTGGGGATGAGGTAGTAAGCAACACTGCCATCGACGCCTATGGGCACAGCAGGGACGATGTCAAACACCCAATCATACGACGGGAGACTCAACGTGATGGCCTCCATGTTCTTCTTGATGTCCGCCTTTTTGTACTTCCGCACATCGGACAGTCCACTCTTGATGCTGTTCAGGACCTTTGTGGAGTTGACGTATCCATGGTCGTCAGGAAACGACGCCAACGGAGCTGTCTTATCCTTGATCCATAGCCAGTACGTATAGCCATCATTAGTTGATGCCTTCGCTTCGGTGCCTCTGCCACTTAGCGGCAAGAGAAGGTCAATGTCGTCGAGTGGCTGTGTCTTTGTGCTCCGAGCGAATGATCCGAAAGGAATGTAGCCCCCATACATCCTGGGAAACGTCTCGTCATCCTGTGCGGTGCTCTCTATCTGCCGCACTAAGAAGTCGCGACTCGTGCGCGCGGTCTTGGTGATCTCTGGGGATAGATCAACCTCGTCGGTCCTGAACAAGGCAAACGCATCCTTTACGGTGTAGGTCATGGTCAGCCCCCCCCGATCTGGTTCATTACCTCGTCCACGAATTTGGACCGCCCGTTGGAATATCGATTACCTTTGTGGTTGTACCATCCTGACCAAAGAAGATGGACTTCATGTCGCGCCCTGGTCATGGCGACATAGAACAGTCGCCGCGCCTCCTTTTCCTGATGAGCCGAGACCTTGTAGTAAGGGATGCGGCCTTGCTCTAGCCCCATCATGATCACGACGTCGTATTCGAGCCCCTTGGCGCTGTGGATGGTCGTCAGGTTCAAGCGGTCAGGCGAACCGTGCTGACCGCCAAAGTTTGCCACTGTGTATTGCGCCAGCGAGTTTCCGTCCTTACTCGCTTCGTGCAACAATTTCAACGACTCTGCCTCATCCGCCATCGTGGGATCAATCTTGATCTGAGCGTACAGGCCATGCTTGGCGAACGCGGATAGCCATTCGGCCAGTCGCATGTCGGGATTGCGCGTGCCAAAGAGGAATTTCACCAGAGATCGATGGCATGCGGCAATCTCCGAATCCTTCGTCAGAGCTGGAGTGAATCTCGCCCAGCTTTGCAGAAGCGTAGAAAGCCTCGGATCACTGGTCCTCAAGCCCCCGGCGCACCAGCTTGCACAATCCTCCAACCAGGAGATCACAGGCGTTCGTTGGTACGGGTTGCCTTGATCGAATCTCACGTACTCGATGCCCGCGGCCTCCACCGCCTGCGAGATCGTCCCTCCGTCATACTGGTTCAGGTACAGGATGCCAATGTCCCCGAGTTTCCGTCCCTCACGGCGTGCAAGCGCATCGGGAACGATAGTTTCCATGGCGAGCGATACCTGTTCATCGAACCCCCGCTCGCACTGGTAATCTTGGACCACTCCTTTGTTATCCTCCACGGACTCGAAGTCGCGGTTCTCGGCCAACGCGGTTGTAGACGCAACAATAATGGTCTTGCCGCATCGGTAATTGAGGCGGAGCCGGATGTCCTCGACGTCCTCCCGATCTGCCAATTCGTTCATGAGGGCGGGGCGAGCACCAGTAAATCCGTAGATGGACTGATCCGGGTCACCCACTGCGAAGAGGCGCATCCCGCCATCGAAACAGAGATGTGCGACAATCTGATGGAGCGGGATGCCCAAGTCCTGGTACTCGTCCACCACCAGTATTGGGTACTTCGCCTTCAGTGCCTTGCGGACCCACGCATGTGTCGTGATCAAGGCAAGCCCGGTTAGGGCCATTCCGTCAAAGTCAATCTTGCCTGCATCGGCCAGCAACTGTTCATACTTTGTTACCAATGGCGCATACCGGTCATTGGCAGTCCATTCTTTCGAAGTCCTATCCAACACTGTCCGCCTGAACTCGTCAAAGGGCGTGCGGACATACTGCGGATTCTCGTTTCCGAGCACGGCCTCTACGGCATGGCCAAAAAGTTGATCCTGTTCGCTCGGAGGGGCCACCTTGAGAGGATCGGGAAGATTCGCACCTCCCAGTTTAGCGTATGGCAACACAACTTCGCGCAGGCAGAACGAATGCACCGTCCCTATAAACGCTCTCGATCCGTCCTCGATCCCGAGTTTCCCCAAGCGCCGCTTCAGTTCCTTGACGCACTGGTTGTTGAACGTAATGCAGGTAATCCCGCGCGGCGGGCGAACGTCCTCGGCAAGCATCCGTGCCATCTTGGTCGTCAGCACTTTGGTCTTGCCACTGCCTGGGCCCGCGAGCACAACGCAATGACCACGCGACTCGTAGGCAGCCCACTGGCGATCATTTCGCCGGAGGTCTGCCGCCGCCGATAGGTAGTTCGTTGTTGGTTTATTGGGTGACATGCTTGATAGCCTTCAGGATGTAGTCGGGACACTTCTTGCACTTTGACTCAAACACGTGTGCGGCAAGCCTCTGGGCAAAACGCCCCTTTCCCACATAGCCAATATCGCCGAGGAAGGTCTCTTCATCCTCCAACGCTTTGCTTTCGGCTCGTGTTTTGGCTCGTTCCACGGCAACCGCCACGGAACAAAGATCCGTCATAGTGCGGGCGATGCTCCAGTAGTAGCCGCATTGAAACAGGTCGACCTCAAACGTGTGATTGTTAAGGAAGACTCCATTGGCTTCAGCACCGGCTAATCGGTCACCTCGCTTCTTGGGGGCGTCATCTCCCAACATTGCAGGGATAATTTGGTCGGCAATTCTATCTTCACCCAGCGACCTGCCGCCATCCTGAGGGTCGTAGTCCGTCAATATGGCAATCGGAAGGTTTAACCCATTTGGTCCAAAAAACTTGACGTATGGCACAAAGTTCGTGCCCGCGACAGAACAGACCGTGATTCCCAATGCATCAAGGTCGTATCCGGCCCGTGCCGCCAGGACCGGAACAAGAAACTTCTCGGCATCGCCTTCCACGAGCAAGATTCCCCGGCTGAACAGCCCCTCGGCACGCGAGACGTCGAGGTAACGCTCAATGTCATCGCGTTCCTCTTCCGTGAGAGTGATTGAGGCACCGGAAACGCCAACGGTTGCTTTCTCTTGGTCATCCTTGCGCAGAAGGATCAACGATTCGACTGGCGTCACGCTCGCAATATGAGGCGAATGCGTCGTCAACAGATAGGTGACACGGCCGGCTGGTTGTGCGTCGTCGAGGGTAGAGGATGGGCGGGTCCGCAGATAACTCCGGTAAACAAGCCGCTGGAGGTGAGGATGAAGATGAGCCTCCGGCTCTTCTATCCCGAAGAATGTGTGCTCGCGGTTGCCGTCATCGACAAGCGAGTCGAGATCAAGAGAACGTAGCGCCAAATAGAGGACATTGGCGGTTCCGAGGCTCGCCTCCGAAATATCGCGTGTCTTGCCGTCGAAAAGAAGGCGGAGCGCCCTCAGAAGTTTGTCCGGGTCGGCGGGTGAAAAGCCCAGCGCCGTCTCGACTGCCTGGCTTGCCCCAGCCGTTCCTTTCAGTTTGTCGTTGATCCGCGATGCCAGATCGCTGATGGGCTGCAACTCGGCAACCTTGTCCGTTGCCTTGGACACGCCCTTGGCAAGTGCGTCGAGGTCCGCTCTTGCGACATTTGCCTTGGCCCTGTCAATGAGCGGCTTGAGGGGCGACTTGGCCCATCGCGCTAAATCCCCCTCGGCATCGCGTAACGCAGGGAGGACTTCCATTGGGATCCTTTTGCGCACGTCATATCCAATGCGGTTCTCCGGACGGTCCCCGCCATAGGTCAGGAACTCAAAATCCTCGTCATTGGTGGGCTCGTGATCTAGTCCTGGAATCGGGCCGAACTCGTAGGTGAGGCGAGCAACCATCGGTTCGGGTTGGATGAGATGTTCGGCGAGGACTGCAAGATGCCCCTCGTCATCCTCGAAATCGGCGACATCAACGGATACCCGAATCCGCGCATCAACTGTCAACGGTCGAGGTATGCCGTCCCAGAAATCCTCCACCCTAAGCTGGCGGGCACTATCCGGTAAAGAGAGGTCGAGAACCAGCCTTAGGGCATAAAGGAGATTCGTCTTCCCAATCTGGTTCTCGCCAAGAATCACGGCGGACCTACCAATTGCAACATCCAACACGTGGAAGTTCCTAAAATTCTCGATGTGGATGTGTGCGATTCTCATGAGATCATACCTCTCCGGCTTCCACGACCTGTGAATGTCCGACCAGCACGCTCCCTTTGGCCTTCGCCAGCAGGTTCCCGAACGGGTCTTGAACGCGGGCGAGACGTGGGGTGGAAGTGGCGCAGCTGTAAACGGCATAGAGCCAGTAGTCCTGGCGCATGTTGCACGCCTTGGCCCACTCGTTAGCGGATACCTCG
>Ga0075121_1001384_pt1 | contig 15027 bp, 18 predicted proteins | sample AntAceMetag02UKG_FD_69793 | JGI IMG/M metagenome (GOLD analysis project Ga0075121, IMG submission 69793) | Saline lake microbial communities from Ace Lake, Antarctica - Antarctic Ace Lake Metagenome 02UKG | ecosystem: Environmental > Aquatic > Non-marine Saline and Alkaline > Saline | place... | reverse complement strand
AATATTATGATAGGAACCGACGGTATGCACAGCGATGTTTTAAGAAGCTCAAAAGCTGCATTTTTTGTGGGACAGGAATTTGATAATATCTCTTATCTTTCGGCTTATGAAAGGCTAAGAAACGTACACAAATACTTAGAATTAAACAATTTCAAAGGTGATGAAGAAAATAATCTTGTTGTGATTGATTATGACACACCAACCGAATTTAATTCAGATAATTTTCTCGGACATTTTATCTTCGGATTAGAATCCAAGCAATTTCGACATGTTATTTCTTCAGGAGAACTAATTATCAAAGACTTCAAAATTCAAACTGTTGACGAAAATGAAATCCTTGCTTTTTCAAAAATTCAGGGAAACAGATTGTTTAAAAGCCTTCTTTAGAAATATTGGTGTGGTGGAATATTGGAGAAATATGCCTTTAATATTTTTTTAAAAAAAATCACTACTGATTCCATAATTATGTTGCCAAATACGGAACTTTATATCTGCAGTATATCCGAAATTAAAAGGTTGATCCGTTATGCTTTGAATAATGTAAACAAAAAACATAATATCCAAAAATAAAAAAAGCCCTTCAACAACTTGAAGAGCTTTAGGTTTTGCGGTCTGGACGAGACCTCAAATAACCTTATCCTATTTTCATATTTTTTACTTATTACTTTGTTATTACTCGTTTTACACAGGTTATTAGAAATAATGAAATAAAGAGAGATAAAATAAAATAAAGAAAATATCACACCCCTGACCACACCCACTATTTTTTTTACTATCTTTGTTGTGTTCAAACTTAATAGATAAAATTATGTTTATAAATCCAAAATTCAAATTGAAAAACTCCAAACCGGAGAACAAACCTACAATAATAAGATTAGAAGTATATTATAATAAAAAAACTTTCGTGTATTATACAGGTGAAAAGATAGAACCAGAGTACTGGGATAAAAAAAATTATAGAGTTAAACAAGTTAAGAAAGACCGAGAGCGAAACGAAAAACACAAAGACATTAATTATATTCTTAATGATTTTGAAAATAAAATAAAAGATATTTTCAATGAATACAGCAAAAAAGGAGAAATCCCTTCAAAAGAAAATTTAAAAAACGACCTCAACGAAATATTTAAGAAGGAAAACGAGCCTGAGCAAAAGGAATACACTCTAAACAGCTATATTGATAAATTTATTAAAGAAATAGAGACCGGAGAACGTCAATATTTAAAAAAACGTTCTGGAAAAAATTTCTATGAGCAATATAAACCAAGTACTATAAAAGTTTATAAAGAGTTCAGAAATCAGTTAACAACATATCAAAATAAAAGAAATATAAAACTCCAATTCTCTGATATTAATATGAAATTTTATAAAGACTATATTAAATTCTTTGAAGATAAAAATTATAAACCTAACAGCATAGGCAAACAGGTAAAATCATTAAAAACTATTCTTAGAGCCTCTCATAAAGAGAATTTGCATAATAACAATATTTATTTAGATACTGATAACTTTGTAACATTTACCAACAATGATGTAAAAAATATCTATTTAAGTTTTCAGGAACTTGAAAAAATGTATAATCTCGACTTATCAAAAACCCCTAACCTTGAACTGTCACGAGATATTTTTTTAATCGGATCATTTACGGCCTTGAGGTTCTCTGATTACAGCCGTATAAGACCATCTAACATAATAAATATTGGAGGCAGTAAATCAATTGAGATGTACACAAAGAAGACTGGAGAACGTGTTGTAATTCCTTTTTGGCATTGGATATTAGAGGAGCTACTTATTAAATATAAATACACTATTCCAAAGACACATGAACAGAGGTTAAACAAAGAAATTAAAGAAGTTGGAAAACTTGCAGAAATTAACGAAATGGTGCAAATAGAAGAGATTAGAGGAGGTTTTACAGTAAAAAGAACAGTAGAGAAATACAAACTTATAATGAGCCACACAGGACGGAGGAGCGCAGCTACTAATATGTATAAAAATGATATTCCAATTATTGATATTATGAAAATTACTGGACATCTTACCGAAAGTAGTTTTATGTTATATATAAAGACCACTAAAGAGGAGACAGCGGAAAGAATAATGAAAAATCATAGAGTTACAAAACCCTTAAAAATTGCTAATTAATTATGGGAACAATATACTTTAAATGTGAATTTGTTAATAAAAAACCTTATGAAAAATTTGAATATAAAGGAGATGGTAATTACAGCATTCCAATTAGTGAAATAGTAAAAAAACATTTTGGCACTAATGAATTAATCAGTCATATCAATAACGAATTTATTTGGCAAATCGAATGTTTACCAGATACTGGAATTGAAAATTGTTTAAACTTTCATTACAACGAATTTAAAGGATCGAAACATTTATTCTTAATTCATACAAAAGCGTTAACAAAACATAAGGATTTTGAAAAATTAACGACTAAGAAACAAATTGTTTTAAATTGGATTGAGGAGAAAACACGGCAGCCAAATGAACCAAAACAACTAAGTAAACACAAAGAGCCAAAACGAACATCTAATTATACAACTGTATTCAATAAAAAAGAAACTTCACTTTTTGCATATTTTTTGAGAGAAAAAAAAATAATATTGGAACATACCAGCTCAATATTATTAGCTGATTGTTTTGGAAAACTTACAGGTTTTAGCGACATACAAATTAATAAAGACCTTAAATCAATCGAGAATTGTTTTGATATTTCTGAAAATACAGATCACTATGAAAAAATTTTATCAGAATTAAAAAAACTTATTGAATATATTGAATCCGAGATAAAAACAAACCGTCCAGACCTAAATATTAATGTATAAATACTAAGATTTTATAATGATTGGGTAAAATAAACAAACTTTGTACCCGTCCATGTACCCCCCTTTCCTTTACCTCTGTTCATATAATTGCATTATAAAATATGTACAATATGAACAAGCAAATTTTAGTATCAATCCCCTTAAACGAGTTCGAGAAAATTCAAAAAAACTGGTTTAGAGAGGTTTTAGGAGAAAACAAACCTATTACACCTCCACCAGATGAGAAGTATCTCACAAGGCAGGAAACCGCCCAAATTTTACAGGTTACTCTCCCCACTCTCTCCGATTGGGTAAAACGTGGGAAAATTAGAGCCTATAAAATTAATACTCGTATCAGGTTTAAAAAATCAGATATTGAGAACGCTCTCATTGAAGTTGTAAAATATAAAAGAAGCTAATTATGAAAAATAAAATTAACTCCAAAGAGGAACTACCAAAAGCATTTATCGGGACTGGCGAAGTGAGAGGATTTCAATTCACTCAAGTAAAAAAAAGTGAATTTGCTTATATTTATCAAGTTGATGTTGAAGGAAAAATACATTTTGAAGTTGTTGAAAGAAAATCAACTCCAATATGTATTGATTTTAAACAGCGGATTTATTCAGAAACGGAATTTAAAGAAATTTATCCTAAAGCGAATCAATTTGGGTTTTGGGCATGGACTTATCCAACCTACCAACAGGCATTGCAGAAATTCGATGAAACAAGCTTCAGTATAGCAGGAATTACTAACGATCTTATCAAATGAATAGACAATACCAAAGAGGTTAAAAATTGCAAAATTGATGATACTGAAAAAAGGAATAAAATAATGGCAAATTTAAAAAAAAGAAAGCCCCGCCCGGCTCAGGCAAAGACTTTCACTTTAGGATACAAAGGTAATGAAAAAAAGTAAACCCATAAAATTATTTGTGCCTACTTCAATAATTAAGGTTTTAGATCAACACTTAGTCGAATCACCTCCTAATTTTCATTATAATAAAGAGAATTTCTATTATATATTCCATAAGATTCAAGCTGGAAGCTTATTTGATAAGAGAATTATTGAGAAAAATGATGGATATGTAGATATAAGTTTACAAAAACTAACCTCTGTAATAAGCAATAATGCAAGCAGATACATAAAATATTTAAAAAATTACGACTTAATAGAATGCGACAATAAATACTCTCCCGGAGTAAAGGCAAAAGGATATAGAATTAGAAATAATCACAATTTAGATTGCAATTATATTCTTATAGAGCCAGAGACAACATTATTTAAAAAGTTAAGCAAGAAGATTAGGAATAAAAAAAGCAATTACAATAAACAGGAAGATTTTTTAAATCAAATGAGGTATGAATTTATGGAATTGGATTTTGATTATGATAAGGCTCTTGAATGGGTTGAGAAAGTTCCAGATCAAGCCAAAAGAGTAAGTTATACAATATCATTAAATTTGTTAGAAGATAAAAGGTTCAGGTTTTTCAGTAGAAACAAAACCAACCAAAGACTGGATACAAATTTAACTAATCTAAAATCTGATCTAAGAGAATTTATAATTGGAAATTATATCATCATCGACTTAAAAAATTCACAACCATTTTTTCTTTGTTTTCTACTTAAATATTTATTAGAAAAAGAAATTAAAATAGATAAACAAATAAATTCTAATAATAAGAACATGACACACCCCTTATGTAGTGTATTTGAGTTTAAAGACATTGTTAAAGTGTTTGGTTTTAAGTACCTTAAAAAGATTTCATTAAATCGTAAAAAAGTGAATTTTTCGATTTTTACGAATTTATCAGCTTTTGAATCTTCTGTTATAAATGGCTCCCTTTATGATGATTTTATTTGTGAATTTAAGGAAAATATTTCCAGAGATGATGTAAAGGAAGTTATATTTAAAGTGATGTATTCACAGAATGGTAAAAAGGGATTTATTCCATGGAAAAACGAAAAATATGTTTTCGCAAGTGTTTACCCTGATATTTATGAAGTCATAAAAATTCTCAAAGAAAAGGATCATCGTCAATTTGCCATTTTCCTGCAAAAGATGGAAAGTTTTATTTTTATTGATTGTATAGCGAAACAATTAGTAGAAAATGGAATTATACCTTTAACAATACATGATTCCGTTATTATCAAATCGAAAGATCAGGTCAAAGCATTACAGATAATCAAAAATTTATTTAAAAATAATTTTGGTGTCATCCCTTCTTTTCATATTAAAGAAGATTCAGGTAATTGTTTGCCCATTACAAATCAAAATGAAGCAAAAACATCCATCAAAACCGCTAAGGCAAAAGGAAAATTGAAAATATCAAGAGAGCCTATGGAGAAGCTGTCAGAGATTCAAAGTACAACTATAAAACAAGCCAAACCGATTATTCAACAAATTGATGAAGATGTCGGTAATAATAAAAAAATAGCAGATTATAATACTCCTTCTTCAGAGGAATTATCAAAGTTATTTGATAAAAAGCTAAAGATTCCAGTTATTGGGTTAGGAGTTATCCAACAGACATTATAAAATTCCACGAAATTAGCGATAGCATAGCACGGAATTATGAACGATCGGATTAATTGAAAGGTATAATACCAAAAGGAAGAAAAAACACAAAATTAATGATACTGTTAACGAAAGGTGATAGAAAATCCATTTTTATCAAAAATGAGGACTATGTTTTTCTCACCAAATTTGGTGAGCGAACATCAAGGGGAGGACATAACCGGATTGACTATGGACTAACAATCGACACAGCAAAAAGGTAGCCATGTCAGAGCAAGATGGTAAACGATTAGTTTCTCCAAAAGAATTACATGCTTTTTTGGAATTAAAAGAGCGATTTCATAAATGGTTTGATAGAATGACAGAGTATGGGTTTGAGGAATCAATTGATTACACCCCGTACCAAATGGTACACCCCCAAAAAAAACAAGAGCAATTAAACTATTCGACAATTTTTACGATTAATAAGCATGGACATATTCATTTAAAACGACTAACTTTGTTTCTTATATTTATTATCCTTTTATCTGTTTTTATTTGTGTGCTTATACATTACTGATTAGCTGTAAAATAAAAAGATTGACAAGTGTCTTACATTGTTGTACAATTTTGCGGTCTAAGGTTACAACCATAATAAATTTTGTTTTGGCCACCTCTTGATGTTCGCTTAAACAATTTGTAATACATTGTGCGGTGTATCTTGCTTAATCTTCTGTGCACACTTAATCCTGCAAGCAACGACTACTAAAACCATTACTCTTATTGATGTCGTTACGGCTCACTTCATCGATGTTGTAACCGAGTCCCCGGCACAAGGCGTAATCCGCCGTACTGGTCTGCGAAGAAGACCAGAAGTAGCCGCCAAAGCCCAAATCTTGGAAACTACCACCTGTGCGGGCGCCGGTCGGAAGGGCAGTGAACCCAAAAGCATCAGTACCAGTATTTTGATACCAGCCTGTTGTTGATTTAAGATTTTTTCCTGCATCAAAACCTCTCCATTGCCAAGTATTCCAAATAGGATCACCAACAGGATATTGGCTATCAACTGTACCTTCAAGTATTTTCCATTCATCATCGGTAGGCAAATGCCATCCTGCAGGACAAATACCTTGCACTCCGGGTATTGTGCTGTATTCCATTATTTCGTTCCATTGGTATAAACCACCGTAAATTTCGCAATTTGCAGGATCATTATTATAGCAATATTTTTCAATAACACCATTATCTGTCATTTCCTGAATGGCATTTATCATCGAACCAATATTTAAGTTCTCCGCCATCCAGCATTGGTCACCAATTTGCACGGTTTCGTAAGTTTGTTCATCGCGTGGGTCGGTAAAAGGATCGCCACAATTAAAAGGAGGTAAATAAGATAATACATCATTGGCATTCATTTTAACCAAATAGCCTTCGCCGGGCTGCATATCGCCTATTCCATTTACCCAGAAAGGGCCAATCTTTTTTAACATATGTCCGCCTGTATTTCTTACAAAATCAAGATTATCTAATATATTGGTAAATACTTCTTCACAATCTCTGTTTTCTGCAGGTAAATAACTTATTATTTGAAAACCTGAATTTAGTTCAATAGGTGTATATTCATTTAATTCTTCTCCGCTAATTTCAAAACTATCATCACAGTTCATTTTAAATAAATATCCTTCGGTAGTTGCCCAATCACCTATGTTATTTACCCAATTTGGGCCTATTTTTCTTAACATATAGCCTTCGGAGTTTCTGACAAAATCTAGATTATCTAATATTTCTTCTAAAATATTTTGGATATCTGGGTTTTCGGAAATCAAACGTGATGAAACAAAATGATAACCTTCAAGCAAATTATAGGTTTGTGTTTTAATAATTGGTTCCAAAGCAAAGTCAAGTGTTGTTGTTTCGCCTGCCAGTATTTCTATTCCATTAATATATTTCGGAAAATAACCTTCAGCATTTACGAGCACGTTATAAGTTCCTGCTTCAATATCTTCAATTAAATAATTACCGTTAGCATTTGCTGTACCACTATAAGATAAAACGCCTGATACTTCTACTAATGCTCCTGCAATGGTTTGAGAATTTATTTCATCAGTTATTGTTCCTGCAAGGTTTCCAGTATGCACCCATTCAAAACTAAGGTGAACAATACTATATTCACCATCATTTGATGGAAATATACTTTGAGTCCATGCATCGCCATAGGGATTATCAAAGCTTATTTCAAATTCTGAGATTTCAATTTCGAGGCTTGCATCCCAGCATTTGAATAAAGCAGGATTTCCCGGAGTGTAACCGGAGTTTCCACTTGCCAGTGTATTAAATGCTAAAAGTACATTATCAAATTGGTTTTCGGGTGTGCAAACTTGTGATAAAACCATTGCACCAACCATTATTTCACCATCAAAAATTGCAATTTCATCTCCAGCTACCAAATCAATATTGTTTAAGGTAGCTTCTGCAATATATAGAGTCCAAAACGGATCTGAGGGATTTCCTCCCTCAAAGTTAAAGTGTGGAGGAACAATGGCGTCGTTCCACCAAACATTAACTGTTACAGTTCCGCCAATGGCTGTAAAATTCCTTTGAATATCTTCGTAAGTAGCATCATTTATTCGGAATTTGTATGTATATCCCTGACCAACAACAAGTCCTTCATTAACTGTTGTGTTGTAAATTCCGTCCGCTTGAAGGTCCAACAATTCTGTAGCACCCAATCCATCTATATCAACATATAAAATATCGTTAATAGGATCAAAATGCCCTTCATTGATCATTATTGTCATATTGCAATTGAATATAACAACAGGCATTTGAGCATTAACATTTGCTGAGAATAAAAACACAGCAATTAAAGATAAAATCGTTTTTTTTTTAAAAATTTTCATAACCCCTCCATTAGTTTTGTTTTATTTATCTTTCAATACATGTATTCTACTTCAATTAAATTCTATTTTACGCTAATAAGTAAATAAGTTAAATAAGCAAGCCATTAAGATTCTGGTAACCCATTCTGTTTTTAACCTTTTCACTTTTGTACTTTTTTCCCTGTTTTAAAATAGGGTTGTTAAAATCCTCTAAATTTTTTCTTCCAAATGAAAGAAGACTACAAAACTAATACATATTATTTAGAAAATCAAGTTCTATATTGTTTTTTTTAGTATGAAGTTTTGTAGAAGAATAACCCCTGTTTGGTGGTCTCTAAGGTAAGGCCATAATCAATCCTGTTATGCAATCCTCTTGATGCTTGCTCACTTGAATTGTGGAGCAAAACATAATCCTCGTTTCTTTCAAAGTAGGGGTTAACTCTGGCTTATAAAAAATTGTAAAAAAACCTACAGCAAAGCATCAAGATTAATTATTGTAAGTCCCTTTAAATCCGCTACATCATAATTGAATTTACGGATTATTTCTTTAATTTCTTCGTCCTCTGTTTCAACTTCAAGAGTTTTTATTCTCTCTATTTTTTCAAGGAGGATATTAATTGTAGCCTCTCTTAAGATTTTGCTTTTTGTTTTTTTTCCGTATTGTAATTTTGTTTCGCTCATAATATTAAATTTTACATCACCTCTTGGAACAAGAACGTCATCGGGATTAATGACATGGTTTTTATCTTCAGGTTTTAACTCCTTACGCTCTCCAGTATCTCGTTGAACATCTTGTCTGACATCGGCTTCGAGGTTGTCTCAACTTCTGGCGGTGCTAATACGCTCAACATTACTTCCTTCGCTTCGTTGTTTGGTATTCCCTGCTCTGTCAGACTTGATTTTAGATTCCAAGCCTTTTGCACCTCTTTCTCTACTTCCTTCTTGAGTGTCCCCTTCTGGTACATCTCCAGTAGTAGTTCCGGGTAGCTGTCCTGCATCCACAGAAGTCTTGTCTCGGCTTCGCTTGACTTTATGAGTTCTATCTCGGTCATTTTCTAAATTTTTTGCTAAGTTAATACTTTTATCTTCTTCTCAAATAATCAGGGATTTCGACTGCTTACAGAGGCCTTCCTTAAATTTTGTCTTACTTCTTCCGGTGTCAGGTGTAGGCTGCCTTTTTTCGTTAAGAAGTACCATCCTATCCCCGGCAAGTCTCCGTACTTCTCCTCGAATATCCTTCGCCCTTCCCTTCGCTTTCGCTGTTAGTGCTTGTGGATTCTTCGTGCTTGATACTTTGCTTCCGGTTCTAAGTCTATAAGCGTAGGGTTTTTCACTTCCACTTTCGGATAATTTATATTTTTCTTTTGTTCTTCTGTTAATTCTTTCATAATTAGTAATATTTAGTATTCAAGGTATTCATCGTACATTCCATCAAAATTTATTTTCGCTGATATTAATTTTAATTCTGAAATACTTGGTATAGGATTCGTTATTAAGTTTCTTAACCGATTTCTTAATTTTATGAGTATGCAATTTTTTTCACTAATACTGGATAAAATATCATGCTTTTCTTCTTCCTTTATTTCGAGTAAGTCAATTAATTCGGTAATGAAAATATTTTTATCTCTAAAACTCAATTCGAGATAATGAAATTCAACAAAAAAATAACAATACGGATAGTTTTCAGCAAGTTCGATAATTTCATCTATTTCATCATATCCTTCTTTTAAGTCATTCTCTTTTAGATGTTGTTTAAAGTTAATATCAAAATCTAATTCAAAGTAGTTTTGTAAAGTTTCGACTCCGGCAATTAAGTTAACACCATATTTATCTACAAATTGAAAAACATCAACTACACAAAAAAGGTTAGGGTTTTCAATATAGGTTAAAGGAGATACTATATGGTTGCTTTTGGTAAAACTTGTCATCGTGTTTATTTTTCTAAGGACTTTTAATACAACAATTTAATATCTTATTTACATATTGTGTCTATTGTTTTATATCAAAATTAGTACTTATAATTTCCAAATTAATAGTTTCGCTAATTTATGCAATTTTTATTCTTATGATATGCGTAAGAAGTTTCACTATCGCAGATAAAAACAGTTTGCTCGGTTTTTGCATTTTCCTTTTGATTGTTTTTGGTTGTGGATTGGTTGCACGACAAAAACAGGCTTAGAAATAATAAAATTAGTAGTTGTTTTTTCATGGTGTTTTATCTTTTCGGGTTGCTATAATTTGGTATTGTCCTTCGGCAAATTGGTTGTTTGGATCGGTTTGGTCTATTACATTAAAAATTATATTAGGATATTTATTTGATAATTCTTTAGCTGTTTTTCTTGCGTTTATATTACGGTTAAATATATCCCCAATATTAAACGTGCCATCATTATTATACTTTATAGCATACTTAACTATTCCGTCATTTTTCTTAAGAGTTAACACTTTCTTTTCTTGCTTCTCTTGTTCTATTTTTTTTCTTACTTTATTCAATAGTTCAACAGGATCAATATCATCTAATTTTGTTTTTTGTCTCATATTTGTAACCGAATAATCATTATTCCTAATATTGTTTTTTAATTCATTAAGAGATTTTTCAGCAGAATAATTTAACTCTAAAGGATCTTTTTTGGCTGCTTCTTGTTTTAGTTTAGGTTTTCTAAGAACAGGCTCATCGCCATAATCACCATACTCTTTAAAGCGGTTAAAAATCTTACTCGCTTTATAACTTATAATAGAATTAATAATTAGTGTCCCCCAGATGGAAACTAAAAAAATCTCAAACACTATTTTCTTTTCCATGGTAATATCTAAATTCCAGTATTCAAATAATGTAAAAACTCCAAAACTAACAATTAGTAAACTGAAATAAATTGATGCATTCTTTTTATTTGGAGAAATATAACTTACTAAAAATGCAATTCCAAGTAGAATTAGTTGATTAAACCAATAGAAAAGAAATGCAATTAATGATAGTAAAGAAATTAGCCATATAAGTTTAAGGTTCACCACAAAACCAGTTAAAAAAACAATTAAGAAATATAACAAATAAAGCAAAACGAGCGTAACCACCAAAAATGCAATCCATCGAAAAAAATCTGCAAAGAATTTCAAAATAGTTTTCATAACCTATATTTAAAACAATTAAATAATATACCATATTAAAAGTGAAACACCAGATAAAATGGTTGCAAGAATATAAATAGGGGGAAAGATTACACTAAAAATAAAATTTAAGATTCCCATAATAGTATATTTATGTTGGTGTTAACCTACAGTTTTAATATTGTCTCTTACTCCTCTTTTTTGTTGCTTTGCATAACTTTCTTCAATTGCTCCGATTTCGACTAATTTATCAGTTGAGTCATCAAAGAGTTTAAGCAATTTTTCACCTGGTCCCATTGGATTTAGAATTCCTCTATATAAATGAAACTGTCCGCTTTCAACATAATTACCCGATATATTTGAAACAACACTATAAATCCATTCAATCGGAGTTGTACCATTTTTTATAAGTTCAGAAACTTTTTTAGGTTCTTTGTATATCGCTTTTTCAATTTTTTCTCTTACGATATAGAAAGAATCGTTATTAAGGTTCTTTTCAGCTTCATTAATTGCTTTAATAATCATTTTCATTTCTTTGGAAGGAAATATTTTACTAAAAATGCTCATAATAGCTGGTTTATTTCAATGTTTACGCAGTCTCTTTTAAATTTGCCGCTAACGTATTAGTATTTTATAAATCGTCCCCCAAAAATAATAAAATAAGTTAAAAGTAAATGAAAAAATGAAAAGATACTGGAAATAAAACAGTAAGGGAGGATGACTTATAAAATTATGTTGTAAACGGAAAATAACAAGGTTTAATAACCAATTTGCTGTGTCTTCTCTTGGTATCAACGATAAAAACAAGAAGTTTCAACCTTCCTTCTTGCTTTTTTTGTTTGCCAACTGGTCATTAAATCCTAAAATGTTGCCAGCAGTGTTTATTTTACGTCAATATGATTATTTTGCTAATTTATTCAAAACTAAACTGGATAAAGCGAATTAATAAACTGTTCCGTGATTACTTTATTAGTGGAGCAAATCGGACATTCAATCATAAGATATTTTCTATCAAAAAGAATTTCAGGATTTGGGGTTGCTTTTAGCATCTCTTTCAGTTTATTCGCAGTAAAGGAGAAAATGTAATTACAAGATGGATTTAAACATTTTGGATTTGCAGGTATTAATAATTCATTATTCAGAGAATCTTCTTTGACAAAAAAAAGTCCAAAGTTTGACCCCTTCGGTGGTGCTATTTTTTGAATAGGTTCAAATCTACCCCCTAAAATATCTCCAATTAATCTATCGAAAGCAAAGATAAAACCTGATACATCTCTGCAATATATTATATCCTTATCAGTTAAAGTAGGTGCTATGAGAGATTTTTCCAAAAGCTGACAAAAAAATGTGTCATCATTTCTATCCAATATTTTAGCTCTTACTCTCTCACCAAACGCTGGATTATCCATTGGTCGTTCAGTCTTTATTGGAATAAGAATTAAGACAAATACTTCATTTACTGGAAGTTTTTTTGGTCTTTTATTAGTTGGAAGAAATTTAAGAAGTTCGTTGAAAGAATATTCGTTCCGTGTGAAGCATTTATTACAAGTAAATTTCAGAGTTGAATTAGGCTTCTCATAATTCATATATTCAAGTAATGCCAGGGCAGCTTGGATAGTAGATGAAAAGGGTGCATCACACTCAATATTTTTACAAGGAACATATTTGGGGAAAATGTTTAATTCTGATAAATCCATGATAGTTACATTAAAAAACTTTGTTTATTATTAACATTGCTGGCAACTTATTTGTATTTTATAAATTGTTCCCCAAAAGTATTGAAAAAAACTAAATAAAAGGAATAATGTAATAATATTGGTAATGAAAAAGAAAGATGGATGATTTATTAACTGTGGAGGATATGTTTTCTTACTTGTTTTTTAAGCTCAACTGAGCCTTAAATCCAATAATGTTAGCCACTTTTATTTCAATTTTACAACATTAATTGTTTCTTCCACTCCATCCACTTTCATGACATATCCACTTGAAGACTTGTAAATGATAACTTGAGGACTATAGGCGTAATGATACAAATATGCATAAGATGATTGCTGCCAAATTTCTCCATTCATCATTTTAAAAATAGTTTCTCCTTCCCAACCTTCAAAATCTCCGTCAATTTGTGTTTCAATTACTGAATTATTTGAAGAAGAACTATTATTGGAATTAATTTGTATTACTTCAATTGTTTCAACTAAATCTTCAACTCTCATAATCCACGAACCCTTAAATTCATAAATCAACACACCAGGACTGTAAGCATAATTATATGTGTAAGCGTAGGAAGATTGTTGCCAAATTTGTCCATTCATCAATTTAAAGATTGTTTCTCCTTTCCAACCTTCAAATTCTCCATCAATTTGTGTTTCAGTTACATTTTTTACTCTTTTACAAATTAGTGGTTCGTCAAAATCTTCGATGATTAATTTATAATCGGAATCACTTCTAAATATTTTTACATCAGGATTTCGAGTCATCACTCTTTGTCGACTTCTTTCGTTGAAAACATAGAAGTCATGCGAATTTGTTTTAAAAATAAAACCTTGAGTAATGGTTCCGTTTATACTTCCTTTGATATATGTTTCTTCTACAAATTCCCAAGAGTTTTGAGCATTAGTATTGTTAAATAAGAAAATAAATCCCAATATTATCAATATGTTTTTCATTGGCACCTTTCTATTTTTATTCCAACTAACGTCAAATTCAAGTACTGTAATTCATCTCATTATCAAATCCGACATCTTGCGATTTGAGGTCAAATTTACTAATGTTTTTCTTAATTCTCGAAACTAATTTCCTTTGTCTATTTTAATATGAGAAAAACTCTTAAAAAACTGCTTAGGTCGGATAGGGGGTATCAAATAAAGAAGTAAAATGAATGTTTAGTAATTTCCGACTAACAGGAATAATTATTTACTTTTCAAAGTAAGATATTTTTTATACTAAAAAAAAGATTATTTTGTAATCAAAAGCTTGATTAAATACTAATCATTATGAAACCAAAACCAATAAGAAATATTGAAACTCATAAAGTTGAGAAAGCAAAAACCAAGACAGTTGAGTTCATTGAGTTAAACACAAACAATAACATCACCATGAAACGTGATTTCCTTTACCTCGAGGATGTAAAAACAGCAATAAACATAAATCACTTGGAAGTAGGCATAAAACTAAAACGTTGGCTAATGAGCCAATTAATGAGCCATATTGACAGAAAGAGATTAATTGAGTTATTGGAAGAATCAGCGGATAAAGACCGGCACAGGCTGCAAAAAGGGTATAAGATCAGTATTTAGTTTGATGAGATAAATTGAGGAGAACAGATGGATGAATGCTTAACATTTAAAAGTGTCTATGATTACAGAAATACCGCACCCCACACCACACCCAAAACAAAAAACCCCTTGTAATCAATTAAATTACAAGGGGTTTATATTATATTTTGCGGTCTGGACGAGACTCGAACTCGCGACCTCCTGCGTGACAGGCAGGCATTCTAACCGACTGAACTACCAGACCAATATATTATATTTCAAACTTTTCATTTCATTGCAGATCGTTTTCTGCATTCTAATAAATTGTGGTCTGGATGAGACTCAAACTCGTCCCGAGCATTCGGGATGACAGGCAGGCATTCTAACCGACTGAACTACCAGACCAATATATTATATTTCAAACTTTTCATTTCATTGCAGATCGTTTTCTGCATTCTAATAAATTGTGGTCTGGATGAG
>Ga0075121_1001370_pt1 | contig 15130 bp, 11 predicted proteins | sample AntAceMetag02UKG_FD_69793 | JGI IMG/M metagenome (GOLD analysis project Ga0075121, IMG submission 69793) | Saline lake microbial communities from Ace Lake, Antarctica - Antarctic Ace Lake Metagenome 02UKG | ecosystem: Environmental > Aquatic > Non-marine Saline and Alkaline > Saline | place... | reverse complement strand
AGTATAAAAGTCTGTGCCTACACCAATGTCAAATAATAAATCATTTCTATATAGTTTTAATAGTATTTCTCCAACTTCATCATCTTTGTTTTTCGATTGAGAAGCGAGGTCAATACTATAATTTATCCCTCCTAGAACATAAGCTCTGAAATTATTTACACGTGCAGATTTATATTTAAAATGCAAAGGAAAAAGCACGCAAGTTGAAGTCAAACTCTTTTTAATATCCACGAGTGTTGGAATATTATCCTGATATCTGTAAATACTGTATGTAATGTATCTTTCGCCAAAAGCAAGCGAAGGAATAAATCTAAGATCCACGTATTTTGATACCCTGAGATTAGCAACTATTCCGATAGTAAACCCATAGGTTGGTTGAGGAGTAACACCATATAAATATAAGGAATCTCCAAAAATATCAGGTGAATCTAATTGATTGTATTTTATAGTTTGAAATTCAGGATTTGTTTTTAAATTAAAAAACATAGTGTTTGTTGCAAGGATAAATCCGAAATGCCAGATTGCTCTGTCGTACTTTGGTTTGTTTTGAATTTTATTAAATTGTGCAAATACACTTCCCTGAGTAAGAATTAATCCAATAATGATGTTTACTATTATGATTTTTGTTTTCTTCAATGTTTCGAATTTTGATTTTTTACTAATACTAAATTTATTATATTTTATAAAATAATATTAAGCAAAATATATGATTATCCGTAAGTTGTATATATAATTTTAGCTTTTTTGATTTTTATCAGTATAACGAGGTTTTCATTTAATTATTTCCTTATTACTTAGATTAATTCATAACCTTAAAAGACATAATTTTGAATTAATCTTAGTGGGCAAAAATACTTATATTTTTAATTTCTTCATCTGACTAAAATATTTTTTCGTTTCGCTTACCACTACCGGAGTGAGTAATAATAATGCAATAAGATTTGGGATAGTCATAAAAGTGATAACCACATCAACAAAATGCCAAACCACCTCGATTCCCCAAATTGCTCCTAAGAAAACAAATAATCCGTAAACATATCTGTAAGGTTTGATATATTTTTCTCCAAATAAATAATTTACTGCTCTTGTACCATAATACGACCAACTGATAATTGTACTGAAAGCAAAAAGTATTAAACCAATAGCAACAATATGTTTGGCAAGATGTGATAACCCAATTTTTCCTAAGCCAAGCGACATTCCTTCAACAGTCATAGCAATTTCTTCAGTTGCAGTATTCCAAGCACCAGTAACAATAATTACCAAAGCCGTTAAAGTACAAATGATTAGAGTGTCGATAAGCGGACCAACTGAAGCAACCAAACCTTCACGAGCTGAGTATTCGGTTTTTGCTGCAGCATGGGCAATAGCTGCCGAGCCTTGTCCAGCTTCATTCGAAAACAACCCACGTCGTACACCCCATATCAAAGTCATCATAAATGTAGAACCCACAAATCCTCCTGCTGCAGCAGTTCCTGTAAAAGCATCATGAAAAATTAATGCGAATGCACCGGGAACAGCTTTATACATTAGGATAATAACAGTTAATGCACTGATTATATAAAGTAGTGCCATAAAAGGAACCAGCTTTGAAGTTACTTCTGCTATTCGTTTTATACCTCCAACAATAACGAGAAGAACAAATGCTGTAATAATAGAAGCTGTAATATATTTGCTTTGTAGTGTAATTCCGGCAAATGAAACCATTTCAGGAATATTATAGCTCGCATGAAAAATTCCGGCCATTGAATTTGATTGGGCCATATTTCCTGTTCCAAGAGAACATAAAATAGCTGCGAAAGCAAAAATAACTGCAAGTACTTTTGCAAATCTACCAAGCATTTTTTTTAAACCGAATTCCATATAATACATAGGTCCGCCGGAAACAGATCCGTCTGAATTGAAATGTCTGAATTTATGCGATAATGTACATTCGGTATATTTTAATATCATACCAAGAAAACCTGTTACCCACATCCAAAAAATTGCTCCCGGGCCACCAAGGTAAATTGCAAGTGCTACACCAACAATGTTTCCTGTTCCTACTGTAGCAGATAATGCAGTTGTTAATGCTTTAAAATGATTAACATCTCCTTTGTCTCCTTTTTTGTCAAATTTTCCGGCAATAATTTGAAATGAGTGACGTAATTTAGTGATACTAAGAAATCTCAACTTGATAATAAAAAACAATCCTGTTGGAATTAAAAATGCTAAAATTGCATATCCTCCTACATAATCATTGTAAAAAACAAGTAGTTTGTCAATAAATTCTAATATACCGGTCATTTATTTTTATTTTTATTATTGTTGATGAAAATGATTTTTAATAAATTGTAATAGAAAAAATGAAAAAAACATTTTAGAAAGTAATAAAAGACAATGTTTTTTCATATTTTTAAGGATGAATTTATTTAAGCAGACAAAAATGCTAAAAACTTAACTATAAACAAAATTATTTTTTCAAAAATAAGGATAAAAATGGAATAATGAAGTAATGGGGAAATATGGGGAGTAACTCTAAAGACAAAAGTGAGTCTGTATAAACATTTTAACACTACAAAATTCAAATGCTGATTTTTAAATAATTAGGTTAATAAAAAGATTATGAATGCAATTTTAAATATTTCTTTTGATTTTGATTTTTTACCCTTATTAATATTAATTGCGATAGCATGGAGTATTCCTATGTTTTTGACCTTATTGCGTTTAGGAAAAATTCCTGTTGTAATTGTAGAGATTATTGCCGGATATTTTATTGGCAAATATCTCTTGCAATCTGCTTCGGTTGAGAGTATGCAGATTTTGGAGTTTCTTGCTCTTTCAGGATTTTTATTTTTAATGTTTTTAAGTGGACTTGAAATTGATGTTGATCAATTATTAGCTTCACTTCCCAGAAAAAAACTTACTTATTCGAGGTTTTTGAAAAACCCTCTTTTGGTTGGATTTTCAATGTTTATTATTGCATTGGTTTTGTCGTATTTTTCAGCAGTATTTTTGTCTTATGTAACAGCAATACAACATATATGGTATTTTGCTTTAATAATGGTTACTACTTCTGTGGGAATTGTTTTGCCTGTTCTGAAAAGTAGCGGGGAGATAAATTCGCGCTTTGGTCAAATGGTAATCATTGCTGCTGCAATTGCTGATATTTTTAGTATTATTTTGTTTACCCTAACAGCTTTTGTTATAGAAAAAGGGTTTAAACTCGAACTATTATGGATTTTAGTGCTTCTTGTAGTTTTTTATATTTTTTATCACATTGGAAAGTGGCTTAAGAATGTTAGTGTTTTTAATAAGATTACTTTTCAATTATCTCATGCAGCATCTCAGATTAAATTCCGTGGTACTATGATGCTAATTCTGGTATTTGTTGTTATGGCGCAATATATCGGAAAGGAAGTGATATTACTTGGTGCTTTTCTTGGAGGATTACTATTGTCAATATTCCTTCATAAAGAGAGATCATTATTAATAATTAAACTTGACAGTGTAGGATTTGGCTTTTTTATACCAATATTTTTTATCATGGTTGGAGTATCATTTCAACCCGAAGCATTATTAGAACTGGATAATAGTTTATATGTTTTTCTTTTCCTTTTACTGATTATATTATTTGCTGTAAAAGTAATTCCTTCATTTTTGTGGATTCGTTTATTTGGACTCAAAAAAGCAATTTCCGGTGGCTTTTTGATGGCTTCGCGATTAAGTTTGATTATTGCCGCATCAACAATAGGTCTTGAACTTGGCGTGATTTCTCCGGGAATAAATGCTTGCTTTATTCTGATGGCAGTTTTAACATGTTTGTTTTCTCCTGTTGTTTATAATTATCTTACTCCAAAAGGAGTTTTTGCAAGTGAAAAAACAATAATCGTAGGTGGAAGTAGTACCGGTGTTATACTTGCCAGAAGAATGCAAATGCATAATAAATTGGTTGTTATTATTGAAAATAACAAAAAAAGATATGATGCCATCAAAGCTAAAGGAATTCAGGCAATAATGGGTGATGGTACTGATGCTTCAGTTTTTGAAAATTTAAAACTGGCACCTACAAATTATGTTGTAGCTTGTTTGAGTAATCATAAAGAAAATATTAGTGTTTGTGAAATGCTCAGGCATGAGTTTAATCACGAAAAAATAATTGCAAAAACCGGTAATTCTGCGATAGATCAGGTTTATAAAAGCCTTGAAGTTGAGAGAGTAGATGTTTTGGGTGTTGTTGCTACTGCTATAGAGAGTCTGATTGTAAGACCCACTACTTATAATGCTCTAGTGAATTCTTTTGAAAATTTTTCTATAGAAGAAATTGTTATTACTAATTCAGAATTTGATGGGCATCAGATAAAAGAAATTCCATTTCCCAAGGATGGAACAATATTAATGATAAAAAGAGGGGATTCAATATACGTGCCTAAAGGTGATATTTATTTACGAAGAGGGGATATTTTAAATGTTTTTGGTACAGATGCAGCTTTATCTGAAATAAAGAATAATATGAGTTAATTGATTGCTCTACTGACGAAAGATGGTTTTCATTTTATTAATTTGTTCGGGAGTGCCGAGGACAAATAATTTTGTATTAGGTTTAAGTTTTGTATCCGGTAAAGGATTGATAATAAACTCTCCTTGTGAATTTTTAAATCCAACAATATTTGCACCTGTCTTTTTTCTGATTTGAATTTCAGAAATTGTACTATCCTTAAATTTTTCAGAGAAACTATCACAAACAATTTCTTCGAGAATAGTTGGGTCTTCGCTTTGAATTGATAAATGAGAAAGAAATTCAAGAATGTCAGGTTTAGTGACAAGTTTGGCCATGTGAGCCCCACCAACTTTTTCTGGCATAACTACGCTGTCAACACCAGCCATATGTAATTTTTTTTCAGATTTTACGTCTGATGCCCTGCTTACGATAGTAAGCTTGGGATTAAGTGAACGAGCGCTTAAAACAACATAAAGATTGTCAGCATCGCTAGGTAAAGTAGTAATTAATGATTTGGCAGATTTAATATTTGCTTTTTCAAGAATATCATCATTTGTGGAATTTCCTTCAATAAAATCTATATCTTCTTCAAAATTGTTGATGATAATATCATGGTTTTTCTCAATAACAACAAATGAGTAATTGCTTGCTTTAAGTTCATGTGCTGTTTGTTGTCCGTTACGTCCATAGCCGCATATTATAATATGATTTTTCATTTTTTTAACATATTTTAAATTTCGTCCTTTAAAAAAGATACTGATCCTACCCTCAATTAATTGAGTTACAATAATCGAAAGGGCAAATGCTACTGTACTTACACTCGACAGAATTAAAAAAATTGTAAATATTTTTCCAGCTGATGACAGTAAGTGAATTTCGCCATAGCCAACAGTAGAAACTGTTATTACTGTCATGTAAACAGCATCAAGAAAATTGTCACCCTCAATTATCATATATCCCGAAAAGCCAACTACAAAAATTGAAAGTAATATGATTACTGCTAACCTTATTTGTATTTTATTTTTTTGCCTTTTCAATGTTTTTTAACTTTAAAAATAAAATTAATAATATTATCCATCTATACGGACTTTTTTTTTGTAAGCATTCACTTTTTTATTTTGCGTAAAGGGATAAGGGTATTTTCAATATTTCAATAATCCAACAAAACAATATTTCTATTATTTCGCTTGTTCACAATTATCAATTACAAAAATAGCATTTCAAATGAGAATAACTATGAGTTTTTTAACAGAAAATCTCCAATACGACAATTAAGACATTTTTTTTGATTGCAATAATTATTTTTCAATTCAATTAATCCTTGAGTATAATAAGCTGAAGAAGTGTTTATTGATAATGTTTTCCATTTTTTTGTTATAGAATTGATTTCGCCATTTGTTTCTTCCAAAAACCTTAGTGCTTTTTCAATATATCTTTCATCTTTTTTATGCTTTCCAATAGCAAATAGAAACGGAACAATTGCATTTATTATTAATAAGTCTTTAGAATTGTCACCGAATATCTTTTGGCTTTTTCTGGCAGATATTTTTTTAAAAGTATAATGATCGTTCCAATAATTCGATGCTGATATTTCAAAGATATTCATGATTTCTGAAATATTTTCACTTTCAATAATTTTGGAGAATAATGATGAACTTCTACAAATTAACGCAGCAAATTGTGAAATTCTTATAGTTGGAAAATTAGACGGGCGTAACCTTAAGAATTTCCAGATATGAGTGTCGATTGGGTAAAGCGAATATTTGTGTTGTAAAAATTGATATTCTTTTCTTAATTCAAATGGATAATCCTCCAAAATTTTTTCTTTAAGAAAACCAGCCTGGCCAAATAACATTGCTTCAACCTGAAAATTATTGTTTTTGTGTTTTAATAAATATTTTATTGGAAGAGATCTGGCAAGCATTATAAATGCTTCAGCATTAAGTTTGAATCCAAAATTCATTGCCAGGTGCTCATAAAATGTTTGCTCCAAATCCATGTTATTATTTTTAAGATTTGAGATTATCAGAGATGATTTTTTCTCAAGTCTTTCAATAAGTAAACTTTCAATCCACGAAAAAATGATAAAATTATCTGTAAGATGAATCAATTTTTCACAAGGTATCCATGTTTTGCTATTCATAAAATCATTATATCTGTCAAGAAGTTTTAAGTCAAAATTTTCTTTTAGTTCAATTGTTGGTATTTTTTCACCGCTTTTGCGAAAAATGTTTACATCATTTGCATAAACCACATGAAGAATAATATTGTCATAGCTTTTATCTTCGTGATGATTATGCCTGTACCAATCAGATGAGTTGATATGAATCTCAACGTTTCCTGCCCAAGTGGTTTTCCCAATTTTTATTTTTGCATTAAAAAAATCAGGACCGGAATCAGTGTTTTTTTCACCGGGTTTTATTATCCGTAGCGATTCTCCATCATTTGTTTTGATATTATATTTAAACAGGCGGTATTTCCAAATGTAGTATAGAAATTCTTCTTTCATCTTGAGAGAGTTTTTTGATATTTTTATTTTTTACTTAATACCAAAATCACAAAAATGTTCTTAGCCGGATTATTCCATAAACATAAAAGACAGAAACCTAAAATAATCTGGCAGACTATTCCCATTTATCAGAAACAAAGAAAAGCTGAGTTATTTATATGTTTAATAAATAGCGTATGAATAATTCAGCTTAGATATTTTATAAGGATTTTTTTATCAGATAGTTAAAGATGATGATATCAAAAACTAAGGAAAATATTATGAATTAAGAGAAAAAATAAAACTATCATTTGCATTTGAATGACATCTTATATACCTTTGTGCTTGTATTTCTTTTTTATTTTGATTTGAATCAGTATGAATGATGAGATAACATTAATTTCCGGTATTGAATATAAAGTTAGGAAGTTACTGGAACTTAAAGAAAAAGACAATAGAAAAATTAAGGTTCTTTCAGATCAAAATTTAAAATTAGACGAACAAATTGAAGAACAAAAATCATATATAAATAAATTAAAAGAACAGATTAAGAAAATCAAAATAGCAAAATCACTTGAAAATAGTGATGGATCGGTTGAAGCTAAATTGAAAATAAATGAATTTGTGCGGGAGATAGATAAATGTATCGGACTATTAAATAATTAAAAATTATTAGTCAGTTTGAGATAGGACTTAATGAATGAAATAACCATAACTGTAAAAATTGCTGATAGACCATATCGGTTAACAATAAAAAATGAGGAAGAAGAAATTATTAGAAAAGCTGCCGGATTGATTAATGAAACGGTAAAAAACTATTCTGATAATTATGCTTTCAAGGACAAACAGGATTTACTTGCTATGGTCGCTCTTCAAAATGGAACAAGTGTTTTGAGAACTGATAATAAAGCAGAAAATAATAACAGAAGGTTAATTGATAAGATAAAAGAAATTGATAAAGTGTTATCTGAAGGTTTAAAGTAATTCGATATTTCGTTCTTTGAAGAAAATATTTCACCCGCATTAATTCAACATTTAGTTTTTAAACTCAACATTTAAATAATTAGGGTTAAGCTCATAAGTTTGTAGGACAGGCCTCATCTTTTTTAGATTCTTGCTTTGCAAGGACAGTGGACGTTCGAAAAATTTGGCAACCCTATACATGTCAATCAGGGGTTTATCAAACTCCTTGAATAATGCGGGTTTTTTTTAGCTTCTTTCCATTAGTTGTTTTCAAGCGATCAGCTTAATAAATATATATTATATGGAAATAGTAATTTACACCATTGTAGCTGCTGTTTCTCTTTTAATTGGAGGACTTGTTACAAGCACCATTTTAAGAAAAGCAGTTGAGCGAAAAAGCGAAAATGTTCTCAGAGAAGCAAAAGAAAAAGCCGAAGTATTAAAAAAAGAAAAAATACTTCAGGCAAAAGAAAAATTTCTTCAGCTTAAAAGCGAACACGAAAGAGTAATTAACCAACGAAATTCTGCCGTTCAGGTCGGTGAAAACAAAATTAAACAACGCGAAGGAATAATCTCTCAGAAATTTGAAGAGCTTAAACGTAAGCAAAATGAAGTAAACACAATTAAAACCAACCTGATTAACCAACTCGAAATTATTGAGAAAAGACAAGTAGAACTTGAAAGATCTCATACAAAACAAGTTGAACAATTAGAAAAAATTTCCGGATTATCAGCTGATGATGCTAAAGCTCAATTAATGGAAACATTAAAAGATGAAGCTAAAACTGATGCTATGGTTCATATTAAGGAAATTCTTGAAGAAGCTAAAGTTACTGCCGATACGGAGTCTAAAAAAATTGTTATCGAAACAATACAAAGAACAGCTGCTGAAAATGCAATTGAAAATTCAGTCTCTGTTTTTAATATTGAAGATGATGAAATTAAAGGACGAATTATCGGAAGAGAAGGAAGAAACATTCGTGCTTTGGAAGCCCTTACCGGAATTGAAATAATTATTGATGATTCGCCTGATGCGATAATTCTTTCCGGTTTCGATCCTGTTAGAAGAGAAATAGCTCGTCTTTCGTTACATAAGCTAGTTACTGATGGAAGGATCCATCCTGCCCGTATCGAAGAAGTAGTTGCTAAAACTAAAAAGCAGATTGAACAGGAAATTATTGATATTGGTAAACGTACAACTATCGACCTTGGAATTCATAATATGCACCATGAATTAATTAGAATGATTGGTAGAATGAAGTACCGTTCCTCGTATGGACAAAATCTTTTACAGCACTCACGCGAAGTTGCAAATCTTTGTGCAACAATGGCTGCTGAATTGGGATTAAATCCAAAAATTGCAAAAAGAGCCGGACTGCTTCATGATATTGGAAAAGTGCCTGATCATGAACCGGAACTTCCACATGCTATTTTCGGAATGAAATTGGCTGAGAAGTATAAAGAAAAACCGGAAGTATGTAATGCTATTGGCGCTCACCACGACGAAACTGAAATGAATAGTCTTATTTCTCCGATCGTACAGGTTTGTGATGCTATTTCAGGTGCCCGTCCGGGTGCCAGACGCGAAGTTGTTGAAGCATACATTCAGAGATTAAACAAACTTGAAGAGATTGCGTTATCTTATCCGGGTGTTGTGAAAACGTATGCAATTCAAGCTGGTAGAGAATTGCGTGTTATTGTTGGTGCTGATAAAGTTACTGATGCTGATGCAGATAAAATCTCAATCGACTTGTCTAAAAAAATTCATGAAGAAATGACTTATCCGGGTCAGATAAAAATTACTGTTATTCGCGAGACAAGAGCGATCGCCTATGCTAAGTAATTCTTTTTGATTACTTTAGAAATAATTTAAATCTTTCGGATTATGGAAATCCGGAGGATTTTGCTTTTTAGCACTCTTGACAAATCATTATTCGTTAATCGATATTCGATATTCAATTTTTCAATCGTTTTTTTATTTTTTGCCAAACTTATTGTTAAACTATAACTTAAACTATATTAAAATCATTTAATATCCATTACCGGTTTAGTTATGTGTTATCTTCTATTCTTTTTCATTTATCTTCTTTTTTAATATCGAACACCGAACACTGATTAACGATTTTTGATATATTTGTGATTGAAAAAGTATTTTTGATTTTAGATTTGTTTTAGTACTCTTGACAAATCATTATTCGTTAATCGATATTCGACATTCAATTTTTCAATCGTTTTTTTCTTTTGTAAAAAATTAAATACCTTTACAAATCATGGGTCTGTCAGAAAATTTTAATATTGCTATAAAAGACTACAAATATTTTCTAGAAAGAAAATATCCCCCAAAATCTATCCTTAAAATTGTTGGAGATAAATACATGCTTACCGGAAAAGAAAGAGCAATGCTTTTCAGGGGAATAACTACACACAGTAATATTAATAAACGAAAAAATATTCTTGTAAAAAATATTAAAAGTATCAAAAATAAAACGTTTCAAATTGATGGCTATAATGTTTTGATAACTGTTGGAAGCTATCTAAATGGGAATATGGTCTTTATTTGTAATGATAATTTTTTAAGAGATGTTTCAGAATTGCACGGAAAAATATTTCGTAATAAATTTGTTGAACGATCCTTACAACTTACTATTGATTATTTAAAAAAAAATAATGTTAAGAATGCTGATTTTTATCTTGATGAACCGATAAGTAAAAGTGGTGAGCTTTGCAGTGAGATAAGAAAATGTCTAATAAAAAATGATATTTCCGGTAAAGCGCAAACCTGCAATTCACCTGATTTTATATTAAAAAATATTGACCACGGAATTATTTGCACTTCAGATTCTGCAATAATTGATAACTGCAAAGTAAGAGTTTTTGATCTTGCACGAAAAGTTATTTTATTTCATTTTAATCCAATTTTTGTTGACTTGCGAGAAATTATTTCTTAATTTTGCAAAATCATTTCCAATAGGGGTGCCCTAAATTTACGGGCTGAGAATATACTCTTTGAACCTGCTCCGGGTAATGCCGGCGAAGGGATAGAGAATTACTAAACATTTTCCTCTATTGGTTTTTTAAAGTTTAACTTAAAAAAATCAATAACATGAAAAAAACAATTTTAACATTAGGATTGCTGGCAGCATTGCCGTTTGCGATATTTTCGCAACATTCAATTTCGGGTAAAGTATCCGACAAACAAACAGGTGAAGCTCTTGAGGGAGCACACATCATCATCAAAAATACTTTTAAATCAACCACTACAAATAAAAATGGTGAGTTTTTTATAAGTAAACTTAAAGATGGTTCATACATTTTAAATATTAGTTTTATCGGTTATGAAACCTGTAAAAAGAAAATTGATCTTGATGAAAACATCAAACTTGACATCAAACTTTTAAGCAAGGCAATACTCGAAGAAGAAGTTATTATTACTGCAACACGTGCTTCGGAAAAATCACCAATAGCTTTCAATAACATCACAAAAGAAGAAATGAAAAATGACAATCTTGGACAGGATATTCCGTTTTTGCTTGAGTTAACCCCATCGGTTGTTGTTACGTCAGATGCTGGTACAGGCATAGGATACACAAGTCTTCGGATTAGAGGAACAGACATGACCAGGATAAATGTAACTATTAACGGTGTACCTTTAAACGACCCGGAATCACATGGAGTTTTCTGGGTAAACATGCCTGATTTCGCATCCTCAATTGATAATATGCAAATTCAGCGTGGTGTGGGAAATTCGACCAACGGAGCTGCTGCTTTTGGTGCAAGCATTAATATTCAAACGTTAAAATTGCAATCAAAAGCTTATGCAGAAATTAATAGCTCTGCAGGCTCATTCAATACTTTTAAAAATAATGTAAGTTTTGGAACAGGACTTTTGAACGGAAAATGGAGTTTTGATGGGAGATTTTCAAAAATTTCTTCTGACGGTTTTGTTGACAGAGCTTTCTCGGATTTAAAATCATATTATTTTTCAGGTGCTTATTTTGGTAAAAAAAGTATTCTTAAGTTTATTACCTTTTCGGGAAAAGAAAAAACTTATCAGTCATGGGCAGGAATACCAAAAGATTCGCTGGAGACCAACAGAACTTACAATCCTTATACTTATGAAAACGAAACCGATAACTATAAACAAGACCATTATCAACTTCTTTATTCAAAAGAAATAAATAAATATCTTCATTTTAATACAGCTTTGTTTTTGATTCATGGTGAAGGATATTATGAGCAATATAAAGAAGGAAGAGATTATTCTGATTATTTGTTAACCAACGTAATTATTGGTCAGGATACAATTACAAAAACAGATTTGATTCAGCAAAAATGGCTCGACAATAATTTTTATGGAATAACGTATTCCTTGAATTATAAAAAGCAAAATATTGATGCTACGCTTGGTGGCGCATTAAATGAATATGACGGCGACCATTTCGGGAAAGTTATCTGGGCGCAATATGCAAGCAATGGAGCTAAAGACCACGAATGGTATAATAATAATGGGACTAAATCTGATTTCAATATATTTGGTAAAATTAATTATTCTTTATCAAATATAATTAATTTATATGGCGATGTTCAATACCGTTACTTAAATTATAATATTAGTGGTACTCACGACGATTTACGAGATTTAACACAAAAACATAAATTCAATTTTATTAATCCAAAAGCAGGCGTTTTTTACACAATTAATGATAAACAAAATGCATTTTTTTCGTTTGCAATATCAAATCGCGAGCCAAATAGAAGTAATTACCGTGATGCTGATCCCGGAAAAATTCCTTTAAGCGAGCAATTATTTGATTACGAACTTGGATATTCTTTTCATTCATCAAACTTTCTTGCAGAGGCTAATTTGTTTTATATGGATTATAAAGATCAGCTTGTTCTTACCGGAGAAATTAATTCGGTGGGTGCAGCTATTATGGCTAATGTTCCTGAGAGTTACAGATTTGGAATGGAGATTTCGAGCGCATTAAAAGTTTCCCAAAAGCTTAAAATTGATGTAAATGCATCTTTTAGTAAAAATAAAGTTATCAATTTTACAGAATATGTTGATAACTGGAGCGCACCTTATGGCCAGGTTAGTGAATTCCTTGGAGAAACCGATCTTTCTTTTTCTCCTGGCATAGTTGCTTCAAGCAGTATAACATATTCTCTATTTAAAAGATTCTATCTTTCGTTTGTATCGAAATATGTTAGCCGCCAGTATATCGATAATACCTCTTGCGAGGAACGAAGTCTTGATCCATATTTTGTAAATAATATTAATTTGAGCTATAGTATTAATCCCGGATTTGTTAAAGAAATTTCATTTAACCTAAAAGTAAATAATATTTTTAATGAAGAATACGAAACCAACGCATGGGTTTATCGTTATTATTATGGTGGCGAACATAATATTATGGATGGTTATTTCCCTCAGGCAGGTACTAATTTTCTTGCCGGGATAAGTTTGAAATTTTAGTCAACCGCTAAGCGCCTTCAAGGCGCTAAGCGGGTTTTATACAAAAGTTTTCGGGATTAGGTTACTTTAATTGTTTTTGAATAAAACATTTGTATTACTTTTGTTATTCACAAAAAACCAAAATTATGGCACAAGAAGAAGTAAATATGAAAAAAGTATTACCGGTTGTACTGGTAATAGCAGCAATTATTTTAGTAATAATTTTCTGGAGTAGAATGACTGTAACAATTGAAGCAGGTCACGGTGGAGTTTTATTTAAAACATTTGGCGGTGGTATCGATACTGAAAAAACTTATGGCGAGGGATTTCATTTTATTGCACCATGGAACAAAATGGTAGACTATGAAGTTCGTCAGCAGGAGATTGCTGAAGATTTGAATGTATTATCATCTAATGGTCTTGAAATTAAAGTAGATGTGTCTGCATGGTATCAACCGAGTTTTTCTGAACTAGGATTTTTACATAAAAATATTGGAACTGATTACTTACGAAGAATAATTATTCCGGCAATGCGTTCGTCAGCGCGTACTGTTATTGGAAGATATACACCTGAACAAATTTATTCGACAAAACGTGATGCGATTCAGGATGAAATATTTACCGAAACTGTAGAAATATTAGATGAAAAGTATGTACAAGTTAACAGAGTTTTAATTCGCTCAATTATCCTTCCTCCAACTATTAAAACAGCAATTGAAAGTAAACTAAAACAGGAACAAGAGTCACTTGAATATGAATTTAAACTTACAAAAGCCGTAAAAGAAGCTAAACGTCAGAAAATTGATGCTGAAGGTAAAGCTGTAGCTAACCGTATTTTAAATGCAAGTTTAACTGATAAAATTCTTAGGGAAAAAGGAATCCAGGCAACTATTAAATTAGCTGAATCACCAAATTCAAAAGTTGTTATTATTGGTAATTCAAAAGATGGAATGCCACTTATCCTAGGTGATTCTAAGTAAATCTGATAAATAAATATACTTGTACGGAACAGAATTGCAAAATTTCCAGTTTTGTTTTGTACCGTATTACTATTTCTAAACAGCTTTTGCTTTGCAAAATTGTTAAGAATTAGTATATTATTGAAAAGCAGGATGTTTATTCCTGCTTTTTTTTATCTCCAGAAAAAATAAATTATCTTTGCTGCTTGATTAGACAATATGGATAACAAAATAAAAATACGAAATAAAAAAGCGTCTTTTCAGTATCATTTATCTGATAGGATTATTGCAGGAATTCAGCTTCAGGGAACCGAAATAAAATCTATCCGTGAAGGGAAAGCCAGTCTCGCAGAATCGTATTGCACTTTTGTTGAAAATGAGCTATTTGTTTTTAATATGCATATTTCGGAATACACCTTTGGAACATATAATAATCATGAGCCAAAACGCAGAAGAAAGTTATTGTTGACAAAAAAAGAATTAAAAAAGCTGTTGACTAAAATTACTGAAAAAGGATTTACAATTGTTCCAACATTTCTCTTTATAAATGAAAAAGGATTGGCAAAACTGGAAATAGCTTTGGCTAAAGGAAAGCATTTTTATGATAAACGAGATTCTTTGAAGATGAGAGATATTAAAAGAGATATGGATAGATCTAAAAATCAATAATTTTATTATAAAATTTACTCTGTTTATTAATCAATTTAGAAATTCAATTGGTATCATTTGGATTTAAGCTTTAATTATAATTCAAATCCTCCAAATTTTAAAAATTTGGAGGATTT
>Ga0075121_1001358_pt1 | contig 15223 bp, 15 predicted proteins | sample AntAceMetag02UKG_FD_69793 | JGI IMG/M metagenome (GOLD analysis project Ga0075121, IMG submission 69793) | Saline lake microbial communities from Ace Lake, Antarctica - Antarctic Ace Lake Metagenome 02UKG | ecosystem: Environmental > Aquatic > Non-marine Saline and Alkaline > Saline | place... | reverse complement strand
TTCTGGACAGACCCTATATATTGATTTCCGCGACCCTGAAAAAGCATTTTCAAGCAACTACAGCCCAGGAGTCTATCAGATAATAATACCTGCTGCTGCAAACAAAGAATATGTTGGAGCTTTGCCAGTGTTCGCATCCGGAATGCACAGAGAAATATTTGGAGCCTATAAAGTGACCCACTCTCAAGGCGGTTATTGCGTTCAAGCCAGAATCCATGTGCCTTATATTAAAAATGCTTATCCTGACTTAACACCCGGCAAAACGCTTGGAATTGAAATAGGCATAAATGATTTGGATTTAAAAGCTGACGAAGAGAAATATACTCAGCATAAATTGTTTAAAAATAGCAATGCCAACAAATTCCCTTTGCTATTTGGCCGTTTTATTTTGACCGGCAAGAAAAACAATAGCAATATATGGGGAAATCTGCATAAAAAGAGCCAAGGAAAATTTTTCCTTATCTCAGACACAAAAGAAAAGTCTGTCAACTTAGGGGCTTTTCCTTGCAAATCCGGCGAAAAATATGCTCTTACATGCTGGGCAAAAGCTGATTCTTATAAAAAACAAAGTTACTCCGCAAAAGGGGTTCGATTGCAATCCCACCAACAAGAAGGCAAAAAACATGGCCGAAATGATGATATTAATTTCCCTGAGGGAACATACAATTGGAAATATTTCTATAAAGTTTTTGACATCACGAAAGGGACAAACAGCTTCAGCTTTGCGATTAAACAGTCACCTGGAATGAAAGGGAAAGTCTGGCTGAAAAAAATAAGCGCGCAGAAGCTGGCGAAATAAAAAATAGGCTCTTACCAAGTTGCCTGCCGGGCGGCGTATTGGAACAATGGCATTAAATTTCTTTCAATCCAGTTTTTGTGCCTGGTGTCGACTTTTATAATAATGCCTTCTTTTTTCATGTCATATACGGCCAGACCGTTGGTCTCTTGGCGGACTCTGGCTATTTTCTGCTCCACGCCCGCATCGTCATAAATAAATATATCCGTATTTGTGGTGCATCCGCACAAAAGCAAGGAGATGGCTGCTATAATAATTATGTTCTTCATTTTTTCGTTTCCGTTTCGGCAGCTTTTTTCAACACTTCAACTATAGGGTCAGAGCCTGCATTTTCTTTATATCTGGTGTCTATAATTATCGAATATTTTTCTTTAACCTCATATGAGGCTATTCCATCGCACTCTTGCATAACTTGAGCCACTTTTTTCTCCACGCCATTCTCGTCATATACGAAAATCTCGGTTTTGTAGGTGCATCCGCCGGATATTGCCATAAGCGCTAATCCTAATAATGCGGCACATATGGTTTTCCCGTTTGGCCGCATCTACTTTTTCTCCTTCTCTATATAGACATTCAAAGTTTGCTTGTTTGGATTTCCCAGAAGCATGAATTCATTGCTGTACGGCTTGCATCCCGGCAGTTGGATCATAATCGTGTGGAGCCCTCTTTTCAATCGAAGCTTCACTTTTGTCTCGTTCAGGTTGCCTATGTAAAAATCGTCGAGATAGACGTCCGCTTTGCTTATGTCAACATCCTTCGGCAAGCGAATATTGATTGCAAGGTCGCCTATTTCATACACAGCCAAGTGTGAATTTACCACTAAGCTGTTTAATTTTGACATGGTTCCAGCGCTTAAGTCGCTTATTCCCGCAAAAGTGCCAGGGTCTGGATTATTTTTTTTGGAGCTGGCGCATCCTGCCATCGGCAACGTTGCCGCCAGCGCTATAAGATAAAGGGATTTCATAGGATTTCTCGCATTTTGTTGCTTTATAAAAGTTCATTAACTATACAAGCGCCACATACAATTGCCAAATTTCTAAATGTTATTCGTCATTATTTCCTATTTCGAAGCAGTTTTATCTTGCAAATTTACCACGGAGCTTGAATATTAGACTGTTCCGGCATTTATTTTATAATGTCAGAAAGAAAAAGCGGAAAGCAAAGGAGTGCGCTAAATGCTTAATATCTTGATTCTTGGCGATGAACTCGACAAGAGCGCGGAATGGTCTTTTAAGAAGCAGGAATACAACGTTTCATATGTGGGCGGTCATGCAGAAGTTTTTGATGTTCTAAAGCTTTCTCCTCCGGACATTTTTATTGTGGATCTTTGCGTTTCATCTGATGAGCGCCTTGAGTTGATGTGCGATATAAAAACATCATACGGCGATTTCATAAAGATGATAGCAATCATTCCGGAAAGGCGCTCCGCCCTTCCAGAAGAGGCGCTTGTCAAAGCCAAAAAGCTTTCCGGCAATAATCCTATGAAAAAGCCAATCAGGACAAGAGACGTGATCCTGGCCGTGCAAAAGGCTCTCGATTCAAAATAAAATTTACTGCTCGTTTTTCACGTGCTGAATCTGTCGGACCACTTCTTTGCCGATCAATTCAAGTTTTGAAAGATTTTCAATCCGTTCCGCATAGCGTTTTATCTCTTTGGGTGAAAGAATTTCTCCAAACAGTCCGCATGCGTTGACAAGGCTGATTAAAATTGCCTCGCGCGGATCAGGAATCTCATCGCTCAGAATAATTTCCTTTAATCTGGTTTCGACATTTTTTATTTCTCGGTTGTCTATGACCGGATAGGTCCTTTGTGGGGAAAGCCACAAGATGCGTTTGTCCACTTTTTTCAAAATGTTCTTTTCCAAAAGCTGCTCAAGAGCTTTTTCTTCTATCTCTTCGGCCTTGGGAGTAAGTATTTTGATGCAATGGTATATTTTGTACTTGTCCAGATTCATGCGTTTTATATAATCCAAAGCCACATCCAGAACTGGATTGCCGGTCGGTTCGGAATTCAGCAGATATATAAACTCCTGATCTGTGTCAATTTTTTTTAAAAGCGACAATTCGCAAAGAACGGCTCCGATCATTGCGGTTTCCAGAACTGTTTCCTTTGACGGAATCATAATTTTCCCGGTTTCTTCGTCAAGGGCCAACAGATAGATCTCTTCGGCAAAACTCAGCATTTCATACTCCCCGTGTTATTTTTAATGGGGTAATATAATCGTCCAAAGCTCCTCAATCAACTTGTTGCCGCGGAAAGAAACGCGAGAAGCTTCCGCAAAAGCATTGAAATATTTGCGAAAAACCGCAATAATAAGAAATGTCATAAAATTTTGAAAGAATATTTAACATGAAAATAACGACACTTGGCACAAGTCATGGAGATCACACTTATTGTCGCTTCAACTCCTCCACGCTTTTTGAATCAGGCAAAAAGCTTTATTTGTTCGACGCGGGAGCGCCAGTAAACGGACTGATGATAAGAAAAGGCAAAGCCATTCAGAAACTTAAAGCGGTTTTTATCACGCACCTCCATGAAGACCATGCCGGAGGCTTGACCGGAATTATTAAATCTTTGCTGAAATATCCACAGGAAAATCAGCGCACTGATATATTTCTGCCCGAAAAAGGCGCGGGAGATGGCCTTGGGGCATGGCTCAAAACGCTTCGTCTTCCGTGGCCGTCCGAGCTTGTCAATGTTAAATATTCAGAGCCGGGAAAGATTTTTGACGACGGAGTTCTGGCTGTTTCCGCCGAAGGCACAGCGCATCTTCCCAGAAAAGGCGAAGATTTTTCAAGTTTTTCGTATATTCTCAAGGCTGAAGGAAAAAGAATTGTATACACTGGCGATTTGTCCGGCAGCTTTGACGACTTTCCGGCAGCCGCAAAAGAGGAAGAATGCGACTTGTGCATCTGCGAAGCAACCCATTACGATATGCAAAAAGCTTTGCCCATTCTTAAAGCGTGCCCAATAAAAAGGCTGATATTCAATCATATCGGTGACAAGTGGCATGGCGACGGGGAAGGGGAGCTGCGGGCTTTTTCAGAAGCGCTTCCATATCCATGCCAGATAGCCCACGACGGAAATGTGTTTGAACTGTAAACAGGAGAGCTTGCAAATGCAGAGTTATGAAATAATAGATTGCCACATTCATCCGTTTTTGTCTTTGGAAGAAAATTTAGAATGGTTTTCAAAAAACGAAACTCCTGTTGGATTTGTTGAAAAACTGAAAAAAGCTGGCATTTCAAAGGCTTGCGGAACGGTTGTCAGAAGCTTGGTCACTTCTGATTTTTCCCAAATCCAGGAACTTAACGCCCAGGCTGTCGCGTTCAGAAACAAATTCCCGGATTTCTATATACCCGGCATTCATATTCACCCGCGCTACCCTGAAGAATCCTGCAAAGAGCTTGAAATGCTACACAAAGAGGAAAACGTCCGCTGGATAGGCGAGCTTGTTTCCTACATGATGGATCTCGGAGAATACGCTGTGGAAAGCGCCTTTCCCATATACGACTTGGCTCAAAATTTGGGAATGCCGATCAATATTCACCCCGGCGAGCTCGGAGAAATTGAAAAAATATGCGAAAATTTTCCCAGACTTCAAGTTGTGATGGCGCATCCGACATCTGTGCAGGGAACCATAAGAGAACGCGCTGTCCTGACCGCAAAATATCCTGAGCTGTATCTGGATATTTCCGGAGGCGGCATTCAGCGCTGGGGAATGTTGAGGTTTTTGATAGACACCGCAGGCAGGGAAAAAATCTTGTTCGGGACAGATTTCCCAATAGGCAATCCAGCCGCGTTTATACAGGGAGCCTTGTTTGAAAACCTTACAGAAGACGAATTTTCCGCAGTATTCTCCGGCAATTTTAAACGGCTAACCGGGCTATGAGCAAAACTGACGACAATAAAAGAATTCTCTTGCACACATGCTGCGCGCCATGCGCCACGGGCGCTGTTGAGCGGTTGATTTTGGAAGGATGCGAAGTCGCGCTTTTTTTCAGCAATTCAAATATCAGCCCTGAAAGCGAATATGAAAAAAGGCTTGAAAGCGCGCGCAGTCTGGCAAAAATATTGAATCTGCCCTTGGAGGAGGATATTTATGACCATGATTCATGGCTGAGCTTTGTAAAAGGTCTGGAAGGCGAGCCGGAGCGCGGGGCGCGATGCGGCAAATGCTTTAAATACAGTCTCAAGCGGACGGCAGAAGCGGCGGACAGGCTTAATTATCCGGCATTTGCCACCACTCTCACAATCAGCCCGCATAAAATATCCAAAATGATTTTTGACGCAGGCTCGGAGTTTCCAAAGTATAAGCCTTTTGATTTTAAAAAGAAAGACGGCTTTAAAAGAAGCCTTGAACTAGCCCGAAAACATAAGCTTTACCGGCAAAATTACTGCGGATGCGAATTCAGCGCACACCAAAAGTCTTAAATAAAAAAACCGACGGAGTCGGAATAAAAACCGGACTTTGTCCGGACGCCATCCAGCGGCGGAATCGCTGGTCGCCGAAGGTGAAAGCTGTTGGCATATAAAAGATTGCGCGACAGCGCGCATGGCGCGTTAAAAGCCTGCGGCTTGTTGGGATGCGAAGCGACAACAAGCTTTATTTCGTTGCAGCGACAGCTCCCTGGAGTTTTGGCGGCTCCGTCTAATCCCTCAGTGAAGCTGGCGCAACTGGCAAGTTTAGCTTATTTCCCGCTTCGCTTTGAAATAAGCTTCAGGCTGTCTGTCAATGCGCCATGCGCGCTGGCGCCGCGCCATCAAACCGCTATGCCTTTCGCCCTTGGCGAGCGCTCATTGCCGCGCGGCTAGGCGGTGTTCCGTCCGGGGAAGCCCCCGGAGGCATGTTTTTACTTAAAAAAACCACTTTCACTGAGGGGTTGCCATTTCTGATTCTTTGTCGCTGAAAATTTTTAAACTATGCTTGACTTGTTCGCTAATTTCACTATACTCTAGAAGAGATTAACAAAAATAGCAATTACAATTCCACAATGTGAAATTATGAATAAATCATTAGATAAATCTTTGGCCATTCTTGAGTTCGTTATAAACAAGGGCGGCATTCCTGCGACTCCTTCCGAAATAGCGAAAAATTTGGGGCTTAACGCGCCAACTTGCATAAGAATTCTTAACGGTTTTGCGTCAAACGGATATATTGTTCAAAAATCAAGGCGTGAGGGCTATGTTCCCGGGCCCGCAGTTTTTGCTTTGAGTGGCAACAACTGTTTTTATTCGAAGATAATCAAAGCATCCAGCCAGACGGTAAAGGAAATAGCCCTGAAATTGAACAGGCTTGTTCTTGTATCAACCTGCCGGGGCGGAAGAAAATTTATTCTGAATCATTTTAACGGCTCTTCCAATTCGGCTCATTTTTTGAGCAGTTCATACAACGATTTTTATTATACAGTAAGCGGCAGAGCCCTTCTTGCGAATTTGTCAGACGGCGATTTAAATGAATATATAAAGTCCAATGGCTTGCCAGGCGACCTTTGGGATGGAATCGATTCTCTAGACGCCTTGAAAAAAGAATTGGACACCATTAAGCATCAAGATCATTTCCTTTTTAATGACAATGGAGAATATTGGGGCATTTGCGTGCCGTTGCCATTTCGGGATGTTCCATTCACAGTCATAAGTTCATCGGTGCTTAAGGAAGAAGAAACGGCAAATGCTCTGGAGCTTCTTCAAGACGGAGCCGCTCGCATTTCTGAGTCGATAAAACAAGAATCACCCACAGCCTATTAATAATAGATTTTAAATATCAACAGGAGCAAAAAATGCAAAAGACCAATTTATCAGTGGAGGCGAAAGCCCGCCACTTTATCGAAAATGAAAAAGAATTCCATCTCGGATTTCTGCCGACTGAACAATCTCATCCAAAAACAGTCGGCCTTGACGAAGCCATCGAAAAAAGCGTTCAGCAAGGTGTGAGGCTTATGCAGAAAGTCGACAGAGACATTATTTGCGTCGCGGAAAAAGTGTTCGCGTCAACAGAGTTTAAAGAACTGGTTGACTCTATTTGCAAGTCTGTTCTTTCCGGGAAAAAAGTTGTGTTTTCAGGCTGCGGCGCGACCGGCAGGCTAAGCATTCTTCTGGAGGCAATGTGGCGCAAATTCTGGCAGAGCTTCAAAAAGAAAAACTCCTTAGCTCCCAATTTTGAAAACAGCGTTTTCAGCATCATGACCGGAGGCGATTACGCCTTGATTCGATCAGTCGAATCCTTTGAAGACTACACTCAGTTCGGGCGTCGTCAGGCAAAAGACCTCGGGATAGATGAAGGCGACACTCTCGTGGGCATAACCGAGGGCGGAGAGACTTCTTCAGTAATAGGAACAGCTCTTCAGGCTATAGAGGACGGAGCCAAGGTCTTCATTGCCTTCAATAACCCCAGCCACTTGTTAAGCAAACACATAGATCGCTCCAAGTCCATTATCGAGCACGCCGAATCAATTGTGCTTGACTTGCACAGCGGCCCAATGGCGGTTGCTGGCTCGACCAGATTGCAAGCCGTCACCGCCGAACTTTTAGTAGTCGGATCGGCTTTGGAAAAAGCTATCTTTAAGATAGGCGAAACGTTGAACTTTGATCTGCCTTTTCAGGACTGCAAAAATCCAGCCGAAGTCTATAAAAAGCTTTTGAACGATTTGGAGTCGGAAAAGTCTGTTGAAGTCATTTCGGAAATAATTGATTTTGAGGAGGACATTTACTCCAAGGGCGGCCTTGTCACATATTTTGCGGACAATGCGTTGCTGGACATTTTTACGGACACAACGGAAAGAGCTCCCACATTTATGCTTCCGCCCTTTGTCAAGTGCGACGACAACACATCGCCCCAGTCCTGGGCGTTTGTCAAGAGTCCGCTTTGCCCGACAGAAGAAGCCTGGCACAAAGTTCTTGGCAGAAAGCCACGCTGCCTGGAATGGACAAAAGAAGACTATGTTTCTCTTGGCGGCTCCCAAAAGATCATTGACAATCCGCCAAAGCTTGACGCAGAGGAATTGGTGAAATTTAAAGTCGGAAACGAGCCGGCAACTAAAAGATATTCTGTGGACAATTCCGCCGCAATTGCCTTGCTTGCGCCTTCTGACTGCCACAAAAATAGCGCTGAATTTATGGGGCAATTTAATGAGATGAAAAAGGATTATTCAAAAAGCTCCATTATCGCCATTGGCTCTGAAATTCCCGGAGCCGCGTGGCATCTGCCTTGTGAAATACCTGAAACTCCCTTGATGCTCTGGGAAAGGCTTGCGTCAAAACTTTTGATGAACACTGTCTCAACGCTCACGATGGTAAAAATGGGAAGGGTAAAGAGCAACTGGATGTCATGGGTTGAGGCCACCAACAAAAAGCTTATAGACAGAGGCACAAGGCTTATTTCCGAGCTGTGCGGGATTCCGTATTCCGAGGCATGTCGTGAGTTGTTTGTTTCAATTGAAGAGATCGAAAACACTGATTGGGCCGACAAGCCAAAGCCGTCTCCTGTTCAACTCACCATCAACAGAATTAAATAAAAGAGATAAAAGAATGAATACCCCCAAATATGCATGGCGCAAAGAATCCACTCCAAAAGAACTCCATCCTATGCTTGAAACCCTAGGGGAGGAATATCCAGTGGCGGAAGGATATGCAGGGCGAGCCTTGACTTTTATCAAGCATGAAAAAGGAATAAAAATAAAAAATGAAGGCAATCAGGCCTTCATATATTATGACACAATAACTTCGGCGGCAAGAGGTCTTGGAACAATCCTCAGCGGCATAGAAAAAGCAGATGGAGAATTTACAGAAGAGCTGCCCTTTGACACATTCGGGGTGATGATAGAATGTTCCAGAAACGCCATTCTTACGACAGAATATTTCAAAAAATGGCTCAGGCGCCTTGCCCTTACTGGGTGCAATCTGGCAATGCTCTACACCAAGGACGCTTACGAGCTGCCCGGCGAAGATTATTTTGGCTACTTGAGAGGCCGTTATTCGATTTCGGAATTGCGGGAAATCGACGATTACGCCTCAAAGTTGGGAATTGAAATGATTGGCTGCATTCAAGCTCTGGGCCACCTTGAGCCAGTCCTTAGATGGCCGGCATATAATAAAATCAAAGACACATCCTCTGTTTTGCTAACAACAGAAGAAAAATCTTATGAGCTCATTGGCAAAATGTTGGATTTCTTTTCCGCGGCTTTCAAAAGCCGGAGGATTCATCTGGGAATGGATGAAACTCATGACCTGGGACGCGGACGCTATATGGATCTGAACGGCTACAAGCGTGGATTTGACATCTATAACGAGCACCTGGCAAAAGTTTCGGAAAAGTGCAAAGAGCGCGGGCTTTCTTTTATGATATGGTCGGATATGTTTTTCAGGATGGGCAGCAAAACCCAGGGTTACTACGACAAAGAATGCGCAATACCCGATGACGTAAAAGAAAATATTCCGACTGACGCGCAGCTTGTTTATTGGGACTATTACCACAAGGATGAAGACTTTTACAGCGAATGGATCAGGCGTCATAAAAAGCTGGGATTTCTTCCATTTATGGCGTCCGGGATATGGACATGGAAACACCTGTGGCATAATCATAAACAGACATGCGAGACGGTCGCTCCGTGCATTGACGCATGCATAAAAGAAAATGTCAAAGAACTGGTTTTTACAGCCTGGGGCGACGACGGGATGTGCTGTGATTTTGACTCCGCTTTGACAGGGTTGTGCTATGCCGCAGAAAAATCATACACAGGCGGCAAAGTTCCTGACGAAGAAAAAGTGGCAAAGCGCTTCAGCGCAGTCTGTGGCGGGGATTATCAAGCCCACATAAAGGCTTCGCAAATGTCATCATTTGATGATAACATCAAGTCCGTTGACTTCTTGTGGGACGACCCAATTCTGGGTATATATTGGAAAAATCAAAAACATATATCCGAAGATTATTGGGCCAATGTTCATAAAAGATATTCTGAAATAGAAGAGGCTTTAACGGGCATCCCTCAGGGAACAGCAGGGGACATTAAGCGCATCCTTCAAGTGATAAAAGTTTTAAAAAGCAAAATCAATTTAAAGCTTGAGCTGGATTCAGCCTATTCAAAATCAGACTTGAATGGACTGAAAAAAGTCAGGGAAATGATTCCTGATTTAATAGAAGACATTGACAAGCTGATTGCGTCTTTCCGTTCTCATTGGAATGCAAGATACAAAAGATTTGGATTTGAGTTTGTCCATGTAAGGCTTGGCGGCCAGAAAGAGCGGCTTCATGAACTTTATTTGAGACTTGAAGAGCTTATGTCAGGCGCGCAGGACTCCATCCCTGAACTTGAAGAAACAGCTAGTTACATTGACTCATTTTCAAGCGCTTACGTTCAGCTTGCCACTGCGTCATATTTCATTTAAGCGTTTTTTCTCTGCCGCTTCACTCTTCTGGCGGCAGAGAGTGGCTTCCAACTTGACGAACGCAGATATTGACGATATAATTGATGCCATCAGAACAGTCTCGCAAAATATTTTATAATTAAGTTGGAACAGGCGGATATGGCATTGAAAGCGGTTCTATTTGACATGGACGGGGTTTTGGTTTTGACCGAGCCCCTGCATTTGCGCGCATGGATTGAATATGTGAAACGCAAAAATTCTCCTCTCCCTCAGCTTCTGAGCCTTGACACTGTAACTGGGCTTTCCGATGAAAAATTGGCCATTATGCTGAAGGATGCCTGCGGATTTACATGCTCCCCCGATGACATGTGCGCGGAAAAAGAAAAGCTGTTTCTTGACATATTGAGCCATGAGAAAGTTGATTCGCTTTCCGGCCGCGATGATTTTTTGGAATATTGCAAGGCAAATTTTATCATTGGCGTAGTATCATCATCCAGCAAATCGGAGGTGAAAAGGACGCTGATCGGAGAAGGCATTGCCGAAAATTTTCAGTTTATTGTGTCAAGAGGCGACACTGCAAGGCATAAACCGGCTCCTGATCCATATTTGCTCGCGCTGAAGAAAGCTGGCGTCAAGCCACGTGAGGCATTGGCTATAGAAGATTCGGCCCACGGCCTTGAGGCTGCGTTGGCTGCTGGCATAAACGTCTTTGCCATGAGCACAGGAGATATTGATTCGGCTCGTTTTCCTGATGTGGAAATGTTTGATGATTTTTGCCAAGTGCAAAAAACGTTTGCCTCAAGCATTGATTTTTTTGATAAAAACGGTTAGGCTTTAAATCATTTTGTGTGGGTTGATCACTGACGTTCTAACTATATGCACTAAAAAGCACACGCCCAGAAGGCGCTCAAAGTGCTCCAGAAAGCATTTGTCGCTTATCCCTATCAGGTGAAGATTGTCGTCTCTTGAGGGCTCTTTTCCTATGTGGATAAACAAAGCATTCGGGTTGAAACGCAATTTGTTTTTGCAATAAGCGAAAATTTCCTTTTCAGATTCAAATTTGTCATCGAACACAATAAGATCGCCAACCGCATCAGCAAACATTCTATTGAAAAAGCCTACTTTTTCGACAACGCATATTTTGTCAATGAATGCCGCGCTGAGAACTTGCTCTAGGGCGCACTGCCTCATTTTAGTGTTTTTGAAATCCAAAAAAACATAGTACGGCTTGTCCATTTTTCACTTTTTCCTTGCTTCGTTATTATTGTTTTCGGCAAAAAGGGGAAAAGATTTACTCTTGGAGCATTTTATTTTTAACTTAAAAGACGATGGGAAATGCTTTTAAAGCAAACTCTTGCTTGCAAAAAAGCGCAATGTATTTATAAGTAAAAGCTTATGCTGTTTTGGATTAAAAAAAGCAACGCGGCATTGTTTTTTTAACAAGAATTTATTCAAAATTGACTGGATTGATATATGTGGGCCTTTATCCAATATTTTGGCGGAGCGTTTCTTGGCTGGAGTCTCGGAGCCAATGATTCCGCGAATGTTTTCGGGACAGCTGTAAGCTCGAGGATGGTCAGCTACAGAGTGGCTGTAATTCTTACCGCCATTTTTGTCATAATAGGCGCAATGCTTCAAGGAGAAGCTGGGATCAGGACTTTGAGCGAAGGCTTGCGCCATAAAAAAGTGGAAAGCATTCAAGGAGCTCCGGAAGAGAAGGCCGATTCAGTCAGCAAGGCCGTCAAGCTGGCAGTCATAGCCTCATCGGCGGCAGCCTTGACCGTGACGCTGATGACATTCCTTAAAATTCCCGTATCGACCTCTCAGGCGGTCGTTGGCGCAATAGTTGGCGCGGGCATAATTCAGGGGAACATCAATTTTGCGGGGCTAGGAAAGGTTGTGGCATGTTGGATCGGCACGCCGATAGGGGGAATGTTTTTCACTGTTATCTTCTATTGGCTTTTTAAATGGATTTTTGACAAATGGAACCCGCCAGTCTTTGTTTACGACCCTCTTATGAGTTTTCTTTTGATTGTCTGCGGATGCTATGGAGCTTACGCGCTTGGCGCGAACAATGTGGCAAATGTCTCGGCTGTTTTTGTGGGCGCGGGCATGATGACGTCTTTTCAAGCCGCGGCTTTTGGCTCAATCGCAATAGCTGTCGGAGCCCTCACATACAGCAAGCCTGTCATGACAACCATAGGCAAAGGAATAGTGAAACTCAACGCGTTCACCGCTTTTATATGCGTGCTTTCACACGCAGTGACGGTTCATATCTATGCAATGATAGGAGTGCCGGTGTCCACATCCCAGGCAATAGTCGGAGCTTTGCTGGGCATTGGCCTTATAAGGGGCGCGCACATAGTGAACTACAGGACTTTGGCCCATATTTCCGCTGGCTGGCTGGCAACTCCTTTTATTGCCGCCGGAGTATCGGCTCTGGGGTATTTTCTGGCAAATCTCAAATATGTCAAAAGTTTTTAGCCAAAAAAATTACAGCTCTTCGTGAGGAGAGCTGGCGTAGGCTCCATTCTCATCCTCGACAGCCAGAAAGCAGACCGTAGCGTTTTCAGGCAATTGGGCGGAGATTTTGTTGCCGTTTAATTCGGCGTTGGACTTATGCCATTTTCTGTCCTGCCAACGTTTGCTTTCGCAGGTATGCAACAGAAAGGCATTTTTAATTTTCTTTTTGCTTTTACAGACGGCTGAGACTTTATTTGCGGACACCGAAAGTTTTCCGAGTTCAGGAAGCGGCTCTGTTCCATTGAATGCGCTTCCGGCAAACGTTTCTATTTCCCTTGGAGCCCATCCGGCTTCGTGTCCATGATCCATTTCCAGCCTGATGCAGAGATTGACTTTTCCCTGGGGCAGGGAGCAGCTTTTTTTAAGGCTGTCCATTGGATAAGCGAAATCATTGGTTCCCGTCACAAAAAGGATAGGCATTTTTGCGTTTGGCAAATATATTGAAGGGTCACACAGCTCATGCCAGCGTTTTTTCTGCTCCAGAGTCATTTTTGCAAAAATATCCATCCATTCTTCGGCGCTGTTGTTTTGGAGGAAGCCGCATCCATAAACAGGGATTGCGCACTTGAAGCGGCTGTCAACCCCGGCCGCGATGCAAGTGAGATATCCGCCCCAGCTTATGCCTGTCACTCCTGTTTTTTCTGCGTCAACTCCTGGCAGGCTTCTCAAGAGGCTGTGAGAGCGGAGAACTGCGGCTATGGCGTGATATGTCCAAAGGTCTTCCCATTCCAGTTCTGTTGCAAATTTGGCTTCGTGGCTTTGTTCCGGCCCGGCGTTTTTTAGGCGTTCCCCATCCATTCCCATGCCGCCAAAGTCCATTGATATGGCGGCATAACCGCGATTTGTCCAAAGTTCGACCCATTCTTTAAATGCTTTTCCGCCTCCGCCATGAACGCACACCATGCCTGGAACAGGCTTGGAATCGCTTGCGTTTTCAGGAACGCCCATATAGGCAAACACTTCAGTGGGTTTCCCGTGGAAAGGCTCATTCTTAAACAAAACCGCCTTCACGGAGCCGTCGCTTGCTATGGTTTTGTATTCCGGGCATTTCTCCAATTCAGTCAGATTCCAGGCGTTCATTTTTTTAAATTATCCTTGATTATTGAATGAATAATGGCAGGAAGCTTTGTTGGACAAGGCATCGGTTTTTTTGAAAGAACAGAAGCGTCAATTTTGAACTTGGCGTTTGAGAAGCGCCACTGTCCTTTTTGTGTCTTCGTCCTTGTTGCATATTGAAGTCACTTTTTTGACGGCGTGAATAACTGTTGCGTGATTTCTGCCGCCGAAAGCCATCCCTATTTCGGGCAAGGACATGTCAGTGAGTTGCCTGGTGAGATACATTGCTATCATTCTTGGCCCGGCAATATTTTTTGGACGTTTGCTTCCTAAAATATCATGTATGTGAAGGTCGAAATGATCCGCCACTTTTTTCTGAATATTTTCAATTGAAACTTTTTTATTGCTGACTTCCTCTTCAAGAAGCTTGCTTAACAGTTCTTCAGCCTTGGCAATTGTGATTTTGCAGTTGGACATAGCGGAAGAAAAGGCCACCAGACGCAGAAGCGCGCCTTCAAGACGGCGTATGCTCGAGGATATTCTTGAGGCAATAAAAAACAATATTTCATCATCGAGTTTGACTAAATGCTCCTCCTGCTTCATCCTTAAAATAGCCAGTCTGGTTTCGAGTTCAGGCGTGGTTATTTCGGTGGTGATGCCCCATTCGAATCTTGAAACAAGACGGTCTTCAAGTCCATGTATCTCGCATGGCTGTTTGTCCGAAGTAAGAATGATCTGTTTGTTGGAGTTGTACAAAGAGTTGAAAGTGTTGAAAAACTCTTCCTGAAGCTGGTTTTTATTTGCCAGTTGATGAACATCATCCACCAGCAACACATCTACCTGTCTTATGCGATTTCTGAATTCCGAGTGTTTTTTCATGCGGAGCGAATCAACATAATTGTTCAAAAACTCTTCGCATGTGATATATTCAACGACTGCTTTCGGGTTTGCCTGGAGCACTTCATGCGCCACTGCTTGAAGCAAATGCGTTTTGCCCAACCCGGTTCCGCCATATATGTAAAGTGGATTGTAAACGCCTCCGGGTGTCTGCGCCGCTGTAATGGCCGCAGTGTAAGCGTAGCGATTTTCTTCGCCTACAACAAAGTTTCCAAATGTATGGCGCAACAAACAGTTGGGTATGGCTTGAGCCGCAACCTGGGTTTCCAAAACGGACATTCCTTTGAGGCTGACGGCTTCAACTTTATCAAGCAGATCAATTTCTTTTTCCTCAGGAGAATAGCCAGTTTCAAAAGCAATGCTTGTTTTCTCGCCAATAACCTTATGGAGAGCGGAAGAAAGGATATCTTCATAATTATCCCTGAACCAGTCCGCAAAAAAGTCGTCCGAAACTCCAAGAATAATGCTGTTATCCTTGATGGCGATCGGCACAATTGGCTGAAACCAGTGGTCAAAAGTTTCTCCGCAAATATGCTCTTTTATTATATTGCATGCTTCTTTCCATGCGTTATTTACATCGTATTTTT
>Ga0075121_1001346_pt1 | contig 15255 bp, 11 predicted proteins | sample AntAceMetag02UKG_FD_69793 | JGI IMG/M metagenome (GOLD analysis project Ga0075121, IMG submission 69793) | Saline lake microbial communities from Ace Lake, Antarctica - Antarctic Ace Lake Metagenome 02UKG | ecosystem: Environmental > Aquatic > Non-marine Saline and Alkaline > Saline | place... | reverse complement strand
AAATCACACTTTTTATACCAGAGGCCATCACCACAATATCTTGTATAACCAAAGAAACCACAAAAGCGTGGAATTTCATTATCAATCCACGTCTTCAAAGTCATAGGTGTGAGTGAACAATAATAGCCGAAGTCCTCAGATTTCGTCCTGTGATACGTTGGAAATCTGCAATTATCATATAGTAAGAATCATTTGAATCTCTTCAATCAGAAATGACAGCCAGAGTGTTAACATCCCAATTCTGATCTGGGCTGAAAAGCTTAGACATCATCCCTTCAGCATATTGTCCACTCGAAGCATTTTTACTTAAATTAAGCTCAGCAATTTCCTGGCTAATCCTATGATTCCCCAGTTCAAGTTTGGCTTTGTTTCCCATCATCTTCACTCCGTAATGGGGAGCCCATCCTTCAATGAGCGTATGCATCACCACATTATCCTTGATTGAATAGGTATGAAATGCAATCTGGGCGGATCGGTTGAGAGGAATCTTTTCCGCCTGCATTTTCAGAATTAGCTCATCCTCCTCTTTAAGAGTAACTACTAATTTCTCATCCTGATCCTGGAAGGTGATCTCAGACAGAAATTTAGGATAGTTATAGAAATGGACACCACCCTTGCGAGCAATCTCGGTGGTAACCGGCAGATGATGGATGTAAACGGAGAAACAATTTTTACGCATCATAGAGATTGCGGAAAGTCCCGGAAAAACGAATCTCGGCGGGAATTTGACAGGAACGCTCAACGCTATCTCATTATAAGATCCGATTGAGGTATCACGGTATTCAAAGGCTACAATAGTAACCATACCGGTTCCGGGAAAAATTTCTATTGGTTTGAAATTGGGGTGAGGAAGGAGTTTTTTTATCTTTTTGGTTTTTGCGGTAAAAGTACCGCTGATTATGCGAAAATCATAGTAAAGAACTGGAAACTCAAAAGATTCACCCTCCATATCCAAGGCTTTTCTCTGAGTGTCCTTAAAAAATGGGTCATCTCTCATTTCTCCTCCTTTCTTCTTAAATCAATTATCTGTTGCCTCCACATAAATTGAGAATATTCAAAGTTATGTCAAACTACAGATATTTATGACAGCACATACATTTTTTTCATCGAAAGCTATTCTTCAAGTTGCGTTAATTGGCATCCCTTCTTAAAAAAATATATATGTGAAAACTCAGAGTCCTCAGTGGCGCCATGCCAATGCTTTTCACCAGTTGGAATTAAGACAACATCACCAACAGCAACAACACTTTCTTTATCTTCTGTAGCAACAATTCCCCTACCTTCTGTAACAATCAGTACCTGTTCAGCATCATGTGCATGAAACTTGTTCCGGATTCCCTTCCCAAAGCTTGCAATGCTCATTTCATACTCTTTGCTTTCTGGCAAAAGCACTTGTTTTGTGACATCTGCTCCTGTGAAAAGTGGCGTGTTAAATTGCTCTTTTTTTACCTGGTTACTTTTTATAATCTTCATTTCTATCCTCCACTTTCATCATTCAAGAAAACTTAATCATCAGATATAAATCAATTAATGATATATTGAATATCACAACCGTGCACTCCTTGCCAAAGTGGGCAATAATTAATACCAGCTAACCAACGAAGCTTGCAATAGATAGCGCTGATTTTTAGAAATTATGGAGAATTCCACATATTGTGGTTCGTCTAAAATCATAAAAATTCGGGAACTTAAAGAGTTAAAATAAATAGCAGTTGCGTTGCCAGTAGCAGTTACATGCAATGCGGTCCCAGCAATAAGGATTGATGCTATCACGGTTTTAAGCAATCAGCATTTTAGAGCGAATTACTGCAATGTATGGGCGGTTTTTTATCAGCCCATGGCCTTTCCGATTCTAATTGTGACGCCAATCGGAAAAGCGTAGCTTCGTCACCAAATCGACCTGCAAATTGAACGCCTATTGGTATGTTATCTTTATTCCAAAACAATGGAACCGACATAGCGGGTTGTCCTGTTAGATTTTGGATGTGAGTGAAACATAAAAATGAGAGTGTATTGTCCAACCACTTATGTGGATCTTCCGGAGTGGATTCGAAAGCGCCGAGTTTTATAGAGGGCATTCTAGTCGTCGGTGAAAGCAGCAGGTCATAGCCTCCCTCGCTATACCATCGGGCCATTTTTCGCGAAAAGCGCTGAATTTCCTCCTGGGCAACTAAATAGTCCGCTCCAGTAATGTTTTTCAAACCGTGCTGATAATCATCCCAATTCATTGATTGCAGTTCGTCTTTTTCAATTTTCTTTCCCAATTCCCTTTCCCAATACGCGACGATATGGCCAATTAGGCAACACCAAACACTGCCGCCAGCTTGAACTATATGTGGCTGGCTAAGCTGATACGGATCAACCTCTTCAACTGTGTGTCCCAGACTTTGGCACAGTTGCACGGCATCCTTCACCGCATTTTCACAATCGGGGTGCAAATCGGTCTTCTTATTCCAGCCTTCGGGGATACTTGTTAAAAAGCCAATTTTCAGACGTCCCGGAGCCTGTCCGACTTCTTCCAGAAATGGTCTTTGTTTGTATGGAGCGGCATAGGGATCTCCGAGTTCAGGTCCAGAGGTTACATCCAATAACGCAGCAGAATCTCTAACAGTGCGGGTGATAGCATGTTCGTGAACAATGCCGCCGCCAATGTCACCAAACAGAGGTCCAAGAGGATTTCTTGCCCTTGTGGGTTTTAAACCAAACAGACCACAACAAGAGGCGGGAATCCGAATCGAACCACCAGCGTCGTTTCCATGAGCCATCGGCACGATTCCGGCTGCCACAGCCGCTGCTGATCCACCGCTTGATCCCCCTGGTGTCAGGTTTGGATCCCATGGGTTGCATGTCGGTCCATAGCAAGAATGCTCCATTGATGGAAGACAACCGAACTCGGGTGTATTCGTTTTTCCGACAATAATCAATCCACCAGCTTTCTGGCGCCTAACAAGCTCACTGTCGACTTTCGAGATATATCCTTTTACCGCATGGGATCCCTCATGAAAAGGAGCCCCTTTGTATTCAGCGATCAAATCTTTTAAAAGAAACGGAACACCGCTGAAAATAGCCTCTGCAGCACGACCTGCTTTTAGCTTTGAACTCCAGGTTTCTGCTGTCTCGCGGGCTGAATCATACATTTTGTGGATAACGGCGTTGAGCTTTGGGTTAAGTTTTTCGATCCGCTGAATTGTGGTTTCAAGTAGCTCGACGGGACTAATATCGCCTTTTCGGATTAATTCACCCAATGCCATAGCATCATATCCGGTCAATCCAGCTGTCATCTTAGCCTCCTTTTTTTGTCATGTGAAGATATTTCAAATTCTTTTGGTTTCTTGATAAAACAGAATTATCGATTTTAAAGGAGAATTGTGAATATGCCTTTTGGAGCACTCATTGTGATATCCAATGGTTTCAGGTCTGAATTTGAAACACTCAAGCCCTGATATATCTGGTACGTTTTAATTCGAACATTATCGAAATATATGATAATATGTTTCGAATATCATACGGTTTTCAGGGCTGTCAAATGTAAAGATTGATAGCAGCTATCACAACAAGCACCTAACCTGTGATACATTTACAGTATCTGCAATTTTGACGCTCTCGTAAAAAGTCCGCCGAAAATATTTTAGACACAATATACATGCTTTTTAAATTCATCAAGCACTACTTATTGTGGTTGAAAATTAAGTTTTCGACTTTTTACGAGACCATCAAATTTATTACATTTTGCTATGGGTGACACATTGCTTTTATGACAAAATAAGTTTCCCCTCAAGTCTCTTCGTCGTATTGGAGGCACCCGATCTCTGCCCCCATCTTTATGATTTGAGCGTAATAATCTGTTTCATAGGCATCACGGTTCTCAAGAACGCTGAAGAAAACCACCACTACGCCGCTGTCGAGATCGGCCAGCATATACTGACCGCCGTAGCCGCCGTGACCGAGCCAGCGCCCGTCGGTGGTCATTTGATTGCTATAGCGTGACCAGTCCCGGGGTGGCAGCATCTGTGTCCCGGCTGCGTGGCGCGTCTTTTCGATAAAGTCAGAACTGCCTACCTGGGTACCATTGACGCCCTGTCCTCGCCTGACGAACAGCTGCCCGTAACGGGCAAGATCCCGAGCCGTAAGGCAAACACCACCATCCATCAAAGGAACCCCCTCGACATCCGTTGAAATATGGAAGGTGCCCTCGATTCCAGCTGCTTCCACAATAGGAATCAGGAGGTCAAGCAGGCGGCGTCCAGTGACACGCTCCGCTATCCAACCCAGGACGTCGGTGTTGGTTGACTTATAAAGGGTATATCCTGTCGTGTTAACAACGGTATTACTCGTAATTTTACTTAAGAACTGATGAATGGAGTTTGTGCTATCTTCAGATATCGGTAGACGCCATCCTATTGAACTCTCCATCTGGAAGACGGTGGAGTGGGGATCGTGGTAATCTTCGGTGAAATCGTTGGAGACGTCCATATCCAGGACCTGTTGCAACGAGGCCTCGGCGTAACCTGACCCGATTTCGGGAAGATACTCTGCAACGGACCGATTAAGATCGATACGGCCCTCCTCCACCAGACGACCGATGATGAGGTTTATCGTTGTTTTGGTGATGGACTGGATACTATGGGGGTGAGTCGGGCCGAAGTCCGGTGCATAAGCCTCATAAAGTATGTTCTGACCTCGGACGACAACCATCCCTGAAAAGCAGGGCAGATTCGTAAGCCGTTGCACCTCCGGCATGTTCGTGATACGCGAATCGATGCGTTTGGTAAGTCGAAGCACTTCAGGCGACCGGATCGTCGCACCGTAGCGATAGATGCGGTGGAGATTGTGAAATCCCCATCGACGGCTATCTGGGTGGTTCCAGTATGCCTTGTTGTCTTCAATCACCATGAGTTCAGGGTTCGGTATTGTCCTCAGTTTTGTCATGTTGCGACTCCTGATGCTTGTGGAATTAATCTGTAGTGGTCAAGTAAAAAAAAACACTAAATTTCAAGCCGACCGTAGATAGTAGGATCGTTTATAGTCCATGGGGCTCCTCATATACCCCAACGTCGAATGTCGCCGGTAGGCATTTAAAACGTGATATAGTCCAGTACTTCGGCCCTGGCAGAGGATCGTGTCGTCATATCCCCACCCTTTAACCCATTCACCAGGCGTGGTGTTTTTTGCCATTTCACCCACACACCCACACACGACATGACATCTTCAATGCTTCCGTTTTAATTGTGTGTGAATGATACCATGAAAAAGCAACAATCTGAAAAACTCAAGCCGATGCAGATACCATGCACGATATCTGTAAAAGTGGTCGGGTGGCACTGTGTTGGATCTATTTCAGCAGGTGACAGGCAGCAAAATGTTCGGGACCTATTTCGATCATCGGCGGCACTTCTTTGCTACATATATTTATGCATTGGGGACACCGGGTGCGAAAAGCGCACCCTGACGGAGGGTTGGCCGGATTAGGGATATCCCCCTTCAGTATCGTCCGTTGTTCATTGGCCTTAGGATTTGGAATCGGTATGGCGGAAAGCAAGGCCTTCGTATAGGGATGCTGTGGTTCATTATAAATATTTTTGCTTGGCGCAATTTCCACAATTTTACCTATATACATTATCGCCACCCGATCGGAAATATGTTCGACAACAGCCAAATCATGAGAGATGAACAGGTAGGACAGGTGAAACTCATCCTGCAATTTTACCAGCAAATTGATAATCTGCGCTTGAATCGAAACATCCAAAGCCGAAACCGGTTCATCGGCAATGATCAATTGGGGATTTAAAGTGAGTACCCGCGCAATTCCGATGCGCTGACGCTGTCCCCCACTGAACTCATGGGGAAATCGCTTCATATAAGCGGGTTCTATGCCGACTTTGCCCAATACCTCTGCGACCCTATCCTTGCGATTGCTGGTTGAACCCATACGGTGGACCAATAAGGGCTCAGCGACAATATCAAAAACGGTCATTCTCGGATTTAGTGAAGCAAACGGATCCTGAAAGATCATCTGGGCGTTACGTCGAAATTTTTTTAGCTCCCGCTCCTTTAACCCGGCAATGTCCTTACCATCGAAGTTAATAACTCCTGAGGTCGGTTCCGTGAGTCTTAAAATTGTCCGCCCGGTTGTTGTTTTGCCACAGCCGGATTCACCTACCAATCCGATCGACTCTCCCTTTTTTAGAGAAAAACTGATACCGTCCACCGCATATATGTAGCGTTGCTCCTGGAAGAGCCTCGTCTTTTTCAGTGCAAAATACTTAACCAGGTCTTTTACATCCAATAGCAATTCATTCATTTTTCTATCTGTGAATACAGGCCACCAGATGCCCTGTTTCAATTTCCTTGAGTTGAGGTCTTTTCTCATGACATGCTGTCGTCATTTCAGAACAGCGATCGGCAAATTTACAGCCTGCTATTTCCCGGTAGGGCGCCGGAACCACACCTTTTATTTCTTCTAAATACTTTTCTTTACGCCCGAGAACAGGCAAAGACTTCATCAGGGCGATGGTGTACGGATGACTTGGTTTTTCAAAAAGTCTGTCCACACCGGTTTCTTCCACTTTTTCACCGGCATACATTACGACCACCCGCTGGGCAGATTTGGCTACAATGCCCAGGTCATGGGTAATCAAAATCATGGCCATACCAAAGTTATCTTTTAAACGCAGAATAAGATCCATTATCTGGGCCTGAATTGTCACATCCAAGGCTGTCGTAGGCTCATCGGCGATCAATACATCCGGATTGCAGCCTAAGGCCATGGAAATCATGGCTCGCTGGCGCATACCGCCGCTCAATTCATGTGGATAGGTTTTCATGATTCTTTCGGGAGAAGATATCTCACAGGCGGCCAGGATCTCGATTGATTTTTGATTGGCCTCCTTTTGGGTTAATTTTTGATGAAGGGTAAAAACCTTTGAAAGCTGATAACCTATCGTAAAGACCGGATTCAGCGAGGACATGGGTTCCTGAAAGATCATGGAAATCCGATTACCCCTTATTTCTCTCATCTTACTCATCGGAAGATCCAACAGATTCTGGTTCTCAAATTGAATTTTGCCGGATACGATTTCGCCAGGCGGAATCGCTATCAGGCGCAGGATAGACAGCGCACTCACACTTTTGCCACATCCCGACTCACCCACCACCCCGAGGGTTTCTCCTGGATAGACGTGATAGTCTACGCCGTCAACAGCTCTGGCTATTCCGTCCGCGGTGTGAAAATATGTCCTTAAGTCTTTGATAGACAGGACTGGTTGTGCTGTGCGTATTTCAGGCATATTTAATTTTACTATTACTTGGTGCAAAGATGCCGGTCCACAAGGAAAAATCTTTTAAGGCAATGTCTTTGCGCTATTGCGTGAAGCAATTAATTCTTCTGAAATCTCCATCGTATTTTAGGGTCCAGCGCTTCTCTGATTCCATCGCCGGTCAAGTTGAATGCCAAAACAGTCAAGAAAATGGCCCCGCCGGAAAACGTCGATATCCACCACTGCTTCATAAAATACTCACGCCCGTCACTTACCATGACACCCCAGTCCGCTGCCGGTGGCTGGGTCCCGAGCCCCAAAAATCCCAAAGAAGCGATTGCAAGAATAACGTATCCCATATCTATCGTGGCCTGAACAATAATCGGCGACAGGCAATTGGGCAGAATCTGACGGAACATAATCCGCCAGCGGGAAGCCCCAATTGCTCTGGCTGATTCAACAAACTGCATCTCTTTGACCGATATGACCTGGCTGCGCATCAAGCGTGTGTACCAGGGCCACCACGATATCGCAATCGCGATCAAGGCATTGAGCAGGCTAGGGCCAAGTGAGGCCACAATTGCAATGGCCAACAGCAGCGACGGAAAGGCCAATATCATATCCGCAAATCGCATTATAACTTCATCTATCTTCCCACCAAAATATCCGGCTATTAATCCTAAAGGAACACCGATGGACATCAAAATCAGCACGACAACAACAGCCGCTTTCAGTGAAATTCTGGCACCAAAAAAAATCCGGCTTAATATATCACGCCCAAGGTTATCCGTACCCATGGGATGTTTAACAGTCGGTGGTTCCAGTCTTTCATCCAGATTCGAATGCCCTTGCCCTTGATCCGGAAAGGGTGCCAGAAACGGTGCAAATATGGCGATTATGAATAAAGCCAAAATAACCAGCAATCCAAAAGTGGTCAGGGGATTATTCAATATCAGGCTCATACTTCTGAACAATTCTCTTGCCCTTCCCTCTTGATTTTGCTTCTTTGCAACTTTTTCCATATTGCGCCTTCTTTAACTTTCAAGCCGTATTCGTGGGTCAACGATTGCAATGAGGATATCGACGATTAAATTCACCACCACATAAAAAATCGCCATCAGTAAAGTAACGCCCATTATTACCGGATAGTCATTGAGCAGAATCGCATTGATGACATATTTGCCGATACCTGGCCAGAAAAAAATAAGCTCGATATAAAAAGTTCCAACCAGCATGAATGCAAAGCATAGACCCGCGGTCGTTAAGGTGGGTACTAAAGCATTTCTCAATCCCTGGACGAAAAGAATTTCAGTTTCTGAAATGCCTAACGACCGAGCTGTTGTAATGTAGTCTTCACGTAGCACCTCCAGCATAGTAGAGCGGGTCATTCGAGCAATTACACCTGTGGGGTAGACCGCCAGAGTCATAGACGGCAAAATCAAATGCCAGGCAGCATCTTTCAACGCGGGCCAGTTGCCCGTTATCAATGCATCGGGGATAATAAATCCCGTCATTTTTTCAACTGGATTTAGCAGACCGACAATCGTGTCTATCCGACCACCTATGGGAAAAATACCCAACCATCGGAAAAAAATAATCTGAAAAATCATGGCCAGCCAAAAGGAGGGTAAGGATGTACCCGCTACGGAAAAGAAGCGATTAATGTGATCGATTAAAGTATTTTCTTTTTTAGCTGATATGACGCCGATAGGAATCCCCAACGATAGTGCCATCACGATGGCGGTGAACATTAGCTCAAGCGTGGCGGGCAGGTGGTCCGATATGCCGGTCACCACCGGTCTATGGGTGCGCAATGATTCCCCTAAATTTCCCTGGCTGAGATCTCTGAGATAATAGAAAAATTGGATATATTGTGGTTTATCTAGGCCTAGCTGGGTACGAACTATCTCTACTTGTTCAGGCTTTGGCCGCGGTCCTAAATAAAGCTCAGCTGGATCGCCGGGGACAACTCTAGAAAGAATAAATGTGATGACACATAATCCTAATATAACAAAGATTAGCCAGGTAAGTCGTCTGAGAATAAATTTAAGCATCAATTTATATTTAAATTTGGTGCGAAAAAAAAATTAGTGCTGCCTTTTGTATTAAAGCACTCAATTTAGACCTGGAAAGAGGAGGTGGCGAACGGCGCCACCTCCTGTTAAATTTACTCTTTGTACATGTAGTACCAAAAAGGCACCCGTGGGTAATTGGGATTTATCACATATCCCTTGAGTTCTTTTCGTTTGAATACAGGGCGTTGAACGTCAAACAGAAAAATCGAGGGTGCGTCTTCAATCAACATTCTTTGAGCTTTGGTATAAAGCATTTGGGCTTTTGCACTATCCGGTGTTGAGTATGCTGCCAGTATTATTTTATCATACTCAGGATTTTTATAGTAGGCAAAGTTCCAGTAGGGCTTCTTCTCATCATGCCAGAGACTGTATAGGGTCTCATATGGATCACTGAAACTTGGCCACCACAATATCGCGGCCATATGCTGGGCTTTTTCAGCCCCTCCCTTCATCAGGTCCCACTGAGCGGTCCATATCATGGGTCGGATTTCGACATTGAGGCCGATTTTTGATAGCCCTTCTTTTAGAAGGGGAGCAAAAGTTTTTTCAACAGCATTCTCTGATGCATACGTATAGATGATCTTGTCTTTAACGCCATCCGGATAACCCGCCTCAGCCATTAGTAACTTTGCTTTATCGAAATCGGTTTGGTACTGATGGAGCGATTTGTCGTGACCGAACTGACCAGAGGGGACCGGGCCGACTGCCTGAGTGCCGAGACCGCCTAAGGCCACATCTATCATACTTTGGTATGGCACGGCATAAGAAACCGCCTGCCGAATCTTTTTATTATCAAACGGAAATTTATGGGTGTTTAAATGAATTGCATAATTCATGAAACTTGGGCCCACGGGGCGTTCACAACATTCCTTGTCGCCAAATGTCTTGCCGGACTCTACGGGTATGCGATTACCCCAATCGGCGTTACCGGATTCGATCATCTGTTCCTGAACCGTGCCTTCTTTTACAATTTTAACGACAATTCTTTCAAGATGGGGTCCTTTCCATCCCTTCCAATAGCCATCAAATTTTTTAAATACGATTTCTTCATCAGGCTTATAGCTTTCCAGCATATAGGGACCACTACCGGCTTCTTTGCCCTCATCGAACCATTTACGGTCTTTCTTTACAGCATCAGGACTGATGATCCAGGCTGCATTAGCGGAAGCCACTATGCGGTCTAATGGTGCTGCACTCTTCAAGGCGAACTGAACCGTGTAATCATCGATGACATTGACTTCTTTAACCGGTCCGAATATAAAGGCGGCGCCTTTGCCCATGCTTATGGTTCGATCTATGGAGTCTTTCACTACTTGAGCGGTGAGCATGCCCCCATCATGAAACTTCACACCTTTGCGAAGGTAGAAGGTCCAATTCAAGCCATCCTCAGTAGCCTCCCAACGTTCGGCCAGTCCGGGTTCGAAGAGTTTGTCACTTCCTGGTGGATTCACCCAAATCAAGGGCTCATATATATTCGGCATATAGACCGATTCTGTAGAATAGCTGGCACTGGGATCCCAGGTGGTGATGCTGTCGGTTGAAACCTGTACCAGTATCTCTTTGGGCAGTTTAGCCGCCTCAACGGGCAGGGCCGAGCTTACTATCAGCGCAGCCATTAATACAAATACAAAGATCCTTTCTGGGAAATTGCTTTTCATTTTATTCTCCTTTGCTTGGGGTTAATAGGCTTGGCCTAACCTGAAGTACCAGACATCAACAGGTCGGACGGATTTTATGCTCTTTTAAAAAGTTACTGAATCATTGTGATTCTTTTTTCTGATTACACCAATCTAATGTTGCCCGTGCAACAATCTCGGTGACCAGAGGTAAAGAGTCCAGATCAACATATTCATCAAAACCATGCTCATGGTCACCGCTCGGACCAAATGAAATAGCCGGGAACCCAAAATATGAGGAGAATCGTGTATCCAGGCCGGCAGTAGATCCAAACACCTCCATTTTTTTACCCCGTACTGCCTCCATAATACCAAGTATACCTTGGATAAAAACGTCATCCGGATTCTGGTACCAGGGTTCAGCTTGCCATCCAAACCATTTCACATCCGGGGGGTGATCACGCAACCAGGAATCGGTTTGGGCGGTTTGATGAATAACATCTTTGACGGTTTTTTTTATTTCGGCCATACTTTCACCCGGGATAAACGATATTCTGCATTCCATTTCCGCAAAACCGGCTACTGTAGACGGCCAGTCGCCTGACTTGAATGTACCGATGTTCAAATGACAGGAGCGACCCTCTACCTTATCATAGAGAGGAAATTTCACCGTGGCGGCACGCTGGATGTCAAGTTCTTCGAGGGCCTTGTAAATTTTCATCATCTTGCCGATAGCATTGACACCCAGATGAGCGCGGCCAGCATGGGCAATTTTACCCTTAACCGTGACTCGAAAATACAAAATGCCAGTATGACTGATCACAGGAAAGAGGTGGGGCTCAGTAATGATCATACCATCGGCCGTATATCCTTCCATCAAACAGGCCAATGTCCCACCACCACCGCCTGCCTCTTCTTCAACCACACTTTGAAGCATCACTGTTCCACCGGGTTTAAATCCTATGCTGGCTAATGCCTTGAGGGCGTATAGATTTGTCACCAACCCTGCCTTCATGTCCATGGCGCCCCTTCCGAAGAGCCGGTTGCCTTCGATTTCAGCAGCCCATGGATCATGGTGCCACTGATCCGTGGGCTCAGGTGAAACAACGTCAATATGTCCGTTTAAAATAATTGATTTTTTGGAGGAATCACCGTCCAACAATCCGATGACATTGGGTCGTCCCTCAAAGGACAGACCACTTTCAACGTAAGCGGGATGCTCATGGAGCTTTTCTTTATCAGCTTCAACTAAATGGACTTTCAGTCCCAGGTCCCTATAAAGTTTGTGTATATACGACTGCGCCTCACCTTCGTTGCCGACAATACTGGGCATCCGAACCAGTTCGATCAACGTTTGGATCATATCGTCCTTTAGCCGGGCAACAGCTTTCGCCAGTTCATTATTAATTTTTGAATTCATTCTGCCTCGCCGCTAATAATTAGTAGTGATTCTATATTCTAAATTTTAACTCTAACATTATATTTCCGTGTTATTTGGTACGCCGACCATAAATATAAAGGGTGATATGTTTGGGCAATTTTAAATTCATAATTTCGCTAACGATCTTATTTTTCTGCCTTGGTTGTAGTTGAACGGCTAACAAGCACCTGCATCCGTATCTATCTCCATAGAGATTATGCTCCCGGATCATCTTTTTAAAAGGCGAAAGAATGGAAACGACCTTTTCAAAATCATCCGTCTTTCCCCTACCGACATCTTTTTCGAAAATTAAATAGCTGAAAGAGGGGTCAAGATTTTGCTTGAGATAAGTCCAATCCGCAGATATCGAATGATACTCCTGATGTTTGCTATCGGTCATTATAATGCTGTCTGTTGATAACCCTGCTGTGGGTTATGAATTTTGGAAATACAGGATAGTGAAGTAATCATGATGCCTGTCATGATCTACATAATGAAAAGCAAAATGCATACCAAATCGGTAGAAAGATTAATTTGCAGTTATTTTAGCAAGTTAAGAAAATGGAGGTTGTTGAGGGTTGAACACCCTTAATTCATTATTGAATAACTATTAGGTTAACCAATTGTATTTTATCGTATATTTATTATTCATTATTGAATATATAATTAATTTTCAATAAATATAGTTAAATTAACATGTTACTATTTATATTATTCATTTTTGAATTAAATTAAACCCAAGACCATGTTTTTTTATTTTCCGAAAGGCCGTTGGCTGGCTTATACCTAAAGCCACAGCGACCTCTTTAGTTGATTTGCAATGGCTCGTGGCGCTAAGTAATATTTCCCTTTCAAGTGACAATAATTGCGTGGCCAAGTTTTCTTTTTTTAACTGATGGACGCCCTCGGCTTTGAAAGATGAATCCATTGAAGTTTTGAGACTTCTTTCAATAATATCATCCAATTCGGGAGTATCACTGATGACCACCGCTTGTTTTATAATGTTTTTCAGCTCACGTACATTGCCGGAAAATGGATAAGATTGAATTTTTCCCATAGTTTCCACAGATATGTGTCGTTGCAGTTTATACGCCTTACTATATTTATCTAAAAAATAGTTAATAAGCTCAAAAATGTCATCATGCCGTTTGCGAAGTGGTGGAATTTGGATCGTAAAAGTATTGAGGCGGTATAACAAATCTTGACGAAATTTCCTTCTTTTTACAAACTCTCTCAAATCACTGTTAGTTGCGGCAATTATTACGCAGTCAACTTTACGTGATTGTGTAGCACCCAAACGCATAATTTCTTGATCATCAAGGTATTTCAAAAGTTTTGCCTGGACAGAAAAAGGTAAATCTCCAATTTCATCTAAAAACAGCGTTCCTTCCTGTGCCAACTCAAAGAGGCCAACTTTTCCACTCTCCCTGGCGCCAGTAAACGCACCCTTTTCATAGCCAAAAAGTTCGGCCTCCAGCAGGCTTTCTGGAAGCGCGGCACAGTTGATCTGAATAAACGGTTTCTTTTTCCTCCTGCCGCTGTTGTGGATAAACTTTGCCAATAACCCCTTACCCGTTCCAGATTCCCCTAGAATCAGTATGTTGGATGCTTCCAACCTGGCAAGTTTCACGGCAATTCTAAGGACCTGACGCATCTCTTTGCTTTCAGCAATGATTTCCTGCTCTTTCAATTCCAGCAGGTTTAACTCCGTAAGCTCATCCTTAATTTTTTCAGCAACCATGCGGTTTTCATATAGCTCTTCCTTTATTATGTTCAACTGGGTCATGTCTCGTGCGTTCGCGATGATGACATCTATATTGCCGTAATCGTCGAAAACCGGCGTTCCCGTAATCAAGCCAGTGGATCTCCCCTCATCCCACTCCTGAACAATGCTGACCTGCCGTTTGGCCTTGAGCACTTCCGGAATCACAGATCGATCGAGAATACCCAATTTAACCACTTCGGTGTAGCTCTTTCCGATGACGTTTTTTGCCTTGATATTGTTGTTCAGTTCAGCGGCCTTATTGATATTGATGACGATTCCTTCACCGTCATAGACCCAGATAATATCAGATGAATATTGAAAAATGGAATCCAACTGTCGGTTCAAACGTTTGTAAGGCTGAAGCTGCCTAGCCGTGTATTCAACCTGCTGCATTTTTTGAAAATTACTTACTGTTCCCATCAATTTGTCGCCACCACGTATCGGCGTTATGTTTACCACCAAGTTGACATTCTTGCCGTGAATATGGCGGCCTAGCTGTCGTCTGCCCATCTGCAGACATTTAACCACCAATTTACCGGTCAACGGTAAAACGTCAAGGATATGCGCGCCGATGGCGTTTCTGCGCTTCAAACTCAATATCTTTAAAGCCTGCTGGTTGATAAGGACAATTTGCCCTTGCTTATCGGTGGCAATGACGCCGTTGCTAGTAGAATTGAAAATGTGTTTGTAGGTTAATTCCGGCTCCATTGTAGCCCCTTTGGATAGGTATAACTGCTGAATTATTTCCAAGCAGATAAAATTTGAATAAAATTGAGAGTAAACTCAAACAACCAGAATTTGATAACAGATTGTATTCAATTATAAGTGATCAGATGATTACTATGACCGCAAATGGCAGTTGGATTTTTATAAAACAATAAATTCAGACGGTTACACAAGGCATTTTCAACGAATTATGCGAAAAACTGGCAAAAAAGGACCATAAATGGTTTCATTTCGCGTGATTTTAGTCGATTCTACAAAAATTGATCAACAATATTTATTAATTGTTTGTGATAGTAAGAATTCGTAAAAAAATTACAAAATCAGGGTAACACTTTTTCTCCACAAACAGAAGGAGGAAGTGTTATGAGTTCAAAACAATTTACACAAAAACAAAAGC
>Ga0075121_1001332_pt1 | contig 15323 bp, 12 predicted proteins | sample AntAceMetag02UKG_FD_69793 | JGI IMG/M metagenome (GOLD analysis project Ga0075121, IMG submission 69793) | Saline lake microbial communities from Ace Lake, Antarctica - Antarctic Ace Lake Metagenome 02UKG | ecosystem: Environmental > Aquatic > Non-marine Saline and Alkaline > Saline | place... | reverse complement strand
CCGTTTTGCAATCTCTGCATTTGTTCCATTAAAAGATATTGCCCCATTCTTACCCACGCTTCTACTAGGACCAGCAGCCTTGATTGGAGCAAAAAATTGATCGATGCGCATTTTTTCAAACTCTCTGGTTCTATTTCTTGTGTAAGCAATCATCTGTAACGATGCGCTTAAATTTTGATAGCTACTGCGCACCTGTTCCCCTGATTTTTTTCCTATCAATAAACTCCTTATGTTCTCCTCTCTACTTTCTAGCTCTGCAAGAGATAATGCAACAGCGTCGGCGTAAACCTCCGCGGCTGAACTAGGCGATGACACACCCATAGGCTCCTCTTCCCCTGAACCACCATAGGCGTTTACATCCGCAGAGAACATACAACAGATAGATACCGTTATTAGGCCAAAAATTAATTCTTTTAAAAAGTCTTTTTTCTTGTTCATGATGCATTTATACCATATCTTTTACTAAAAAGCAAATAAGAGCATCTTATTTTAGATAAAAATCATCTATATAGCAACGTCCCGCTTCTATACTGGTATATCGTTTATCTATAAATATGTTTATTTCTACTATATTAGAGAATTTTTTATCTTTTAGACTATTTAGCGACATCTCTACCTTACCCCACTCACCAGAGATTTGAGAGCTCATCTTTGTGACTCTATTACCAAATTTATCTTCTATTGTGATCCCTACTATTTTAGAAAACCCTAGCGTTGACTCTCCTTTAATCCAAAACCCGAGTAAGTCATATCCGCTAAAATCATGCTCTGAAACATCTAACCACAAGCCTCCTACAAGATCTGCTCCAGACCTAAAATCATAATCAAGAGCTATGGCTTGACCTTCTTCTCCTATTCGGATGCGATCTTGGAGCTCAGCTTTGAAACTCACCTGCTTATCATCAGATACCGCCTCCCATGCTCCGCCCTTATATTCATCTGCATTAAAATCCTGCAAGATAAAGGCCTGCTCTTTAGGCTTTGAAAAGCCACCAGCTACATTAGTACAGCTATAGAACATTGTAGAGATAATTATTATACATATAGACTTTCTCATTGTTTTACCACAATCCGCGGTTCCTTGATGGAGTAACTGCCTATGCCATCACGATCACTGCCTTTAGGTACAACTATTTTGATGCTCTCTATGTCCGCAATTGCCTTAATCTCAAAAAGGACCAAAGGTATTAAGATAAGCGTAGGGCCCTTAAGTTTTGCATTTAATATTTTAGAGCGGCTTTTGTCTTTTAACCCAATCTGAATATCTAAAGACCTAGGCCCTTTTTTACTCGGCAAAACTACCATCTCTAGAGCATAGTCTTTGGCTTCTTCGCCAGGCATCTCCTGAGGTAAAAATATCTCACACTCCGGCATGCGCCTAGGTAAAGAGAAATAGCTTATACTTAGAACTCTGCTCTCTCTATCAATGCCGGCAGTCATAAAACCCAAAGAGCCTATCTTGGTCGTAATCCATCTTTTAGAGTCTTCCTGAAAAAGAAAGTCAAAACTATATGCAACCTTGGATTTAAAATCGAAATCAGGATACTCTTGGTGAAGTTCAGGATTAACTATAATGGCTTGAGGTAAAGTGAAGACGATGCTCTGGTTTTCTTCAGCAAAGCATAGAGAGCATAGAGCTAAAACAGTAACAAACACGCTGTTTTTTATTCCCATAATAACCTCATCAATATTCTAACATCTGCATAGAGATTTTACAAACCTCTATTACCATTTAACAATACAACCATCTCGCCCTTTAATTTAACTTGATTGCACTCTATACGCTTTAGGAGTTCTGATGTTTTACAACGTAGCAACTCTTCATAAATCTTTGTTAACTCTCTGGCTAAGCAGAGATCTCTATCGCCCATTACAGCTAAAACATCTCTTAATAGTTTTTCTATCCTGTGAGGACTTTCATAAAATATGATAGTCCTAGAATCCTCTCTTAAAGCTTCAAGTCTCTGCTTTCTTTTACCGCTCTTGCGAGGTAGAAATCCTTCAAAAGTAAATCTATCTGTAGCTAGACCTGAAGCTACTAATGCAGTTAAAAAGGCGCTGGGGCCAGGTATAGGTACAATATCTATACTGCATTTTAACGCCTCTTTTACAAGATAGAACCCGGGATCTGAGATCCCAGGAGTACCCGCATCGGAAATAAGAGCATAGGTAGCGCCCTCCTCTATCTTTTTTAAAACAGCTGGGGTCTTCTGCTCTTTATTGAAATCGTGAAAAGAGACTCTCGGAGTATCTATGCTATATCGATGGAATAATTTTTGAGCTCTACGCGTATCTTCACATAGAACAACCTCTACCTCTTTAAGAATCTCAAGGGCTCTAAGGGTAATATCCCCTAAATTCCCAATAGGAGTTCCGACCAAATAGAGTCTTCCTTTGCTGGACATTTGAAATAAAAGATTATTCTACAGTTACGCTCTTTGCAAGATTACGAGGCTTATCAACATCGCAGCCCTTTTTAAGCGCAATAAAATACGCTAAAAACTGCAGCGGCAGCGGAGTAAGCAGCACTGTGAGAGATTCTCGTATCTTGGGCATTTTAAGCGTTCTGAAACAGATTGATTCTGTTTCTAAATCATCCTCTGTTATAAGTCCTATCAGTTTCCCTTTTCTAGCTTTTATCTCAAGCATATTAGATAGCATCTTATCCCGCACTTTACCTGCAACAGATATGACCACCACTGGGAGCTGTTCTTCAATTAAAGCTATCGGACCATGCTTCATCTCCCCACCTGGATATCCTTCAGCATGAATATAAGATATCTCTTTCAGTTTTAAGGCCCCCTCTAAAGCATTGGGGTAATTGATTCCTCGAGCTAAGTATAGAAAATTTGAAGATTGATACAGCTCTAACGCTAAATTTTGGATGCTATCTTTTTCGGCAATTATCTTCTCTAAATAGAGCGGCACCTTTTTCAAGTCCTGTATATAGCTCTTTAAAAATCCGGCGTCCTTAGCAAAGCGCAAGCTGGCTAACTTTAAAGCTAAGAGCTGTAAGACCATAATCTGAGCCAAATATGCTTTAGTCGAGGCCACGCCTATCTCAGGCCCGGCAACAGTATAGAGCACTTGATCGGATTCTCTGGCAATAGTTGAGCTCTCCACGTTAACCAAAGAGAGCGTTTTAAAATTAAACTCCTTAGCAAGGCGCAAGCTGGCTAATGTATCTGCAGTCTCACCCGATTGGGATATAGATATAAAAAGCGTCTGCTCTTCAGGCACTGGATTTCTATACCGAAACTCACTTGAGGTGTCTACAGTAACTGCTATACCTGCCATATCCTCTATTAAGTATTCGGCAATTAGGCCTGCATGGTAGGCTGTACCGCAGGCAACTATTACAATCCGCTTTATATCCTCAAAAAAGCTATCTTTGATCGGCAATTCAACCTGATCCTGGCTTATATAATGTTTAATAATATTTTTTACTACCTCAGGCTGTTCGTATATCTCTTTAAGCATAAAATGCGAAAATCCATTTTTGCTAGCTAGAGATGTAGCCAATTTTAACTCTGAAGGATTTTTAAGCCTCTCTTTACCGTTAAAATCTTTAATAGAAAAGCCGTCTTCTTTTACTATTGCCATCTCTCCATCGTCCAGATATATGACGAGCTGGGCCTCATCTATTAACGCTGTTGCATCTGAGGCAAGATAGTAACCATCTTTACCTATGCCCAGAAGTAAAGGGCTTAACATTCTGGCGGCAATAATTTTATCCGGCTCTCTCTCAGAAACTACCATTAAAGCATAGCTGCCCTCCAGTCTTGGCAAAACCTGCCGCACGGCCTCTTCTAAATCATCTGCATAATACTCCTCTATAAGATGCGCTATAACCTCAGTATCTGTATCTGATCTAAACTTGTGGCCATTTTTCAAAAGTTCGGTTTTAAGCTTTTGGTAGTTTTCAATAATACCATTATGCACAATGACAATCTCTTCTTTACAGTCCAAATGAGGGTGAGCATTACACTCGTTGACCTCACCATGAGTAGCCCAGCGTGTATGCCCTAAACCTAAGCCGCCCTTCATATCTAATGATTTGAGATTTTCTTTTAATACTTCAACCTTGCCAGGCTTTTTGACGGTTTGAAATCTTCCGTTATTCAATACAGATATGCCGGCAGAATCATAGCCTCTATATTCTAAGCGCTCTAAACCTTTTTCAAGAATCTTAAGAGCATCTTTCTTGCCTAAATAGCCAACTATACCGCACATTTTTACCAGTACCCCCCTTTTTACCCGCTCCTTATCTTGCCGCTAATATTAACACGTCCCCAGCCGGGTTTGAACCGGCGCCGACGACTCGAAAGGCCGTTGTCCTAGGCCGCTAGACGATGGGGACTTCTTTTCTACTTAAATACCACTTTATTAAGTTTACCACTTTATCTCGATTTTGCAAATAACTCTCTATTTTTTAAAGTTACTACCTCTAAAAACCTTACTCATCTTCTTTAATAACCTTAGCAAAAGAGACAACTCGATCCTTGTCGGCCGTCCGGACAATGCGCACCCCCGAAGTGCTTCTGCCTATCTCCCTAATATCTTTTACGGAAGTTCTAACCACCTGTCCGCTTTGAGTCATCAAAACGATGTCGTCTTGATCACTCACGATCTCTGCCCCTATAACCTTACCTGTCTTGGTGGGCAGTTTCATATTTATTACACCTTTACCAGCGCGAGATTGTATCCTATAAGCCTTCACGGCTGTTCTTTTGCCAAATCCTTCCTCGGCAACTGTTAAAATGCTATCCTCTTCTTTAACGCAACACATGCTGACTACTTGATCTCCCTGAGCCAGCGAAATACCTTTAACTCCCTGAGCGCTGCGCCCAGTTGACCTAAGCTGCTTTTCTACAAAGCATATAGATTTTCCGTTCTTCGTCGCCAAAAAGACATTGTCTTTACCATCGCTGATTTTGGCGCAGATAAGAGAGTCTTTGCTTCTTAAGAAGATAGCGTTCACCCCGCCCTTGCGTGGTCTTTTAAAATCACTTAACTTCATCTTTTTGACAACACCAAAAGCTGTAGCTAAAACAAGAAATTGGTCGGAATCAAAATCTCTAACAGGGATAAAAGCAGTGACCAGCTCTTCGCTGTTTAAACTTAAGATATTGACAACGGCTTTACCCCGAGCCGTATGGCTGGCAGCAGGTATTTCATGTACTTTTAACCAATAAAGTCTGCCGCTATTGGTCAAGAAAAGCATGTAATCATGGGTAGAGGCAATAAACAGTTGATTGACGAAATCACCCTCTTTAAGATCCATCCCTATCACACCTTTACCTCCGCGCCGCTGACTTTTATATAAAGAGATAGACTGTCTCTTTATATAGCCCAGATTGGATACTGTAACAACCATATCCTCTTCCGCGATTAAATCTTCAACTTTAATCTCCTTAACCTCTTCTACGATATCGCTCATTCTCTCGTCGCCATACTTATCTTGCACCTCTTTAAGTTCTTCTTTTATTACTTCCATAATCTTCTTATCGCTATTAAGTAAACTTTTAAAATATTCTATCTTCTTTATAAGCTCTAAATATTCTGCCTCTAGTTTGCCTACCTCTAAGCGTGTTAATCTTTGAAGCTGCATCTCCAATATAGCTTGGGCCTGTATCTCTGTTAGTTTAAGGTTTTCAACCAGGCTCTCTTTTGCATCTTGCGTATTTTTAGCCTTTTTAATTAAAGCGATAACTTTATCAATGTTTGCCAAGGCCAGTTTTAGCCCTTCTACTATATGTGCTCGTCTCTCTGCTTTGACAAGTTCAAATTTTGTCCTTCTAACTACAACCTCTTTTCTATGTTGAACAAACTCTGCAATCAATTGTTTCAGCGTTAAGACTTGTGGCCTATTGTTCACAAGGGCAAGTAAAATAATTCCAAAAGAGACTTCCATCTGAGTATGTTTGTAAAGTTGATTCAGAACAACTTCAGAATGTTGATCCTTTTTAAGTTCTATCATAATGCGAATACCTTCTTTGTCAGACTCATCTCTTAGGTCAGATATGCCCTCTATTCTCTTCTCTTTGACCATGTCAGCAATCTGTTCTATGAGGTTAGACTTGTTTACTTGATAAGGTATCTCTTTGACAATAATAGCTTTTTTATTTCCTTTAAGCTGCTCAACCGCAGCTCGAGCACGGATCTTAATAATCCCTTTACCTTGGTTATAAGCGTCTCTTAACCCTTCGCTGCCATATAATATCCCACCTGTTGGAAAATCAGGCCCAGGAATATATTCTGTTAACTCTGTTATAGCAATATCAGGGTTGTCTATATAAGCAATTGTTCCGTTGATAACCTCTGTTAAATTATGAGGCGGTATGTTTGTTGCCATACCAACAGCAATACCTGAAGAACCGTTGATAAGAAGGTTAGGAGCTCTGCTCGGTAGGATGGTGGGCTCTTCTAAGCTTTCGTCAAAATTGGGCTTAAAATCCACTGTATCCTTTTCAATATCAGCAAGCAGCTCTCCGGATATCGCCGCAAGCTTAGCTTCGGTATACCGCATTGCCGCTGCCGAATCACCGTCTACAGAGCCAAAGTTACCCTGGCCATTTATGAGAGGATAACGCATAGAGAAGCTCTGCGCCATACGTACTAAAGAATCGTAAACAGCTGTATCACCATGGGGATGGTATTTACCTAAAACCTCTCCGACTATACGAGCGGATTTTTTGTAAGGTTTATTAGACTCTAAGCCCAACTCTTTCATAGCAAACAGTATTCTTCTATGAACAGGCTTAAGCCCGTCTCTTGCATCTGGTAAAGCCCTTCCCACAATTACGCTCATTGCGTAACTCAGATAAGAGGCTTTCATCTCATCTTTAATATCTACGTGTTTTATATTCTGCTCTCTAGCGTACATATCTTTCCTCTCTTTTTAAAAGCTATACATCTAAATATCTTATCTCGTGAGCATGTTCCTGGATAAAATTCCTCCGGGGTTCAACCTGATCACCCATAAGTGTAGTAAAAATATTATCCGCTTCCACGGCATCTTCTATGGATACCTGCACTAAGGTCCGGACATCGGGATCCATAGTGGTCTCCCAAAGCTGGCTAGGGTTCATCTCGCCTAAACCTTTGTAACGCTGTATCTGCAAACCTCGCTTACCCTGACTTTCGATATTTTCTAACAGCTCCTGTAAAGAAAAAAGCTCTGTTGTTTCATTGTTTTTTAACACAAAAGGCGCTTTGCTTTGAGTCTTTTCTTGGGCAGATTTAAAATAGTCTTGAGGACTGAACCCGACCTTGATAAGCTGTTTTAGCTGTTTTGCAAGATCCATCTCTTCCCAGATTTCTATGACCTCCAAACCTCCTGTATTAGAGAAATTCTTTTCTTCGATATCAAATTCAATATCTCTCTTTAATTTTTTTTCTAATGAAGCAATGTATGCACTAAGCTCTTCATCTGTAGATAACAGTTGCTCTTCTTTTTTAAATCTTACCCTATAAAGCGGCAGAGTCTCTTTGCTGCTATCCCAATGCTTAATGTAGTCTCTTGCATCGATGCCGCGCTTTTGAATTAATTTGGTAATCCGCCTGATCTCAACAAGAAGAAGCAAGAGGCTTAACAGTTTATTTCCAGAAACTTTCTTACTGTTTTTTGCATCTAAAGTATACCCTTCCATGCCAAGCTCTAAAACAAACTGGGCCATCTCATCTTCGGTTTGAATATATTTTTCACGCTGCCCTTTTTTAATCCTATAGAGCGGCGGCTGTGCAATATATATGTGTCCGTTTTCAAGCAAGGCAAGCATTTTTCTGTAAAAAAATGTCAAAATTAAGGTTCTGATATGAGAACCGTCGACATCTGCATCACACATAAGAATTATGCGATGGTAGCGCAGTTTTTCAATGTTAAACTCATCTTCAATGCCGCTGCCTAAAGCACTGATGATAATTTGAATCTCATTACTCTTTAAAACTCTATCTAAGCGCGCTTTTTCTACATTGAGAATCTTACCTTTTAAAGGCAAGATGGCCTGAAATTTTCTATCCCTCGCCTGTCGGGCTGAGCCGCCAGCAGAATCTCCCTCTACAAGGTAAATCTCACAAAGTCGAGGATCTTTTTCAGAACAATCTGCAAGCTTGCCAGGTAAACCTCCGGCTATATCTAATGCACCTTTTCTCCGTGCTAATTCTCTAGCCTTACGCGCAGCGTTCCTCGCTCGAGAAGCAAGCACTGCTTTAGCGACAATCTTCTTTGCTGTAGAAGGATTCTCTTCAAAAAACCCGCCTAAATGCTCATTTATCATAGACTCTACAATACCCTGGATATCACTATTACCTAGTTTGGTTTTAGTCTGGCCTTCAAATTGAGGATCGGGGATTTTCACGCTGATTACTGCAATTAATCCTTCTCGTACATCGTCTCCTGAAGGTAAAGTCTCATCATCTTTAATCATCCCTTTGCTTCTGATATAGCTATTGATTGTTCTAGTTAAAGCTGAGCGAAACCCTGAGACATGCGTTCCTCCTTCGATAGTATTAATATTGTTAACAAAAGAGAAAATATTTTCGTTATAACCATCGTGATACAATAAAGCAACCTCAAGAATAAGGGTGTCTTTTTTAGTTTCAAAATAAACAGGCTTACCATGTAAAGCATTTTTGTTTTTAGAGAGATATTCTACAAAGCTGACAATACCTCCTTTAAACATAAACTCTACATCTTGACTTGTTCTTTCATCTTCTAATATGATCTTTAAGCCTTTATTAAGAAAAGCTAATTCTCTTAATCTGTTGGCAATAATGTCGAATTTAAATTCTGTAGTCTCTTTAAAAATATCTGGACCAGGTGCAAATGTAATTTTGGTTCCGGTTTTCTTACTATTTCCTATCGTAGTCAGCTTTGTTGTTGGTTTACCATGCTCGTACCTCTGATGATAAACCTTGCCGTCTCTTCTAATCTCCGCCTCCAGCCACTCTGATAAAGCGTTGACCACGGAGACGCCAACACCATGTAAGCCGCCTGAAACCTTATAAACCCTGGCATCAAACTTACCGCCAGCGTGGAGAGTAGTTAAGACAACCTCTAAAGCAGCTTTCTTCTCTGTTTTATGTCTATCAACAGGAATACCTCTACCATTATCTATAATTGTAATACTGCCATCGGTCTGTATGCGAACCTTAATATTGTCGCAATACCCCCCCATCGCCTCGTCTATACTATTGTCAACTACTTCATACACCAGATGGTGCAAACCACGTATAGAGGTATCACCGATATACATAGCAGGTCTTTTCCTAACAGCTGCAATGCCTTCTAAAACCTGGATGTTAGTTGCGTCATACTTCTCTTTTTGCTGCTTTTTTTTAGACTCTTCTTTTTCTTTCATCTTCCCACTCTGAATTTTATCTCCTCTATAATTCCCTGTTTAAAAAAATCTGCCAATCCCTCTTTAATCTGTTCTATTTTTAGAGAACAAACATACATCCAATCGCTATCATCGACATCTATATAAAGAACTCTCTTGTTTAATGCACCTGGCTTTGCGTGTTCTACAAAACTCTCCGCAATCTTGTTCCAGGCTGCAATTATTTTACCGCCTTCTGTGTTTTTATTTTGAATCTCCTCTAAAACACTTTTCAGTTCTTGCTCTAAAGGGTTATCACTCATTTTTTATATTAACTGCATAGGCAAAACGAGATAGAGATAAGTAGATCCCAGCCTAATGATTCCAGGCTTATCCACTCCGTTTAATTCAAATATTACCTCGCTCTGATCTATGTTTTTCAAAATATCCAATAAATATTGAGGATTAAAACCTATTATTGTTTCCTCTCCTTTATAGTCTGCTTCTAGCTCTTCACGTCCCTCCCCTAATTCGGGAGTCACTTTTGATATTACAACCTTATCTTTATAAACCTCGAACTTAATGGCAACTGATTCAGTTGTTGTCATAAGATTGGCTCTCTTGATGGCTTGAAAAAAATCTTTTGTATTTATTTTTAATCTATTATTGCTCTCTAGAGGTATTACCTCCTCATAATTAGGAAAGTCCCCCTCTATAAGGCGTGTAATTAGTTCTGTACCGGGTAAAGAGAATGCTATTTGGTTGTTTTTCTCGGAGAGACTTATAGTTAAATTATTTTCTGATTTTTCGCTCATTTTTAATAACTCCGATACTGCTTTTTGAGGAACTATATATTTCCCTGACCATCCTGTTTTAATGCTCTCCTGACAGAGTGCAAGTCTTCTGCCGTCACTTGCTACAAGCTTTAAAGAGTCTTCATTAAAATCAAACAGGATGCCGTTTAAAACATACCTTGTCTCTTCTTTTGAACAAGCAAAATAAGTCTTCGATATCATTGAAGCAAGTTTTTTTGCATCTATTTTAAAACTTTTACCTTCTATTTTTGGAATATCAGGATACTCCTGAGGTGAAAAACCTAATAGTTTAAAATAACATTTTTCTCCTCTTAATACGACTCCAAAATTTTTTGTCTCTTCTATTAATATATCGTCAGATGGTATCTCTTTTAATATGTCGTAAAATTTTTTTCCTAGAGCCGTAATCTTACCCGGTTGTATTACCTCCACGGTTATTTTTTTTCTAATACATATCTCAAGATCTGTAGCTGTGATAAATAGTTTATTGTCTTTTGCTTCTAATAATAGATTGGATAGAATTGGTAATGTTGATCTTGTAGGTATTGCTGCTATTACATCTTGTAAGTGTTGGGTTATCTCTGCTCGATCTACACGTATCTTCATAAAACCTCCTTTATCTACATACTCTTTAATAGTAGTTTCTTTTAAGATAGTAGTCTGTAGTAGTGGTTGTTGAAAAGTGGAAAACTAATAAAACAATTATAAGTTAAGCCAACTATTCATCCACAACTATATGTTATTTAAAAGTGTACAACCTTTTGTTAACCATGTTTTACTATTAACTATCCACATATCCACAGGTTATCCACAGCTAAACTACAGGTTTTTATCTATTTTATGCTCCAAGTTATCCACAATATTCTTTAAATCAGACTCTCTACTCTGTTTTATTTTTTGTATTGCATGCATAATTGTAGTGTGATCTCGGCCCCCAAAAGCTTGACCTACATCGTTTAGAGATAAATCAGTATATTTTCTAGCAAAAAATATTGCTATTTGACGCGGTAGTACAATATTTTTTTTACGCGACTTACTCTTTAAGTCTTCGACTGATAAATCAAAAAATTGTGCCACTTTATTTTGAATATAAGGTATTGATATCCTGCCCTCTTCCTCTTCTACCATATCTTGTAATACTTTTTTTGCCAAAGCAATATTAATCTTCTCTTCTATTAAAGTAGAGTGTGCCACTACTCTAAGCAATGCACCTTCTAACTCCCGGATATTTGAAGATATTTTCTCTGCAATATAAGAGATAACATCTTCCGGTATTAATAGTTTTGCATGCATTACTTTTTTCTTTAAGATTGCCATACGAGTTTCATAGTCCGGTTTTTGTACATCAACAACTAATCCCCAATGAAACCGCGAGACCAACCGTTCTTCTAGGTCCGGGATCTCTTTAGGTGAGCGGTCGCTAGAGATTACTATCTGTTTGTGGGAGTCATAAAGCGCGTTGAAGGTATGAAAAAACTCTTCTTGCATCCCTGTCTTGCCTGCTAAAAATTGTATATCGTCTATTAATAAAAGATCAACACTGCGATAGCGTTCTCTAAACTTTGCAGTACTTCTATTTTGTATTGCTCCTATAAGCTGGTTAGTAAACTCTTCAGATGATATATAGTGGACTTTGAAATCGGGATAGCGATCAATAATTCCATGGCCCATAGCATGGAGCAGGTGGGTTTTCCCCAGACCTACCCCGCCATATAGAAACAACGGATTGTAAGCTTTTGCAGGCGACAAGGTAATTGCAAAAGTTGCAGCGTGTGCAAGTTTATTGCATTCTCCAACCACAAACTCTTCAAACGTATTCTTAGGGTTAAGCTTCTCCAATATTTTTTTGGATATTAATCGCGTTGTGTTTTTTGGCGCATCTTTATGGCTTAGCGCTAAGTCTTTCTTTTCAGCTCCTTTGCTCGGCTCTTTAATAGAAAGCTTAATTTTGAATTCTACCCCAGTAGTCTCTTTTAAGAAAAAAAGAATTTTATCCATATATCTTTCTTGGATCCAATTGCTGAAGAACATATTGGGCACAATAAGCTCCATTGTGTTTTCAGAGAGGACTTTAACTTCAAGAGGTTCTATCCAGAATTTATATGTATGACTGCCGAATTCTTGAATCAGCCTTTGCTCCACTTCTTCCCAAAAAGAGACATCTTGTTTCTGCATAAGCAGTAATTATAACAACCGATAGATAGTGTTGCAATATTTAAGTTGCTTTAAGCGGGTACTTTTTTTATAATAATCCAAATAGTAGGAGGTAATTAGCTATGAAGAAAAATTTAAAGCCGGTTTCCAATTTAAAAAGAAAACGAAAACATGGTTTTTTGAAGAGGAACTCTACAAAATCTGGGCAAGCAATTCTTGTTAGAAGGAGAAAAAAGGGACGTGCCCAAATTGCGGTTTAATGGATAAGCGCTTTAGCCCTCTTAAGAGGGAGAGAGAGATTCAGGCGGTTTTTTTAGAGCGTAAGCGGTTCAGCAGCAAGAACATTATCCTTTATTATAAACCAAGATTAGATAATAATGTTAAAGTCACTTTTTTTGTGCCTAAAAAAATATTTAAACGGGCCTGGGATCGCAACAGAACTCGGAGAATATTGCGGGAAATTTTTAGAAATTATACTTGGACTAGCAAAGGATTGGATATTATATGCATTGTCAGAACGCTAGAGCGGAAGATGTTGAGGTTCAAAGAGATAGAGCCTCTCTGTCTGCCCTTATTAAAAAAGATAGTTTAATCTTCATTATAGTTGTTATTAGATTCTATCAATATCTATTAGCACCGCTCTGGACTTCAAAGTGCCGTTTTTACCCGACATGTTCTAATTATTCTATTCAAGCACTGCAGGAGAAAGGTTTTGCAAAAGGGATTTGGTTAACCGTAACAAGAATATTAAGGTGTAACCCCGTTTTTCCTGGGGGGTATGACCCTGTGAGGTGATAAGAGATGGAAAACAATAAGAGGATACTTCTTGCAACAGCGTTGGCTTTTTTGGTGATGCTTGCTTACCCCTATTATGCAAAAAGATATATGCCGCAGCCGTCGCACGGTGTAGTCTCCTCAGAGTCAGATGTTTTTATGGCAGAGGAAGATCCAGGAGTTGTTGGGGTATATGATACGGTTATCAGTGATGATACGGTATATGATACTGTTATTGAAAATCAAGAGTTAAAAATTGGACTTAATACTCAGTCTGGAGTAGTTAGGTCGATAGAAATAAAAGAAGGATTAGAGCAGATTAGTCTTTACCCTTTGCAAGATAAAGGGTTAGGGTTGTTGATACCAACCGTATCAACCGTATCATTTGAAAAAAGTAAGAGCTATGATACGGTTGGTATGGTTCTAACTGCAGATGGTGCTAGAAGAGAGTATAGCTTAAACAAGCATCTTTTTGTCTTCAATGCAGCAGGAGAATCTCAACTACTCTTTTATATGCCTAGTAAATACGATGTCTCTATGCGCGAGTCTCGTTATTTGCGGATTATGGTAAAAGATGACCAGCAGAATACCGAGAGCATTAAGATCGGAAGCCTCTTAAAGAAGAAAAGATTTTTTAATTCCGTAGATTGGTTTGCCATCTCTTTTCAGCATTACTCTATTCTCTTTGATCCTAGCCAAGGCGTGGATCTAGAAATAAAACCTTCAAGCAATCAAGAGGGGTTCTTTTTCGTTATAAAAGGAAATACAGAGGATATCGAGGTTTTAACATATATAGGACCTAATTCTAAGCCGATATTGTCTTCTTACGATGATAATTGGTTGGATTTGCTAAATTACGGTAAGTTAAATAATGTAGTAAAAAGTTTGCTAGGCATATTTTATAGGGCCTCTCGTAATTATGGTGTGGCCATTATTATGCTAGCGCTGCTATTAAATCTTATCTTTGCTCCTTTAACATTAAAATCCCAAAAATCTATGAGAAGGATGCAGAGCTTGCAGCCTCAGATGCAGGAGCTGAAAGAGAAGCATAAAGATAATCCTCAAGCTGTAAATAAAGAGATGATGGAGCTTTATAAGAAGCATAAGGTCAATCCTATGGGCGGTTGTCTCCCCATGGTCTTGCAAATCCCGGTTTTTATAGCGCTGTATAACACCTTGATGCGCAGCTACGAACTAAAGAATGCATCATTTTTATGGATTAAAGACCTCTCTGTTCCTGATAGGCTTTTTATGCTTTCTAAGAGTCTGCCTTTAATGGGTAATGAAGTTAATTTACTGCCTATTTTGATGGCGGCATTAATGTTTGTTCAGCAGAAGTTTTCTCCTACGTCTAAGGCCTCTAGTAATAGCGCTATGCCTAACATGTGGTTCTTGCCCATTATCTTTGGGGCTATTTTTTATAAGTTCCCAGCAGGATTAGTCTTGTATTGGTTTACTAACTCACTCTCTATGCTTGTTTTGCAAAGCATGCATAAAAAGTGATTTTCACGTGAAAAATGATAATTGCAATATCAAATCAGAAAGGCGGCGTTGGTAAGACTACCACTGCCATCAATCTAAGCGCAGCCCTGGCCTCCAAAGGTGCCGGTAGAATTTTGCTGATCGACTTTGATCCTCAGGCTAATGCAACAAGCGGTGTTGGTGTAGCCAAGGCAGAATTAAGCAAGTCTATATACGACTTTATATGTTCAGATGCCGGCGAAGAGGTTATTCTAAAAACGGCAATACCAAATCTCTCTCTCTTACCTTCGACAATCGGTCTTTGCGGAGCCGAGATAGAACTTATCGAGAGTGAGGAGCGGGAATTTAAGCTCAAAAACAAAATGGCTGCTCTTTCAAGCCAATATGACCATATTATCATCGATACTCCGCCATCGCTAGGTATCCTGACAGTCAATGCTCTTGTAGCGAGTGAACGTGTGATTGTCCCCGTACAGTGTGAGTATTATGCCTTAGAGGGGCTTATCGATTTTTTAGGTACACTAAACCTTATAAAAGATAGATTGAATCCTTCGCTTGACATTTTAGGGATTTTGCTTACAATGGCAGATTATAGAACTAATATTGCTCGTGATGTGGAAGAAGAGATACGCAATAACTTTAAAGAGCAGGTTTTCCACACAGTTATCCACAGAAACGTGCGTTTGGCTGAAGCTCCAAGCCATGGCCTGCCGATAGAGCTATACGATCCTAAATCAGCAGGAGCGTTGCTATACAAAGAACTTGCGGATGAGGTTTT
>Ga0075121_1001318_pt1 | contig 15436 bp, 11 predicted proteins | sample AntAceMetag02UKG_FD_69793 | JGI IMG/M metagenome (GOLD analysis project Ga0075121, IMG submission 69793) | Saline lake microbial communities from Ace Lake, Antarctica - Antarctic Ace Lake Metagenome 02UKG | ecosystem: Environmental > Aquatic > Non-marine Saline and Alkaline > Saline | place... | reverse complement strand
CTTCTTTCAGCTGAGTTCCTCGCGAAACCCGCCTTGTCCTTCACTACGGTTGTCGCTACGACTCCCGATCATCTCCTTTCATATGATGAGTTCATGCCCATGCCGGGCACACGAGCCCCGACGACCCCGTCGGGCAGAGGTAGATTTACATCCTTTGAATTTCCGCAGGAATTTGACAAACGACCTTATTGTAGTTACTGTAGTCACATGATAACAACCCTGAGAGAAAGCAAAGCCAAGCTCAGCGCCCTGGTGGAGTTGGCGGCCCACGGCGAAGAGGTGGTCATTACGGTCCATGGAAAGCCCAAAGCCCGTCTGAGCCCTATTTCCCCGCGGCAGCCTGCCGGGCAATCCCGCGGAAAATGGCTGGACGAGCTGCAGACCTTGCGGACTCGGCACACCATTAAAACCGGCAACTCCAGTGCCGATATTCTGGATGAAATCCGTGGGGACCGGCTGTGATCTATTGGGACACATCGTGTCTCATCAAGCTCTATGTGACAGAGTCCGATTCCGATGTCTGGCAGGAGTTTTTGAGTCACCAATCCACGCCGGGCGGGTCCAGTGCCCTGTTACAAAGTGAACTGACCTATGCCTTGCGTCAAAAGGAAGTTCGAAAAGAAGTGCGGAAGGGGAGCGCCACACGGCTGATTCAGGCCTTTCAGAAGCATGTTGAGACGGGGCGCTTCGATCTGTTTCCGGTAGGATCGGATGTCCTGAAGCTTTCCGTCGAGGTCGCCCAGCGATGTTATGCCGCGAAACCGACTGTACCGCTGCGCACACTGGACGGTATTCATCTGGCGACCGCCATGCTCATTGGATGTGGCGCAGTGGCCACCACCGATCAGCGCATGCTCAGTGCACTGCCTTTGCTGGATCTTCGCGCCGCGAAAACAGATAAGGGGCTCATATGAAAGCGAAAGAATTTGATAAAGACTTCGACAGCAGGAAGAATATGTCCAAGCATCTGAATTTGTCCAAAATCCGCCGACCGGGACACAACAACAGTCTTAAAAACAGTATGAAAATACCCTCCTTCTTGGCTTCCGAATACAAAAACGCCGCTCCTTCCAGGGCGCGGTTCCATGTCATTCCCGTGCCAATGGAGACCAGCGTCTCCTATGGCGGCGGCACCGCCAAAGGTCCGCAGGCCATTTTAGATGCATCCGATCAGCTCGAAGCGTTTGATGGAAAAAACTGCCCCGGCGATCTCGGCATCTATACCCAGGCCATGGTCAAGCCGGCCAAGACACCCGCCAAACGCCCCCTCGCCGAACGCTGGATTGATGCCATCGAAAAGGCCGTTGCCAAGGCACTCAAGAATGATGCCATTCCATCGGTCATCGGCGGGGAACACACGGTCACCCTCGGAGCGGCCCGCGCTTTCCATGCGGCCGGCGAGAAAATCGGGTTCATTCATATCGATGCCCACGCCGATCTGCGGGACACGTACGAAGGCTTCAAATTCTCCCACGCCTGCGTCATGCGCCGCGTGCATGAACTCGGTTTCCCCATCATCCAACTGGGAACCCGAGCCTATTGCAAAGAAGAGGCCGACTATCGCGGAGCGAACAAAAAAACCATCCGGGCCTATGATGCCGATGCCCTCACCGCCGGTGAACTGCCCGCCACCTGGATTCCAAAGAATTTTCCGAAGAAGGTTTTCATCACCTTCGATGTGGACGGATTCGACCCCGCCGTCATGCCCGCGACCGGCACGCCCGTCCCCGGCGGACTCGACTGGTGGGGCGCCATGCAGCTGATTGACGAAGTCGCCGCCTCGAGAAAAATTGTCGGCTTCGATGTCCTCGAACTCGCCCCGATTAAAAATCTATCCTACCCCGACTTCACCGCCGCTCGGCTCGTTTACGCTCTTATGAGTGCTTCGGTGAACAGCTGATAACTGCAAAATTCTTCTCTTCGTATCATGCCGCGAGCAAGCGGGCTGAGACGTCTCAGTTTCGATATGAGCTGATCCTCACGAATCAAGCTGAATGCCTGGGTGTCGATAGGATGCAACCCCTTGTACTGCGTTTTCGCGCCGTTATGGCAACCCTATTCCCACAATAAAATAGCCATCCGGGGGCTACCCGGATGGCGGTTGGGATTGGGGGGGGATGTTTCCCTAGAACTCCATGGACGCGGCGTTGTCGCCGGAGGTGAAGGTCATCTTCTTGATGTTGAACTTGTCCTTGAGCAGGGAGTGGAAAACCTCGATAAGGTTTTCGCAGGTGGCGACTTTCTTGACCACGACCAGGCGGCATTCCGGATAGGTCTTGGCCAGTTCCGTGTCGAACGGTTGGCCGAGCATGGTATTCGTGGGGGAGCCGTCGCGGATACCCTGCTTCACATAGGCATCAAGGATGCTGGGGAGGAGGGGATCTTCTTCCTGCAGGATAAGGGCATGGTCGAAGTTTTTCAGATAATCCCATGCAACATTTTTCACGCTGTTGCAGGGAACGACAAAGCCCGTGCGGGCATCAACGTCGCCTTCAACTTCGATCGTCAATCCGCCCGTGTGCCCGTGGAGGTACTGGGCTTCGCCCTCGTAGTTGAGGAAACGGTGGGCGTACTGAAGGTTCAGTCTGGTGATGGATCGTGTATTCATGGTTGTTTCTCCGAGTGTTGGGGTTCCTGTTTTCGACAGTGCTTACAAATTCCAGTCAGCCTGAGTTCCAGGTGTTCGATGTCTCCGAACTGATCGTTGTTCGGAACCCCGGCGGTGTCTGAGAAGGGGAAGTCCTGAATTTCGCCGCAATGCGTGCAGAGAAAATGGCCGTGCGGTCCGATCTGTCCGTCGTAGCGTGCGTGATCGATGTGGTCGAGACGATGGATGAGCCCATGGGCGGCGAATTCATTTAAAATGCGGTAGATGCTCTCTCGCGCCACCGAAGGCAGGATGGCCTTGACTTTCCCCCACACCACATCCACGTCCGGATGCGTGTAATTCTCGTAGATGAAATCGTAGACGGCCAGCCGCTGCGGCGTGCATTTCCACTCGTTTTTCCGACAGATTTCTTTAAAGCGTTGATGGATTTCTTTGTTCATTGTTTATATATAATATGTAAATGCATTTGACATGTAAATAACTATTTCACTCATAAATATTGTGTCCATGCTCATTTCTACCCTCAAAAGAGCTGTTTGAGTCGAAAAATGGCCAAAACTGGGTCAAAATCGCTTAAAAATAGCGATTTTAACCCAGTTTTGGCTAATGTCGCAGTTAAATGTGGTGAATTCCGGTTCCGGGCTTGAAACGGGGAGGCATTCTATTCATACTGTTGGAAGCAAAGGCCGGTGAAGTCCGATTTCTTTGCTCAGCCCAAGGGGCTGGTGGAGAAGGGTTTTTGAAACAAGGAGGTGTTTGATGAATTTGTCTCGCCGTATCACATGGGGTTTTGTTTTGTTTTGGATGGGAATGGGGGCATTACACGCTTTGGCGCAGGGAAGCCTGACTCCTCCGATAGGTCCGCCCCAACCGACCATGAAGACGCTGCAGCAGGTGGAGCCCCGGACGGCCATCACCAACATTCCCTTTACGATTTCCCAGCCGGGCTCCTATTATCTGGCAACCAACCTGACCGCAACGACAGTCGACGAGGGGATCAGCATCTCAAGTGGGGATGTCACGATCGATCTGATGGGATTCACCTTGGACGGAGATGGCACGGGAACTGTTGGTATTCTTGAAAATGGGACCTACAAGAACGTGAAGGTATCCAATGGAAGCGTGATTCAATGGACCGAGCACGGATTGTATTGTCCCGGTCCGAACGGCACCTTTGATCAAGTGGTATCGAGAGAGAATGCCCATGGGTTTGTGGCGGGGGACCAGGCGCGGTTTACGTCCTGCGCGGCCATATCGAATGTAATGCTCTCTTCCATCTGCTATGGCTTCAGTTTTGGCAATGGCGGGATGATTCAGGATAGCATGGCAATCGGAAATACAGGAGACACTCACGGATACGGCATCTATGGCGGGAATAATGCCCAGGTGCTGCGGTGTCAGGTCCGGCAGAATTCCGGTGCTACTGTCTACGGGATTTTGGTCGAAACAAACTCGCTGGTGTCCGATTGCATTGTCGAAGCCAATGGCTTGAGTGATAAAGGAAATGGAATCAAAATTGAGGGCGGTGGCTCCGTTCTCCGATGTCAGGTGCGGAACAACGGAACCGACTCGGTTAATAACGGGATCTATTTAGAAGGCTTCGGCGGGTCTGTTCTCGACTGCATGGTGATCGACAACTCGGGCCGCGGCATTCTGGTCGATGATCAATGCCTCGTGAGGGGAAATACCTGCAACGGACATAAAATAGGGATCTATGCCGGAGGTTTCCGAAACCGCATCGAAAACAATCTATGCGTGAGCAATACGTCGTCTGGCATATATGTATATTCCATCTATTCCAACAATATGGTGGTGGGCAACTTTGCCGCCGACAACGGCAATGATTATTCTGTATCCACCCACAACCTCATGGGGCCGGAAACATCGGTGATGACGAACCATCCCTGGGCGAACTTCTCTGTACCGTAGAGGAGGGATATGAATACGCGTGTATTTAGGATGTGGGTTGTTGCGGCGGCGGTTTTTTCGGCCGTTGCCGCCCGCGGCCAATCCAGCATTGCTCTCGATCTCACCAACCGATGCGCCTGGGCGGCGAATGCGGGATGGATCAACTTTGTGCCGTCCGAGACGGACGGTGCGGTGATCGGCGAGTTTGTGTGCTGGGGCTATCTGTATTCCGGCAATGTGGGCTGGGTCCGGCTGGGAGACGGGTCCCCCACGAACGGCTATCAGTATTCCAATGCTACGGGACAGGACTTTGGTATCAATCATGATGGCCTGGGAAATCTGCGCGGTCTGGCCTGGAGCGCCAATGTGGGATGGCTCAAATTTGAGAGTATAGGCGCGCCGTCTGTGAATCTGTTGACCGGAGACCTGAGCGGTCACGTCTGGGCGGCGAATCTGGGTTGGATCAGTCTAAGTAATGCAGAGAGCGGAGTCCGGACATGTTGGCTGGATTCGGGCCCGGATGCGGATGGCGATGGGATGCCGGACATGTGGGAATACAAGTGGGTGGGAAGCACGGGGGTGTTTACCTCCACAAGCTATACAGATGCGGATTCGGTACTGGATAAGGATGAATATCACGCGGGAACCAGCCCGCTGAACAGTAATTCCTATCTACGGGTCGTCAATGTCGTGTCGTCGGCGGTCCCGGATCACACGGATGTGACCTGGACCACGGAGCTGCGGCGGCAGTACTATCTGGAAGTTTCCCCAGCTGTCACAAACGATACAATCTGGTCGGACAGCGGTCTGGGCCTTCTGCTTCCATCCGGTGCGGTCATGAAGGAAACCAGCACCAATGCCACAACCAAGCAATTCTGGCGCGTCCGCCCGGAACGGCCATTGGCAGAGTAGCGATTAGAGTTATGACTGAATCGTGATGGAGCGGGGAGTGCCGGTCCACTTCACAGGAACCACCAGAAGGCCGGTGGAGTCGTTCCAAAGAAGATCTTCCATCTCTTGTCCATCGATGGAAACAGCAGAAGGCTTATCCGTGAGGCCATGAACTATGAACTGTAGGTCGCGCGTGTCGGGCCGTCCGGGGTAGTCGTGTCGCTCGCCATCGATCTGCAGGGTTAGGGTGTTGTCATCTGAAACATCGGAGCGGAACTGCAGCAGCTCGAACTGCTTCTTTTCGACCGCGCCGGCGGTGGTGCCGTCATCATCATAGAAGCGACCAGTGGATTGCGGAACCGAGGCATCCGCATAGAAGTGGATCTGCAGGGTTGCCGGGTCGTACTCCCCGGTGTGTTGGATGGGCTCGATCATGGGGATGAACGAACCGGCCTTCACGAAGACGGGGGTGTGCTCCAGCGTGAGGGGAACGGTGAGAGTCTGCCCGCCGTCGTGACGTGCATCGGTCCAGAAATTGAACCAGACGGATCCTTGCGGCAGCGGAACGGCCCGTTCGGAGGCGCCCTTTTCTGTGATGGGCGCAATCAGGAAGGCATCGCCCCAGAGAAAGGCGTCGAGTTGGTCTTCCATTTCGAGCCGGTCATCCAGGTACATCAGCGGCCGCATCAGGGGAAGGCCTTCAATGGCATTCTCAAACATCAGTGTGTAGTTGTAGGGAAGAAGCTTGTATCGCAACTGAACGCTTTCTCGGACGATGTCGCGAACGGGCTTTTCCCAGAAGATGGGTTCGGGCGGAACGGTCTCATGGGCATGTGGGCGATAGATCGGCTGGAAGACGCCATACTGCATCCAGCGGATGTAGAGTTCGGAGTCCTCGTAGTCGCCGGCGAATCCGCCGAGATCGGAGTGCATCCAGGCGACGCCCTGCAGCCCCATCTGCAGCGCAAGCTCGACCTGCGGTTTGAAGCCGCCCCAGCTGCGGTTGACATCACCGCTCCACGGCAGGATGCCGTAGCGCTGTGTGCCGACAAATCCGGAGCGCATCAGATTGAAGGGGCGTTGAGCCGGATAGTCTTTTTGGAACCCCTCGTACACCAGCCGGGCCCATTCATGGCCGTAGGCATTGTGCAGGTCTTCGCCGCGTCCGATGGCATGGCGGATGTCGTCGGGATGGGTTTCGGGTTCGCCGAGATCGCCCCACCAGCCGGCCACGCCGGAATCGGTGTGTTTCTTGTAGAAGCCCCAGAACCAGTCGCGGGCTTCAGGGGAGAACATGTCGATCAGTCCGGCTTCTCCGAAGAAGGCGGCGAAGGTCTCGGGGTTGCCTTCTGCATCCGTGGCGAGGACCTTGTGCTCGACGGCATTGGTCCAGTTGTCGGACTCCTTAAGGATGAGAGGCTCCGTAATCAGGATGGTTTGAACGCCTTTTTTTTTGAGCCGGTTGATCATGCGCAGCGGCTGAGGAAAAGCCGTGCGGTCCCAATCCAGGTTTCCCATGTTTCCATAGATGCTTTCACCGAACCAGAACAGGTCCAGCACGATGGCATCCAGCGGAATATTGAGCTCCCGGAAATCGGTCACCACGGATTCCACTTCGAGCTGGTTGTGGTAACCCATGCGCGAGGCGATATTGCCCAGTGCCCAGCGCGGCAGCATGGGCTGGTGTCCGGTCATATCGGCAACCTGCCGGGCCAGATCCGGCCACGAGTCGCCGGCCATCAGCAGGGTCGCCATTCGCCCGCCGACCGCATCGAACTGCAGAATGCCGTCACCGTTGGAGTCCATGTCGAGGTGACCGCGCGCGGAGTTGTCGAAGACCAGCATGTATTTCTTGGAGGAAACCACGGCCGGCATCGAATAGTACATGAGACGGGCTTCTTTCTCATAGCCGTAGCAGGCGCTGTTGTAGAGGTCGAGGCGCTCGCCTCGCCGGTCCATTTTCCCCAGCGCGCGCGAGCCGCCGCCAAAGAGCTTTTCGCCATCCTCAAGCCGGAAGCGGAATCCACGGTCTTTTCCTTGTTCAAAGTAGCCGCGCTCCTCTTCGATGAGGGGCTTTCCTTTGAAGAAATAGCGGAGTTGGAAGGGCACTTTTTGAATCTCGACGCTGATCCCGGCGGTCTGGAGATTCAGACTGTCTTCGGAATCCACCAGCTCAATGTCGATGGCTTGCGGTTTGCTCCCGATGGCAAAAGAGGGCAGCGGCGAAGCATCGTTCGCCGGAGTGAAAACAGCTTCCAGCGCGTGTTCGGAATAAGGGGTCAGGGTCATCGTCCCGTCTGTCAGCTCCAGCGTCAGCACATTCTGTTCGAGCGTGTGGCGCAGGAGTTCCCGTGTGGATTCTTCAGCGGGCGCAGTGGAAATAAGTGTGCTCATCAGGAGGGCTCCAAGAGGTAGTTGTCGGAATTTCATATCAGTTCTTTTCTTCTGGCATGAGGATAATCAGATTCCAGAATTTCAGGGTGGGAACGGTGAAGGTGATGAATGAGTCCTCGTTCTGCTCAAAGGGCAACTGCGCACAGCTCCCTAAGCCGTCATCGGGAGTGGCTAGCAGTACCTGCTGCATCGGGCTGTCCACTTTCACACTTACGGTGATATTCGTCTGTGGCGCAGGATTAGCGCTGACGTTCCGCCATTGATCATCGACTCCATTCAGGTTGATGAGATTCAATGCGATGACACCATCGTCTCGCCGGTTGGCCAGCGTCCAGATGGATCCGCTGTCGCCGCGTGGACTCAGCTTGTGGGACTCGCTGGAGGTCTTCAGCTCGTCGGTGATGTCGCGCAGGGCATACTGAGAATCATAATGCAGCAGGTTTTCATAGCGCACCGTGAAGTCATAAAGATCACGCATGGCGCGTCGGAGACCTTCGTGCATGCGGGGCTTCTTCAGCGGGAAGTACTCATTGACCAGCATGTCGCCATCGTTGCCCAGTTCGATGTGGGAGCCGCCGTTGGCGAAGACACAGGCCGCCATCAGTTTGGCGGAAGCATCATTGATGAAGGTGGCGAGGGGCGGTTGGGTCGGGTCGCCCATTTCATCCCAGGGTTTTCGGTTGATATAGGCGGCGAGGACCACAGGCTTGCCGTTGCCAGCGGTCCGGGCTTCCCGGATGTTGTCGCGGATGTCCTGGTAAGAGTGACGGCTCCAGACTTCGCTGTAGTAGATATCGGAATCGGAGGCCGCGATTTCAGGGAGGTAGTTGCCCATGACATCGTTGTGGGTCAGGAGGGCATCCGGATGAGTTTCTCGGATATGTGCCCGGGCTTCATTGATGAAGGCGGGAAATACGTCGCGCTCCGGAATGATTTCGTCGGAGTTGTACCGATAGTTCTGGGCGGCACCGAGATTGTCGAGATGGATGCCGTCGAATCCGGTCTGGTCGATGGCATCGACGAACTCATCAAAGAGGTGGGATTTCCAGTTGGGGTTAGAGGCATCCATGACCCAGATTTTGTAGTTCCCGGCATCATGCTGCCGGATGTCAGTTTGGTTCGTCGAATTCGGCACTTTGAAGGCGGCCCATTCGATGTGCTCGGGTTCGTCGTTCCCACTGTCGCCGTACATCAGCGTGTAGGACATCGCAGCCATGTTCCGGTTATGGAGCGCGGCGATCTTGTCTTTGACTGTCTGGAAGGACTGGACCCGTCCACCGACCTGGGTAAAGACATCCGCCGGTGCGTCATTTGTGTCATACGGAACCAGCCGGTCATGCGTCCATTTCCAGTCATAGAACTGGACGGCGTTGATGTGGAATTTCGCCAGTTCGGCGGCCTGGCCGTCCGCGTCGTCGTGTTCGGGATATTCCGAAAAGAATCCGAACCGCGGAAACCGCGTCCAGTCGCTGCTGACATCGATGGCGGTGGAGCGGGAATCGAGCACCTGCCCATTGGCCACCCAGTCGACATCCACGCCGTAGCCTTGAAAATCATTTGTGGGCGTCTTCCAAGGAATAACGAGGGTATGATTCTCGTTCGAGGGCAGCATCCTGTCCTGATGAATCGTTGAGACGGTTTTCCCAAGTTGTGTCATTCGAACCATCAGCTCGCCACGGGTCTCGATATCGGCGTTTTGCAGTTCCACCCGGATCTGTGCAGTCTCGCCGGGGTTGTATCGCCCTTTGTCAGTGGTGACGTCGCGGATGGGCGATTGGACCCGGATGCGATAGTCGGATCCGGAGTTGCTGTCCCAGGTGCTTTGCCCGGCGGCGTTCTGTCCGCGAATATAGAAGCGAATGGTGGTGCCTTCCGGATAGGTGCCCAGTTTGGCAAACCACAGCTCTTCTCCGTCCACGGTCCGGCCCTGGATCATGGGGTTGGTTTTCCAGATGTCCCCGTCGTTGGTGGAGATGCCGACTTCCGCCGATACAGCCACGCCGAGGGGTTTCATCTCGCAGCGGATAGACAGTTCTTCACCGACGTTCAACTTACCGGGCCCGGGTTTCGTCCGCATGTCGCCGATCCAGCGGATGGCGGCTTTTTCGTGATTCACCTTCAAGAGGATAGGCTGGCCGTTGTGGTCAATCGTGAGGCTCTGGTTGGTTCCGATCACCTGGAGGGTGTATCCGATGGATGTGCTTTCGGGAAAGCGCCCGAGATTCACTTTCCATCGGTCATGCTGATCCCAGTAGGAGGTGCCATGATGTTCCAGGTCCCTCGTTTCATGGGTCACGCCGCCGTTGGTGGTGAACTGGACCCGGGCACTGGTTGCACCGCGGAGGGGGCTGGAGTCCACGACGAGGATCAATTCCTGCGAGGTTGCCAGAAACCCGTTCCCGGCATTGTTCTTCGCATCGCCAGCCCAGTCGAGGTTGTCTGCCCGGGTGGCGCCTGCGCTGAGCAGGAGGTGGCCGGCTGTCAGGAGAGTGAAGAGGATGTGCTTCTGCGTCATGAGGAGGGATCCTGCCTGGAGGAAATGGGCGTCATGAGGGTGGAGGTGCGGAACTGAACCGTGGCCGGAAGAGACAGATGACGCGCCGGAACCTCGCTGTCAACGGCGGATGCCAGACGGTCAAGAAGCAGTTCCGCGGCCTGTTGGCCCAGCTCCGTCATGGGCATGGATACCGATGTCAGGCCCAACAGGGCCGCGGTGTCAGAGTCATCCCAGCCAGTCAGGCCGAGGCGGCCTTTCCAGTCTCGTTCGGCATTCAGAGTCTGGATCACACCCCGTGCCGTGGAATCGTTGAAACAGATCCACGCATCGGGAAGGTCCGCGGCATTTGCCAACAGGCGTTCGGTTGTCCGGCTGCCGTCTTCTTCGATCAAATGGCCGTCGAGCACGGTTGAACTCAAATCGTTTTGCTTCGCCAGGATCTCCTGAAAGGCGGCGCGGCGGGCTTCCGCATCAAAGGAATTGCGCGGGCCGGCCAGATGGACCCAGTTGCGACAGCCTTGTTCTGCCAGCTGTCTGACCAGTTGCGCCATGGCGGCCCGGCTGTCGACGGTAACGCTGTCGGTGCCATGCCAGACCGATTCCGGCCGCATAGCCCGACTGGCACAGAGGACAACCGGCACGGTTCGGGGGAGTAGGGGGGCGTCATACAGCTCCATGGGCGGATCAATCAGGATGATGCCATCCACCCGCCCGCCGGTCATCCATTCAAAGACCATGTTCTGATAGTCCTCTACTCCATGAGCGAAAGAGCACATCATATGAGTGGAACGGGCGCGGGAGATGCCATCGATTCCGCGCAGGACCTCGGCATAGAATCCGCTGCTGATGCTGCTGGAGAGCACCCCGATCTGGCCGGTCTGGCCGCCTTTCAAGGCGCGGGCAAAGGTGTTGGGCTGGTAGGGATGCTCTTTTAGAACCTCCAGTATCCGGATTCGCGTGGCTTCGGAAATGCGGGGATCATGGCTTAGGACTCGGCTGACCGTGCTGGCCGAGGTATCGGCCAGAGCGGCGATCCGACTCAGGGTCATGGGGTTTTCCGGTGGTGTACTCATGGTTTTTCAGAGGGGAAATGGACTTGATTTCCCCGATAACTAGCGTAATGCAAACGATTGCACAAGGGATTTTCCATCTGGCTGGCCGGTTGAGGGCAAAAACAACCCCGCTCCATTTCTGAAGCGGGGAGGAGAGACCCAGACAGGCTATTGCGCAGCGGGTGCAGCCGGAGCGGGGGCCGCTTCGGCTTCCATGGCCTGAACGCGGGCTTCAAGCTGGCGGACACGCAGGCGCTCGACGGAAAGCGTATTGGCTTTGGCCAGCAGCTGGGCCCACTTGGCACGGATGTCCTCCTGCGTGTAGTGAAGCTGTTTTTCCAGCCGATCGGCGTCGTTTTTGCCGACGGCAGTAGCTTTTTCCGGATAGGCGGTCGACAGCTTGCGCAGATCTGCATTGCGGGCATCCAGCAGGCTGTTCAGACGGGCGAGTTCCGCTTCCTGCTGATCGCGCGGGAAGCGCTGGGGCACCAGAGCGATATCATTCTCAAGGGCCTTGATGGTCTGTTCGAGTTTTTTCCCGAGCTCTTCCTGAGCCTGATTGGCGTAGGAAATCTGGCGTTTATTCACGCGGTAGTCTTCGGTTTCCACTTTGGAGACGCCCCAGTCCTGCTGATAGGTGTCGTAGCGTTTCAGCTCTTCACTCGTGCTCATGGAGGCGGCCAGTTCCACCATTTGATCGACGCGGCGGTTGATGCCGTCATCGATGGCTTCGACCTGATGCTGCAGTTCGGCCTGCGCCGTGGGCGAGTGGGTTTGCTGGAGGTCACCCATGCGTTTCCCGCGCTCGCGGGTATATTCCTTTACCCATTTGTCCAGAGCCGCAATGGTCTCTTTCTTGGTGTTCATCACCTTGGTTTTGGAGGCGGTGGAATCCTCGCTCTTCTTCAGCAGGTCGACGAGTTGATTCACATCGGCATCGATTTCGCTGTCCAAGGCCAGCAGGTCCTGCTCCATTTCGGCCACTTTGGCTTGCTCCTGACTCAGCATCTGTTGCGCCCGGGCCAGATCCGGGTCGGCGGCGGGGGCTTGAGCGAGGGCCGAGGCGGCCAGCAGGGCAACACATGCACCCAGCAGGCACAGGTGAAGGGGGGTGAAGCGGGTTCTCGATTGGATATTCATAGGGGCCTCCTGTTCGGGTCTGTTTATTCTGCTTCTGCACCGGACATCCGGGCGAAACTGAATCCTAAAGATACCGTGCGGGTACGGGTCTGTCGAATGGAAAGACGGGGAAGTGGAGCGTAACCCGAAGCCGGCCCAAACACCTCGGCTTTCGATCAAATCCCTTCTGCCCCAAGGGCTCAAAAAATTTTGCCTTCAGAATAGGCGGGTTTGAGGGGAGTATTCCGCTAATCCCATGCGGGAATTGGAGTTAGCCGGAAATGGAATCGGCTTGGATTTGAGGGGTCGATGGGCTAAAACCAACAGGTACCCTTTTCCCGGAAAGAACGTCATTGTGGAACATAAATTTACTCATTTGCACGTCCATACCGAATACAGCATGCTGGACGGCCTGTGTGCGGTGGACCGGGGCAAACAGCACCTCAGCCCGATTATGGAACGGGCGCAGGAACAGGGGCAGGTCGCCCTGGCCATGACGGACCACGGGAACCTGTTCGGGTCGGTTCATTTCTATAAACAGGCGCAGAAGCACGGCATCAAGCCGATTCTGGGATGTGAACTGTATATCACCCCGGGGGATCATACGGAACGGACGCTGGTGAATGGTCGCCAGGCGAACCATCTGGTGCTGCTGGCTGAGAACAACCGGGGCTTTGAAAATCTAATTAAGCTGGTGAGCCGCGCCCATCTGGATGGCATGTACTACAAGCCGCGAATCGACAAGGAACTGCTGGCGGAACATCACGAGGGCATCATTGCCCTGTCGGCCTGTCTCAAGGGGGAAGTGGCCGAGGCGTTCATGGACGGTCAGGACGACAAGGCGAAGCAGCTGGCGGGGCAGTATGCTGACATCATGGGGAAGGACCATTTCTATCTCGAGGTGCAGGACCACGGGATGCCCGAGCAGAAGGATGTGAACCGTAAGATGATCGAGCTGTCGCGTGAGTTGGGGTTGCCCCTTGTTGCGACCAACGATGTGCATTATCTCGCGCCGGAGCATGCCGAGGCTCATGAGATGCTCCTGTGTCTTCAGACGCAGGCCAAGTGGAGCGAAGAGAACCGGATGAAGTACGCGTCCGACCAGTTCTTTCTCAAGAACGAAGCCGAAATGCGTAAGCTCTTCAAGGAAACTCCGGAGGCCATCGACAACACCTGGAAGATTGCCGAACGCTGCAACGTGGAACTGGCGCTGGGCGGTCAGAAGAATCCGCATTTCCCGAACTATCAGTGCCCGGACGGTCTGGACCACAAACAGTACCTGATCCGGATCGCCGCGGAAGGAATTCAGCGACTCTATGGCGTGAACGATCTGGATCATCCGAAAGATGACAAGGAGAAGGTGATTGCTCAGCGCTTTGCCCACGAAATTGCCGTTATTGAGAAAACGGGATTCCTGAACTATTTTCTTGTGGTGTGGGATTTTATTCATGCCGCGAAGGGGATGGGAATTCCGGTGGGTCCCGGTCGCGGTTCGGGTGCCGGCAGCATGATCGCCTATGCGGTGGGCATCACGGGCATCGATCCTCTGCTCTATGGATTGATCTTCGAGCGCTTCCTGAATCCCGAGCGTGTGTCGCCGCCCGACTTTGATATCGATTTCTGCCAGGCCCGCCGCGGCGAAATCATCGAGTATGTTCGGCAGAAATACGGCACCGATAGCGTGGCACAGATTATCACCTACGGGACCCTCGGGGCCAAGACGCTCATCCGCGATATCGGCCGCGCGCTTGAAATTCCGCTGATGGAATGCGACCGCCTCGCCAAGATGATTCCGGAGGTGCCCGGCACCACGCTCGCCAAGGCCAAGAAGGAAAGCGTTGATTTCAAGCGGGCCTGCCAAACCGACGAGTATGCCCGGCAGATCATGAAATTTGCGCCCCTGCTGGAGGATATGCCCCGGCAGATCGGCACCCATGCGGCCGGTGTCATCATCGGCGAAAAACCACTGATGGAACTGGTCCCGCTGACCAAGGATAAAGAAGGCAATGTGATCTCACAGTGGGAATCCGGTCCGCTGGAGGAAACCGGTCTGCTGAAGATGGATTTCCTGGGGCTGAAGACGCTGACCGTGGTGCAGGAAGCTATCGATAACGTCAAAAAGACCACCGGGATCGAACTGGACCCGGATGCACTGCCGCTAGATGATCCCGTGACCTACGAGATGCTTGCCCGCGGAGAAAGCGTCGGTGTGTTTCAGGTGGAATCCGACGGGATGCGCGAACTGCTGCGCGATCTCCAGATCAACAAGATTGAAGAGCTGATCGCCATGATTGCGCTCTATCGTCCGGGCCCGATGAAGATGATTCCCGATTTCATCAAGCGTAAGCACGGTCGCCAGGAAATTACCTATCTGCATCCGCTGCTGGAACCCATTCTGAAGGAAACCTACGGCATCATGGTGTATCAGGAACAGGTGCAGCAGGCGGCCGGAATTCTGGCCGGATTCAGCATGGGGCAGGGCGATATCCTGCGCCGCGCCATGGGTAAGAAAAAGCCGGAAGAGATGGCGAAACAGCGTGAGGCTTTCGTGAAGGGCTGTCAAAAGCAGAAGACCTGCAATGCCTCTCTCGCCGGCAAGATTTTTGATCAGATCACCGAGTTTGCTTCGTATGGATTCAATAAATCCCATTCTGCCGCCTATGGTATCGTCACTTTCCAGACGGCTTATCTAAAAGCCAATCATCCCGTCGACTTCATGGCGGCCATCCTGTCATCTGAAATCGGCAATACCGACAAGCTGCCGATTCTGGTGGCCGATGCACAGAAGGCCGGAATCCAGGTGCTGCCGCCGGATGTGAATGAAAGCGGGCTCCGCTTCACCCCGGTTAAGGGGTCGATCCGCTACGGCCTCGCGGGTGTCAAAGGCGTCGGCGCCGGCGCGGTCGAGTCACTGATTCGCGAACGGGAAGCGAACGGGCCCTTTACGGGGTTGATCAATTTCTGTGA
>Ga0075121_1001317_pt1 | contig 15437 bp, 11 predicted proteins | sample AntAceMetag02UKG_FD_69793 | JGI IMG/M metagenome (GOLD analysis project Ga0075121, IMG submission 69793) | Saline lake microbial communities from Ace Lake, Antarctica - Antarctic Ace Lake Metagenome 02UKG | ecosystem: Environmental > Aquatic > Non-marine Saline and Alkaline > Saline | place... | reverse complement strand
AATGCTTTAATTGTAGTTGATGCTATAAGTGGTTTAGGGGCTGATGAGCTGAGAATGGATGATTGGGGTTTAGATATTGTGGTTAGTGGATCCCAGAAAGGTCTGATGCTTCCTCCTGGACTTGCCTTTATAAGTTTATCTAAAGACGCACAATCTTTAATAGAGAGTTCCAGCTCTCCTAAATATTATTTTGACTTAATCAAAGCTGGTAAGTCAGCATCTAAGTTTGATACTCCTTGGACTCCTGCTGTGAATATGATCGTAGCTTTACGGACAGCCCTTAAGATGATACTTGATGAGGGTATTGAGAATGTCTGGAAGAGGCATGCTAATCTTGCTGCTATGACACGTGAGGCAGTTGCGTCTTTAGGGCTTAAAGTCTTTGCTCAGCGTCCCTCCAGTACTCTCACTAGTGTTTTAATTCCAGAGAGCTTAGACTCTGAGGAGATGGTCAAGTTTATCCGTGCAGAGTTCGGCATAAGTATAGCCGGCGGTCAGGCAGAGTTAAAGGGTAAGATAATCAGGGTTGCACACCTGGGTTATATAAATCTTTTTGATGTTCTATCAGGTATTGCAGCTATTGAATTTGGGCTGCATCATTTTGGATACAAGTTTAAGCTTGGTGCAGGAATTTTAAAACTAGAAGAAGAGTTTCTTAAAAGCTGCAAGGATGAGGCCTAAGGTGGTTAAGGTTTTAGTTAGTGATAATATAGCTCAGGATGGTATTGATATTTTAACTGAATCAGGTATTGAAGTTATAAAGAAAACAGGTTTAAGCGAAGATGAACTTATAAGAGAGATTAAAGGTTATGATGGTATTGTAATCCGCAGCGGAACAAAGATTAAATCTTCTATTATAGAGGCTGCAGACAGTCTTAAAGTTATAGGTCGCGCTGGAGTTGGATTGGATAATGTAGACGTTGATGCTGCGACTAAAAAGGGAATCATTGTGATGAATACCCCTTTAGGTAATACCATATCGACTGCAGAGCATACCATGGCTCTTATCTTAGCTTTGGCTCGAAATATTTCTCAAGCCAGCTTATCGATGAGAGAGAATAAATGGGAACGTAAAAAGTTTATGGGTAAAGAGCTGCACGGTAAGATTATAGGTGTTGTGGGTTTAGGGAGAATAGGGAGAGAGGTGGCCAAACGAGCTATTGGGTTTGGAATGAAAGTTCTTACATTTGATCCTTATATCTCTGAAGATATAGCCTCTAAGATTGAGGTTGAGTTAGTTAAGTACGATGAGCTTCTGAAAAGATCGGACTATATTACGTTTCATATTCCTTTATCTGATAATACTTATCATATGCTTTCTGATAAAGAGCTGAAGATGGTAAAAAATACAGCATATATTATCAACTGTTCTCGCGGCGGTATCGTGGATGAAGAGGCTCTATGTAAAGCTCTTTCAGAGAAAAATATTGCAGGTGCTGCTTTGGATGTTTACGAGAATGAACCTCCCGAAAGCAGTCCGCTTTTTGAGTTAGACAACGTCGTTCTCACTCCTCATTTAGGGGCATCTACTGAAGAGGCGCAGCTCAATGTGGCTGTTGAGGTTGCAGAGCAGGTTCGGGATGTATTGATAAACAATGTTGTCAGAAATGCTGTAAACATGCCTTTTATTGAGCCTGAGACGGCTGAGATTTTAAAGCCTTATTTTAATCTTTCTGAAAAATTAGGCTCATTGCTTGGTCAGCTCATAGAGGGTAACGTTAAGAAGATTGAGATAAAATATAGCGGAGATATTTTGGAATATGATATTACTTCTCTTTCTTCGGCAATACTTAAAGGTTTCTTTTCTCCAATGCTTGCTGAATCCGTAAATTATGTGAATGCTCTTATAATTGCAAAAGAGAGGCAGATCAGCATTGAAGAGGTTAAATCTTCAAAAGTTCATAATTTCAGTAATTTAATTCAGGTTATTGTCCAGACCAATAAAGAGATAAAAGAGGTTGCCGGGACGCTGTTTAGTGATAATAATCCCAAAATAGTTAATATTGATGGTTATTACCTTGAGGCGCCTCCAGTAGGAAATATACTTGTTATATATAACGAAGATAAGCCTGGTGTCATAGGTCATATAGGTAATATCTTTGGTAATAATAATGTTAATATATCCGGAATGACGTTTGGTAGAGAGGAGCTTGGCGGTAATGCTTTAATGGTTTTGAATCTTGATATAGCTGTTGATGCTGCTGTTGTAAAAGAGCTGCTCGATTTTAAATATATACGTGCCGTAAAAGGGATTAAACTCTAGGTCCTATTTTACCAGCTTTAAAAATTTTTAAACCACAGGAGAGCTATGAATAAAATATTGATTGGTACGCAATGGGGAGATGAAGGGAAGGGCAAGATAATAGACTGGCTAAGCGAGGATGTTGATCTGATCGTAAGGTATCAAGGGGGAAACAATGCTGGTCATACAGTAGTTGTGGGAGATGATAAATATGTCTTTCATCTTATTCCTTCAGGGATATTGCATCGGGATAAAGTTTGCGTTATAGGCAATGGAGTGGTTATAGACCCCAAAGTTTTAATAGAGGAGATGGAAGGAATAGTCTCTAAAGGTTATAAAGTTGAACCGGAAAATCTCATTATAAGTGATAGGGCGCATGTTGTTTTCCCATATCATAGGGTTTGGGATAAGCTTAAAGAGAATCAGCTTGGTGATTTAAAGATAGGTACTACTGGTAAAGGGATAGGCCCTTCTTATGTTGATAAGTTTGATCGTTTAGGCATCAGAATGATAGATCTTTTAAATGAGGGTACCCTGCGTAAAAAATTAAAGATAAATCTTGAAATTAAAAACAATATTTTGACAAAAGTCTTCAATTATCAAGATTTTGATCTGGATGAAATTTATCAGGATTATCTTGGTTATGCAAAGACATTAGCACCGTTTGTAAGAGACTGTGCTCTCTATATTGATGAGGCTTTTAGGTCTGGTAAGAGCGTGCTCTTTGAGGGTGCTCAGGGAACTTTTTTGGATATTGACTTCGGCACCTACCCTTTTGTTACATCGTCTTCGACTCTTTCAGGCGGGGCTTGTATAGGCAGCGGTGTTGGTCCTACCAAGATAGACAGAGTTGTCGGGGTTGCAAAGGCCTATACTACGCGTGTAGGAGAGGGTCCTTTTCCATCTCAGTTTGAGGATGATTTAATGGAAAAGATCAGGTCTAAAGGCAATGAATTCGGTGCTACTACTGGAAGGCCTAGAAGGTGCGGCTGGTTTGATGCTAGCATGGTCCATTATGCAGTCAAAATAAATGGAATAGATGAGATTGCTTTGACAAAATTAGATGTCTTAGACAGCATGGAAAAGATAAAGATATGTATTGGGTACAGATATAACGGTAAGACGTGTCAATACCCTCTTGCTGATTTTAATTTCTGGCAGGAGGCTATCCCTGTTTACGAAGAGGTTGAAGGTTGGTGCGAGGATACAAGCGCAGCTCGATCTCTATCCGAATTACCTGTCAATACAGTAAAATATATTGGTAGGATATCAGAGCTTATAGAGTCTGAAATATCCATTATATCTGTGGGCTCTAAGAGAGCTCAGACGTTCTATCTTAAAAAATAGGGGTAAAATTATTATTATTTCAAATATTAAGGGGGAATTATGAAAGAGTTGTTTTGGCTAGCTCCGCTCGGTTCTATTTTAGCGCTTCTCTTCTCTGGAGCTATTGTAATCTGGATTTTAAGAAAAGATGAAGGAACCGAAAAGATGATTGAAATTGCTAGTGCGGTTCGAGAGGGAGCCAGAGCCTATTTAAAGAGGCAATATACTACGGTAGCAATATTTTTTCTCTTGGCCTTTGCTTTTTTAATGCTGATGGTCAAGCAAGGTTATATAGGAATTTTTGTGCCTTATGCATTTGTAAGCGGAGGTTTCTTTTCAGGTTTGGCCGGCTTTATAGGTATGAAAGTAGCGACAAACTCTAGCGCTCGCACGGCAAATGCAGCTCGCTCTAGTTTAAATTCGGCACTAAAAGTAGCATTTTTATCGGGCTCTGTAATGGGGCTTACAGTTGTTGGTTTAGGGTTGTTTTATTTGGTTGCCTGGTATTCTATACTCAGCTGGTTCTATTCTTCTTCTTCAGCTATTATAGATTCTGCACAGAGGCTTTCGATAATTACTTCTACTCTCTTATGTTCTGCAATGGGTGCATCTTGTTATGCGTTATTTGCAAGAGTTGGCGGGGGGATATATACTAAGGCAGCAGATGTGGGCGCGGATTTAGTAGGTAAGGTAGAAGTAGGGATTCCGGAGGATGACCCTAGAAATCCAGCGGTTATAGCAGATAATGTAGGTGACAATGTTGGTGACGTTGCTGGTATGGGGGCAGATCTATATGAGTCTTATGTGGGATCAATTGTAGCTACGATGGCTCTTGCTGTTACAGCTGGACTGGGTGTAGCTGGGGTTACAATACCGATGACTATAGCTGCTTTGGGCGTTATTGCCTCAATAGTAGGAATAGTCACCGTAAGAAGCAAGGAGAATTCTACTCAGTCTGCATTGCTTTGGGCTTTAAGAAAAAGCACTTTTCTTTCAGCCATTTTAATTGCAATTATGGGGTATTTTTTAATTACCCGAGTTTTAGGGCTTGAGTATTTAGGTATCTATTATTCGGTGATCACAGGGCTTTTGGCTGGTATTTTGATAGGGCTTTCGACCGAATTTTATACCTCACATAGGTATTCTCCAACACGTTCAGTAGCTAAATCAGCTTTGACTGGGCCAGCAACTGTTATAATTTCGGGACTCTCTGTTGGAATGGTCTCCACTCTTATTCCGATAATTACTGTTGCCGTAGCTATACTTTTGAGTTTTTATTTTTCAGGTGGTTTTTCTAACTTCAATCTTGGACTATATGGTATAGGAATATCTGCAGTAGGTATGTTGAGCACTCTGGGGATTACTCTAGCAACAGATGCTTATGGGCCTGTTGCTGATAATGCTGGCGGTAATGCTCAGATGGCTGGACTTCCTCCGGAAGTTAGAGAGAGAACAGATGTGTTAGACTCTTTAGGTAATACTACTGCTGCAACAGGTAAGGGTTTTGCGATAGGATCCGCTGCCTTAACCGCACTGGCTCTTATTGTGACTTATAAGGATAAACTTGAGTTTTTGGGTGCAGAGCTAAATCTTTCACTGCTAAACCCCAAAATTATAGTAGGCCTATTTATAGGAGGCATGCTTCCTTTTCTGTTCTCGTCTTTGATGATGAGGGCTGTTGGCAGTGCTGCTTCAAAAGTAGTTATTGAAGTTAGAAGGCAGTTTAGGGAGATAAAAGGTTTGATGGAAGGTGAAGCCAAGCCTGATTATGCGCGTTGCGTTGAGATTGTGACTCTAGCGTCACAGAAGCAGATGATCTTGCCAGCTGCCATAGCATTGCTCTCTCCTGTTTTGGTAGGAATACTATTTGGAGTCGAGGCCAACATAGGGCTGCTTATCGCGTCGCTTGTATCCGGCTTTGTTCTTGCTATTATGCTGTCTAATTCTGGAGCTAGCTGGGACAATGCAAAGAAATATATTGAAGAGGGCAACCTTGGAGGCAAGGGTTCTGACGCCCATAAGGCAGTTGTAGCTGGCGATACAGTGGGTGACCCTTGTAAGGATACCGCCGGCCCGTCTATAAATATTCTTATTAAAATAATGTCTATGGCGTCTATTGTATTTGCTGCGCTTATTCTTAATAAAACCTTACTTCCTTGACGACCAAAAACAGTAGTGTTAATATTTAAAAGTAATAATTTTAAGATAACCTTAGGAGGTGTCATATGTTTAAAAAGAGTTGGGTTGTTTTATTGGCCGTTAGTTTTTTAATTTCAGGGTGCGCTCTTACCTTTAAGAAAACACCGCCAGGTGAGATTGAAAAGGTTCAGGTTATGAGAAAAGAGCTACAGCGTCTGAGGATTGAGATTGAAAGGTTAAAATCTGAAAAAAATCAAGAGATAAGAGAATTAGAGTTGGCAAAAGAGAGCTTAGAGAGCAGGTTTAGGGAAGAGATAGACAATAGAGACGTAAAACTGTCTTTAGAAGAGAAAGGTTTGGTCTTAAGGTTTGTTGCTGAGGTATTCTTTGATTCCGGTAAGGCTGAATTGCGGCCTGAGGCAGATGCGATGCTTGATAAGGTTGCGGTATTCCTTGAAAAAGATGTACCCGATAGAAGGATTTCAATAGAAGGTCATACCGACAATGTTCCTATAAAATATTCACCTTGGAAATCCAACTGGGAGTTATCCGCAGCCAGAGCGTTGAGTGTGCTGCATTACTTTACTGATAAAAAAGGTTTAGACTCCGATCGCGTGCAGGCTACTGGTTATGGTGAGTATCAATCTATTGATTCAAGTGAAACCAAAGAGGGTCGACAGAAGAACAGACGTGTTGAGATAGTTGTGCTCCCCAAAAAGCTTACCAAGGTTCGGGCCGAATTTTTAGAGGAACTTGGTAAAGCGTTAGAGGATCGCCAGAGAAGAATTAAAGAGTATGCAAAATAATACAGGAGGGTCTTAAATGAGAAAGGTTTATACCGGTCTTATCCTTGTTTTAGTGCTTGTTCTTGCTTGGGCTCTGTTGGAGAGGAAAGAGAGGGTTGAGATTGCAAGGCAGTTCCATAAATTAGAATCAAGCTATCATGCAGTTGTTACAAATAGTACTTATCTGGAGGATAAGATCCAGAGTTTTCAGGAAAAACTTGATAACGTTGTTATCAGAAAAGATGAATTGTTTGAGGTTAACAAATCAAAAGAAGAGTACATAGATTCACTTGAAATAAAACTTAATAAAGCCATAGAGAGCATAAATAAGCTTAGAGGCAAATTGGGCAAACTAGAAGAGTTGCTAGCTGGTATTCAGGGTCCAACTGTGTCAGATGTTCAGCGATAAGATTTTTTAATAACCGTTCATGACTTCTATTACTGATGTTCCAAAACATATAGCGATTATAATGGATGGAAATGGTCGCTGGGCTGTTAAGAAGGGTCTTCCTCGCAGATATGGACATAGTAGGGGGGTAAAGTCTGTTCGAAGAACAATTGATTACTGCCTGGAATTAGGGGTAGAATATTTGACTCTCTATACTTTTTCAACAGAAAATTGGAAGAGACCTAAAAAAGAGGTTGATGCGCTAATGAAGCTATTGGAGGAAAAAATAGACAATGATTTAACTAGACTTACAGAGGAGAAGAATATAAGAATGCGTGTTATCGGAAATTGGAAGGCTCTACCTGGCGAGCTTCCTCATAAGATAGAGAAGATTATGCACAATACAGAGGGTTTCAACAGGCTCAATCTGACTTTAGCTATCAACTATGGTGCTCGAGAAGAGATTGTCAGTGCAGTAATCAGGGTTGCCAGTGATTTTAAATCTGACAAGATTAAACTTGCAGCGCTTAACGAATCTTTACTAAGCAGCTATCTTTATACTTTTGATTTGCCCGATCCTGATTTCTTGATTCGTACTGCAGGAGAGTATCGTGTTAGCAATTATTTGCTTTGGCAGATAGCCTATGCAGAGCTCTATACCACAACAAGATTATGGCCTGATTTTAGAAAGTCAGATTTAATAAGAGCTATAAAAAGTTATAACAAACGTAGGAGAAAATATGGATCTCTTTGATAGTAATTTAGTGAAAAGAATTATCAGCAGCATAGTAATACTCCTGTTTATATTCTGGGTTATAATGTTTGCCAAATTTTTCATATTTGCCTCCTTAATTATAGTGCTGGCTACGGTTGCACTTTGGGAGTTTTATAGAATTGTTGCAAAGAAATACGGCAGCATATATCCCGGCATTGGCTTTATAGTCTCATATTTGCTCTTTGCGATATCCTTAAAAGAGAACCTAGGTCTTGAATATCTTATATATCCGCTTTCCTTTGCATTAATACTGCTCTTCCTTTATCAGATGATAAGAAAGACCAATAAAGATGCGGCTTTATGTTTGGGGCTTACTATGCTGGGGTTAATATATATAACGATACCAGCAATATTTTTAATAAAGATTAGAATGCTCCAAAGCGGGACTGCTCTGGTGATATATTATATCTGTGTAATCAAAGCAACGGATGTAGGTGCTTATCTGATTGGCGTAAAGTTTGGAAGACATCCTTTAATTCCCAAGGTAAGCCCTAAAAAATCTGTAGAGGGTTTTATTGGCGGCATTGTTTTTGCAATGATGGTTTCCTATGGAGCCTCTATTTATTTAGGGATAATGTCTTTTTATCATGCTCTCGCCATAGGTTTTATTCTAGGTGTATGCGCTCAATTTGGTGACCTATCAGAATCTGTTCTTAAGCGCGATGCCGGAGTTAAAGACTCTGGTAAGACTATTCCAGGCCTAGGCGGTGTGCTGGATTTAGCAGATAGCATCCTGATAGCTCTACCGTTTTATTATATTTATATGCATAATTTTATAATTAAATGAAGAAGATTGCTATTTTAGGATCAACAGGCAGTGTTGGTAAGCAGACTCTTAGTATAGTTGCTAAAAGCGGCGGGTTTTTTAATGTGGTTGCTTTGGGCGCTGACAGCAATATAGAGCTTCTTACTCAGCAGGCACGAGAGTTCCAGGTAGATAATGTTTTTTTAAACAGAGCTGAAAATATCGGCAGATCTCCTCTTAAGTTTTTTAAATCTCAGAATGATTTTTTAAATTTTGCAGCAGATCAAAAGGTAGATCTTTTAGTTTTGGCTCTTTCCGGTACAGATGCAATAAGGCCGTTAATGTTCGCTCTGGAGAACGATATTAATTTGGCCATTGCAAATAAAGAAGCGATAATAGCTGCAGGATCTGTTATTAGCAGTATAAGAGCAAAGAGCAGCTCTAAAATCATTCCTTTAGATAGTGAGCATAATGCGATATATCAGCTTCTTAAGGGGGTTGATAAAAGCGAAATATCTAAGGTTTTTTTAACTTGTTCTGGGGGGCCGTTTTTGGATTTTTCAGATAAAGAGCTAGAGAACGTATCTTTGGATATGGCTCTCTCACATCCCCGCTGGGAGATGGGGAATAAGATTACAATAGATTCAGCTACCTTAATGAATAAAGGCTTTGAGATAATAGAGGCTTGCTATCTCTTCGGTCTCTCCTTAGACGTTATAGATGTGATAATTCATCCAGAAGCAATTATCCATGCCATGGTAGAGCTAAAAGACGGAACAACGTTTGCTGAGATGGCTGTACCTGATATGAGAATCCCTATAGCGCATGCTTTGGGTCATCCTAACAGGCTTGATTCAGGCTTGAGAATTGATTGGGGAAGCTTAGAGAAGATGAGCTTTAAAGCGGTAGCTAGAGATAGTTATCCAGCCTTAAGAATAGCTTATGATGCGTTAAAGCAAGGCGGAAGCTTGCCCGCTTTTATTGTTAAGGTCGATGAGATCATAGTCAATGAGTTTTTGAGCTCCAAGATAGCCTTCAAGGATATAATTCCTTCTATTGAAGAGGCTGTAAAGAGGCATAATGTTTTTGACCTAGGCTCACTTGGGGATATCGAAGAGGTTTTTAGGGATGCAGAAGAGATATCCGCTAATATTATAAAGGAGGTTGGTAAGATATGATTCTAGTTATTATTGCTTTTGGTTTTCTTGTATTTGTGCATGAGGCATCACATTTTATTGTTGCTAAGAGAATGGGCGTTACTGTTGAGGTTTTTTCGATCGGGTTTGGGCCTAAGATTTTCTCTTTTAAAAGATCTGGAACAGAGTATAAGATTTCACTTATTCCTCTTGGAGGCTATGTGAAGATGGCCGGTGAAAACCCTAGAGAGGATCTAAAAGGCGAGAAGAATGAATTTCTTTCTCAACCTCCTGGCAGGAGAAGCTTGATCGTATTAGGCGGACCTCTCGGTAATTATATTCTAGCCTTTATACTCTTCTTCATACTTTATAGCAGCGGTCTTCCTACAGCAGGCACTACTATAGGTGATTTTAAAGAGGGTTATCCTGCTCAAAGTTCGGGTTTAAAGATTGGTGATAAGATAATATCTGTTGATAGTGAGGAGGTTAAAAATTGGGAGGATTTAATAGCAGAAGTGCATCCAAGGCCGAATCAGGACCTAAAGATAACTGTAAAGCGTGATCAGTATGAATTTAGCTATACAGTTAAAACTAAAGATAATGAGATATTAGATTTAAACGGTCAGAAAAAAGTAATAGGATTATTAGGTATATTACCAGACGATAGAGATGTATTTATAAAGAAATACGGGCCTTATGAGTCACTTAGAGAGTCAGCGGTAACTGTTTTTAATGTCTCTGCTAATACTCTAAGAGCTATTTTGAATATTGTTATTGGCAGGCTATCTCTTAAAGATTCAGTCACAGGTCCAGTGGGTATCGTTCATATATCTTCTAAGATGGCCGATATGGGCATCAGTTACTTACTTTCCCTGATGGCATTAATAAATGTTAGTCTTGCAATATTTAACCTGTTGCCCATCCCAGTCTTAGATGGAGGTCATCTTCTCTTTATCCTGATGGAGAAGATTCGCCGTAAGCCGGTCTCCATTATTGTCCAAGAGAGGTTTACTCAGATAGGAATGGGTTTATTGCTTTCTCTCTTTTTATACCTTACTTATTTTGATTTAATGCGAGTATTTTTTAAATGAGAAAAAGAAGGGTGGTCAGGGTTGGCAATATTGAGATTGGAGGAGATAATCCAGTCTCTATACAGACCATGATCAAAAAGAGTCCTGATAAGTATTCTCAGATAATAGATGAGATAGCCCAATTAAAAGAAGCGGGCTCTGAGATTATAAGGGTTGCATACAGAGAAGAAGGCGAGGCTGGGTTCATAGAGAAGATTATCAAGGGGAGCCTTCTTCCTGTTGAGATGGATATCCATTTTGATTTTAAGCTTGCTCTTTCAGCTATAGAGCTGGGAGCAGATGCAGTGAGGATTAATCCAGGTAATATCTCAAAAGAGGGCTTAGAAGAAGTTGTATTGTCGGCTAAAAGGAATAATATTCCAATTCGAGTGGGAATTAATATCGGTTCAGTCCCAGAAGCTTATAGAAAAAAATATAATTCTGTTGACTCAATGCTAGAGCTGCTTAAGGAGTATTTAGAATATATGGAAGGTTTAAATTTTAAAGACATCTTTCTATCCCTTAAAGCTGATACTGCCATGGAGACTTACCTGGCTAATTTGAAGACGGCCTCTCTGTTTGATTACCCGCTGCATATTGGTGTTACTGCAACAGGGGCGGGAGTATCTGCGATTGTTAAATCTAGTATTGGCATCGGGGCTCTTCTTATGCAAGGAGTAGGCGACACCATTAGGGTCTCTCTTACTGATTCAACTTTTCGTGAAGTTGAAATCGCAAAAGAGATACTCTCTGCTTTAGGGCTTCGTAAGTTTGGGATTGAAGTTATATCTTGTCCTGGGTGCGGAAGGGCTCAAATTGATATATTGGATTTGGCTAATAAGGCAAAAGAAGAGCTGATCAAGATAAAGACAGAGAAGGGGCTAAAAGTTGCTGTTATGGGCTGTGAAGTCAATGGCCCAGGCGAAGCTAAGGGTGCTGATATAGGTATTGCAGGAGGAGTAAACTGTGCTATTCTATTTAAAAAAGGGAAGCAGATCAAAAGATTGGATAAAGCTGATTTGATAACTGTTCTGGTTCAGGAAGTAAGGGAAATGATATGAAATTTTCAGAATGTTTTTTGCCGACAATTAGAGAGGTGCCTAAGGATGCGGAGGCTATATCGCATCAGCTGATGCTTAAGTCAGGCATGATAAGACGCTTAGCTTCAGGGCTCTACTCTTACCTTCCTTTAGGTTTTAAAACTTTACTTAAGGTTATAGCTATAGTGAGAGAGGAGATGGACAAATCCGGAGCTCAGGAGCTGCTGCTTCCGGCTATACATCCTGAGGAACTTTGGCAGAAAACCGGTAGACTCTCTACGTTAGGTGAAGATATGATTCAGTTTAAAAACAGGGCTGGAAAGAATATGATACTGGGTCCTACTCATGAAGAGGTTATAACCTGGCTGGTCTCAGGAGAGGTTGAGTCTTATAGACAGCTGCCCTTAATACTTTACCAGATCCAAACTAAATTCAGAGATGAACCTAGGCCTAGATTCGGTGTAATAAGAACTTGTGAGTTTATTATGAAAGATGCTTACAGTTTTAATGCTAGCTGGGAGTCTTTAGATGATAGTTATAAAAAGATCTATCAGGCCTACTGTAATATATTTGAAAGATGCGGCCTTAATTATCTTAGCGTTGAAGCGGACCCTGGCATAATGGGGGGAGATGTCTCTCATGAATTTATGGCTCCTTCTGAATACGGAGAGGATAGGGTTGTGCTGTGCTCTGGCTGTAATTATGCAGCAAGCCTGGATGTTGCAAGGAGAAAAGAGGGTGTAGTTAGAAAAGAAGAGATCCGAGAAGATTCCATTAAAGAGGTCTATACTCCGGGCATTAGTTCTATTGCTGATGTCTCTAGGGCTCTAGGAGTTTCTATTGGAAAGCTGTTAAAAACCATAATATATAGATATGACACTGGTTTCATTGCTGTTGTTGTGAGAGGTGAGAGTGATGTTAATGAGGCTAAACTGCGTAAAAAACTTAAATCTAGTGAGCTTAGAATGGCAACAGCTTCTGAGATAAAGAGTGAGACCGGAGCAGATATGGGGTTTTCAGGTCCTTTAGGCTTAAAGTTAAGAATTATTGCTGATTTTGATGTTAGAGGTATCTCGGGTGCTGCTGCAGGAGCAAACAAAAAAGATTATCATCTAATAAACTTATCGGAAGGTAAGGATTTTAAAATAGATGAATTTTGTGATATCAGAAATGTTAAAGAGTCTGACTTATGTCCTGAATGCGGTAAGGCCTTAAAGATTCAGAGCGCGATTGAGATAGGACATATATTTAAACTCGGGAATCGTTATAGTAAACCTCTTGAGGCTCTCTTTGTCGATGGTAAAGGGAAGAGCAGTGAAATTATCATGGGTTGCTATGGGATAGGAATCAACAGAATAGCAGCTTCTTTTATTGAGCAAAACAATGATGCTAAAGGCATTATATGGAATTCTGCTCTAGCTCCTTATAAGGTGATTATTATAGCTACAAATATAGATGATGAGGAGATATTTCGGAAATCTAAAGAGATATATAAGTTTCTCAAGGAATCTGGCTTAGAGGTTATCTTTGATGATAGAACCATTCGAGCAGGAAATAAATTTAATGATGCAGATTTAATAGGCATTCCATATCAAATAGTAGTAGGTTCTAATTATATAAAAGAAGGCAAGTTCGAGCTTAGAAAAAGAGGTCAGGAAGTTTCGCTGGAACTTGAAAACTTAGATCAGATATTGGATAATCTGAAATAGTTAGATGTTGACAGATATAAAAAAATCTATTATTATTTGCATTCGTACCTCATTTACGGGGACGTCGTCTAGCCTGGCCTAAGACCCCAGACTGTCGATCTGGTGATCGCGGGTTCGATTCCCGTCGTCCCCGTCTTTAATTAAAACAGCAGATGTTAATGTCAGACTTTCTCCCACCCTTTGCTTCTTAAAGATATAATCGATTTTCCTAAGAAAGGGATATTTTAACTTTGGCTTGACAAGCAGGTATTTATAGTTGCATTTTTTAAAAGCATATTATATAATTTGCACTCTACATAAAACTTTGATTAAAATAGGGGCGTAGGGTTGCCGGGAATCCGATTGTTTTAATTGTTTGAGATATTTAGGGTTATAATGGTAAAAAAGATGATTTTTAGAAAACGTAATTATTGTCCAAAAATAATCGCAGTTTTTTTAACAACACTCTTCTTCTCTCTGCCAGCATTTTCCAGCGTTGACAACTCTTTTAGTATTCTAGATTCGAATCAAAAAGGAACGTTCAATATCGGCATTGCTCTGGGTTCAACAGATAGAGTATTTGACGAAGCCTTAGGCAAAGACATCTTAAGGTTTAAATACTGGCTACCTCAAGGGTCTATCGTAGGATTATGGACAAAAGATTACCCTGTCAGCTTAAACAAGAATAGTGTAGATGCCGTTAGAGTCTCCCTTAAGGCGCCTAATAAAAAACAGCTGGAAGAGGTCTCTGTAAAGATGGAGATTAAGGGCTCTAGGGCTATGCAGTCGATACCTCTTGATCTTGAGAATGATTGGAACTGTTTTCGGGCGGAGGTTGCTTGGAATACAATAGGCGATCTTAAGGAAGTATGTTTTGTTATAACCACTATCTCTAGTTCAGAAGAAGCTGTTCTCTCCGAAGGTGCTTCAGAGGATAAAGCCTTAGAAGGGTTTTTATACTTCGATGTTGAGTTTTATAAGCAGAGCTTTTTGCATAAAAATTATATTTTCTTTAGGTTAGCTTTAGTTCTCCTACTAAGTATCTTTATAGGTTTTTTTACTAATTTAGCAATTAAGCTTTTGAGGAGGAGGTCTAAAGAGAAGCATGCAGGGTCTAAGATTAAGGCCGATCTTTTAAGCGTCTCTATTCTTACTAGGTTAAAAAGAGATTTGCTTTATGGATTAACATTTACATTAATAACTGCTGTTGCTTTTGGGATATGTTACCTTGGTACAATATGCCCATTAAACAAGGGTTTTAGCTGGGAGTTTCTCTGTCTGGGTTTAGCGGGTGCAGTTATTGCAGGGCTACTTAAATTTACAATTACAGGCAGGCATCTTACTCCTCTCCAGGCATTTAAGAATGTTTTAATTGTTGGGCTTTTGGCTGCTTCTTCGAGCAGGCTCGGTATTTTATTTGCCCCTTCTAATTTTGGTCAGATTTTGATGCTGAATAAATATATTGCAGTTATTATCTTTTTGATTTATCAGGTATCCAATGCGCGTTCTTTAACGATTAATGGCAAGCATGTCAGGGCTCTTACAGGATTCTCTATCATCTTAACGCCCTATCTTCTTAACTGGTTAATGGTTTTGCAGACACCAATACTTCTTAGGCAGTTAGGTGATATTTTCACCTTGGGTATTTTGTCTTCATTTGAAGTGTTTTTAGAATACTTAGGCAGGGTCGTTATTGTGTTTGGATTTAATGAGGCTGCTGCCAATGGTTTTAGTCTGGTTATAAAGAGAGAGCTGCTTAAAAAACGTAAGCTCCATATTTTCATTTTGTTTATCTCTATCGGCGTTGTTATTGCACCTATAATTGCGAACTTAGGCTCTACTGCTAAAGTCGGGTCTCTACCTGAAGCGGTTAAGATCCCTGTGATTATATTGACTAGTATGTTTTCTTTTGCAGGACTCTGGGGAGTAATCTATTTCTTAACGGGAATGGCTCTTGATTATGGACGCAGGATAGCTCCTTCATGGGAAAGCGTGACTGAACATGTAAAGACAGGCGTAAAAAAGGGCATGGCTTACAGCGCTCTTCTAATGGGGTTTATATATTCAGTTTATCTGCTCCTGGATTTTAATTTATTACAACTA
>Ga0075121_1001315_pt1 | contig 15439 bp, 11 predicted proteins | sample AntAceMetag02UKG_FD_69793 | JGI IMG/M metagenome (GOLD analysis project Ga0075121, IMG submission 69793) | Saline lake microbial communities from Ace Lake, Antarctica - Antarctic Ace Lake Metagenome 02UKG | ecosystem: Environmental > Aquatic > Non-marine Saline and Alkaline > Saline | place... | reverse complement strand
TTCGCAGGTGTCCTTGAAGGCTTCGATGCCGACATTGACGACCTGAAGGGGGGATTTGAAGAGTTTTTGGATGCTCATGAGAATTTCCTTCAACGATTAACGGTTTTTCCGAATCACTTCGGCGGTAAGATGTCCGGCCAGTTTACAGGCGGCGACGTTCGTGAGTTTGACGTGGGCTCCGGCCCCCTTCAGGGCTTCGATGACCTTGGCGCGATCCTGCGGATCTCCGTCGGTACCGGTGATGCCGGCCACAACGATAACCTTTTTGGCGGCCTTCTTGATCACCGGGACCAGCTCAGAGGCGGGGTCCAGGTGGGCTCCATAGCCTAGCACCACGTCAATCAGGATGACAGCGGTCTGCGGATCATCTGCTTCATCGAGAATCGCCTTGTTGCGAAGGGTGTAATCGATCATCGGATGGGCGCGCCCCACCGTGAATTCATCTTCGCCCAGATCAATGATGCTGTTCCGTTCTGGCTTCCAGGCATTCTTAAGCTTCTTGGATTCTCCAAGCGGGGCGTTGGAATAGAGGTGGCGCAGGATGCCGTCGAGAACCACCTGCGCTTCCGCACAGAAGGTGCCGCCGCTGAACAGCCCACGGAGATAGCGGCCCGTGGCCACGCGCTTCCGGGCAACGATCTTTTTGGCCTCTTCCTGAAGAGCCGCATCGCGTTCTTCGAGTGCTGTCAGCACTGCGGCCGGATCTTCGCCGCGTGCGTGGGCAACGGCGAGCAGGGCCGCCTGTTCCAGCGTGGAGGGCGTGCCGTCTTCGCCAATCAGCAGGGCGATGACGGGTTTCTCAATCTTGCGGATCAGAGAATAGATCTTTTTCATCACCTTCGGCTGGGGTGGTTTGGCCACAAGAAGCAGGACCTTGGTTTCCGGGTCATCTGCAAGCGCCTGCATGGCGTCGAGGAAAGAGATGCCGCCGACTGCGTCCTTGACGTCGCGTCCGCCGGTGCCGATACACTGAGAAACACCGGATCCTTCATTCGCGATGATGCAGGTGACTTCCTGCGCGCCGGTTCCGGAGGCGCCGACCACGCCGATCGGCCCGCGGGGTACCACATTGGCAAAGGCCAAGGGAACACCATTGATGATGGAGGTGCCGCAGTCAGGGCCCATCACAATCAGACCTTTCTTATGCGCATTCTTTTTGAGCGAGACTTCTTCTTCAATCGACACATTGTCGGAGAACAGCATGACATGCAGTCCGCTATCCAATGCCTTCTGGGCTTCGCGTGCGGCATAACGGCCGGCAACGGAAATCATGGCGAGATTGGCGCCGGGCAGAGTAGCTGCAGCAGTGGGAATATCCCGCGGGGCGGGGGCTGTCGAGGCGCCGTCAGCGGAAGGAGTCTTTTTCTGAGTCAGAAGTTCCTCTGCTTTGGCCAGTGCCTCCGTGGCGATTTTTTTATCTTTGGCTTTCACCACGATCAGCAGATCCTGTTCGCCGCTTTTCTTGAATTCTGGCAGCAGCAGATCACTCATCGCGAGAATGGATTTATTGGCCTCGGTGGCCATGACGACGGAGGCTTCCGCGATACCTGGAAATCCGGATAATTCGCGTCCCGTTCGCATGAGTGTGACAGAATCGAAGTAGAAGCCCTGTTTGATACGACCCGAAATATTCATCTCTTACCTATCTCCTTAGAACCGATGCAGCAGAACGCTCACCGAATGGATATTCTTATCGCACGGGGCCCCTTCAATGCGAGCAAAAACAGGGAGGGAAGGGGCGGTGCAGGAGAAACGTTTTAGCCGAAAACGGGCCGCGTATCCGGTGCGTTCAGCGGGGATCGCCACGGTGGCAACTCGTTTCCATGGCGTGGGAACTGAAGCGGCTGCGGCAGGGGGAGTTGGACACAAGGGAAGCCCTGCAGGGAAAGCGGCCAGCCGGGCGGTGCGGGCAGCGGGTCAGAACCCGAACACGATGCCCGCATTGATGGAAAGCCCATCTAGAGAATATTTCTCTTCGACGCCGGTTCCGCGCCAGTCGAGGGTGTCATCCTCGCTGATCAGGTTGTATTTGGCTTCGCCAAAAAATTTCGCATTCCCGAGCAGAAAATTGAATCCCGCGATTCCGAAGTAGCCAAAGGAATCATTGGCCTCGATGCTGCCGCCCAAATCATTGGATTTCCACTGGGGGTTTTTCATGTAGTACCCAATACCCGCTCCGATATAGGGTTTCAGTAGGGTTGTGAGGTCGATCGTCCATAAAGCCAGGGCTTCTAACGGCAGCACATCCATTTCCACATCGGGGTCTCCGAGCAGGTCGGTGCTGACATAGGACACGCGTGCTTCAACCCCGACGCCGCTGTATATTTGGGAGCCCAAGCGGAGGCCGATCCCGTACATGTCCTCGTAGTTCTTGCTGTCCCAGTAGGTGCCAAAGAGGCCATAGCCGGCTTCCGCTGCAGGGAGAATAAACAGAACGAGCAGAATGAGTAGAATCCATTTTTTCATCAGGCTTTCCTTGTGGCGGGTGGAGTGGAGATAAAGCCTGAAGAATTAGCGGGAGATATACAAGTGAGAAACATCCATCTACAAAAAAGTCCTGCCGCGATTGCGGCAGGACTGAACCGAACCGAGCCGAACTAGAAGCCGAAGGAGAGCCCCGCATTGACGGAAAGGCCGTCGAGAGAATATTTCTCATCGACATCGCTGCCGCGCCATTCGAAGTCATCATCTTCGCTGATCAGGTTGTATTTGGCTTCCCCGAAGAGGGTGATATTGCCTAGCAGCACATTGACACCGGCCAGCCCGAAATAGCCCACGCAATCATTGGCGGTGATCTCATCGCCCAGATCATTCGCGCCCCACTTGGGGTTTTTGATGTAATATCCGACTCCGGCTCCGACATAAGGACGGATGGCTTCGCTGACATCGAGCGTCCACGAAACAATCCCCTCAATCGGCACCATATCCATGGTGATGTCAGGATCACTGAAGAGGTCGGTGCTCAGATAGGAGACGCGACCTTCGATGCCGACACCACTAAAGATTTCCGTTCCGAGACGGAGACCGCCGCCGAACATGTCATCATAGTCTTTGCTGTTCCAGTAGGAGCCGAAGACCCCGAATCCAGCTTCCGCGCTCGGAAGGATAAACAGGGCGAGCAGAACGAGTATAATCCATTTTTTCATCGTGAATCTCCTTGGGTTGTTTGACCACGTCAAGCTTGGAGAATCAGAAGGGTTATTTCAAGTGAGAAAACGATTAAATAATCAGAATCCAAGACAAAGACCAGCCGTCAGAACGAGCCCGTCCAGCGCGTGTTTAGCATCCACATCACTACCGCGCCATTCCAGATCGTCGCTGGTGCCGACCAGTGTGTATTTGGCATCGGCAAACAGAGACACCGGGCCCGTCCGGAGACTGGCGCCGGCGAGCGCAAAATAACCCGCAGATTTATCGGAGCCGTCCCACGTGGTGGTGTCATCGTACTCAAAATCCTTCATGTAGTAGCCGATTCCAGCCCCGATGTAGGGAGTAAAGTTTTTCCCGATGGGAACCCGCCAAGTCACGGCGACCTCGATGGGGACCACCGTTGTGGAAAGCGAATCTTCTTCCGCCTCATAATAACCGGCCCGGCCTTCTAGACCCAGCTGACTCACCACCGTCCACCCGAGACGGATACCGTAGCCAGTAAGGACACCGGAATCCTTGCTGTCCCAGCGGGATGCGTATACGCCCAGTCCGCCGGAAGGGGTTCGGATCAACTGTGAGGCTGCAGTGGTGCCAATGGTGGCCGCTGTAGAGGCGACCATCAGGTTGGCAGAGGCCTGGGCTACCGACGTTCCGGCCAGCAGGACCCCGGCGGCGAGAAGAGCGTGGAGAAGTGTTCGCATGGCCCACCTCACCGCACCGGACAGGCGCCGCCGGCACACTCACTGCCCATATCCACTTCATCCTCGGACTGTTCTTTCACCGATTCGAGCTTGAGGGGTTTCAATTGGGCCACATAGGCATCAAAGACTTCTTTGGATACCGGCTGTTGAGGAAGATAGGGAAACCCAAGGTCTTCTGCGGTTTTCAGCGGATCTGCGCGGAGCAGGAAGGAAACGCCCACATAGTGGTCCCAGTTGTGACGGAGCCACGCGATGATGTCATCCACCTCATCCGGGGTGTAGCTGACAGTGACCGAGCAGTTCTGTTCCACATAATTATCCATCAGCATCTTGTACCGCTCGAGCTGGTCCATTGCGGTTTCCAGATTCACTTCGAGGTCGCCGACCTTCTCGAATTCCACATCATCCCAGCAGACGGGCAGGGTGATGACCCAGTCGCCTGTTCCGTTGGGGTGGAGCATCATCGTATAGCCGCATTCTTTCAGGACCGGCACCAGGGGATCGTGTTTCACGAAGGTGACGTTGTTGAAGATATAGCGCGACAGCGGCTTGTGGGCCCCTTCGGTCGTGTCATAGCACTTGGAGATGGTGCCTTCCGGCTTAATGGTCGTGACATTCTTGGGACGGGGGAGGCCCAGTTCTTCAGCCATGCTGTAGGCGCCCATGATGGCCTGGTTGCGCAGGGTGCGCAGCTCGTAGGGGCCCAGGTCCGGACGACGGATTACACCCGTCAGCGAGACGCCGCAGAGATGCAGGAAGTCGTTGTTCTCATGCCAGGAGTGCTGCAGGATCCCGTCCTTCAGATGGACGCAGGTCTGCCGATAGTTCGCACGAGCGATCACATAGATGGCCCGGTGCATTCCGCTCGGATCATCCTTGAACTTGGCCAGATCAATGGTCGTCAGGTTGCAGAACGCGCGATTTCCAAGCAGAATTTCAGCGCAAGGGTTTACGCCGGAGAACCAGGGGGCCCGATTGAGGGCAGCCTCGCCATTAATGAAGCCCGGTTCGGAGCCGCCGGCCGCCAGCATCAGATCGAAGATGCCGCGCAGTTCGGCATGGGTTGGCTTGTCATAAAAGACCAGCGAGTTGTTGGACTGTCCGCGCTGTGGCTGTCCCTTGTTCCAGTAGTCCTTTTTGCAGACGGCAAATTCCTGCCACTCGGGAGAGCCATATTCAAACAGGCTGATTTCGGCAGACCTCCGCGTACTGAGAATCGTGCCCAGCCAGTTGCAGATGTCGTGGATGTCCATCTTGCGCAGGAGTTGCCCGGCGCGCCGGTTCATGATCTCGGAAATGGCGCGATAGGCGACAGAAATGGTTTCATCCCCCTGGCTGATCCATCCGTAGCCCGTCAGCCGTTCGCCAGCCGGCCGGATTTCGGAGAAATCCAGAATCAGTTTGGTCGCGGCATACTTGCCCGACAGGATTTTCCCAACCGACTTGGCCCAGCCCTCGGCGGAATCGCCGATGCTGATGGTCCAGATCTTGGCCTCCGGATCCCAGGTTTCCAGATTCTGGGCCCGCCCGCCTTTTTCTGTGCGGGTGGATCGAACCAGCTGGATGTCGTGGATCGGCTGGGTGAATCCGCTGATACCTCCGGACTTGGGCGTGACTCCCACGCCGCAGCCCTGTAGCAACAGCCAGAGGGCATCCACCATATCATCCACGGTCTGGATTTCGAGGTGAGCGCAGTTGAACTGGCAGGCTTCCCGTACGCGGGAAATTTCGGTGCCGCCCAGCCAGAGGGTACGTCCGGCCACACCGACTTTCCGTCCAAGAAGAAGGGTTCGCAATTCCTCTAGCTCCGCATCCTGTGTTTTATTCAGGGGGCGGCGGTGGGCCCGCCGCCACAACCAGCGCTGATGATCAATCACGCGTGCGATGGTCTGCTCCCAGCTTTCAAATTCCGTGGCATCCTTGTTGAGGACCCGATTGTAGGTCCGGCGGGTGAGGATCTGGGCGCGGGTGGAAGGGGTATATACGTCAGTCATGGGAATCTCCGGGGTGGTTTGAAAGGGTTCGGCTAGTCGCGTGAAGAGGGTTCGGGATCCGCAGGAGCGGTAAAGTGCTCAATGCGCTCTCCGGCGATCATCTTTCGGTACTGGCGCCAGCCGAGGAAGTTGCCGTGCTGGGCCGGGAACTGCCAGGAGGCGGCATCCTCGAGATCCTGCAGGCGATCCGGCGTGGCTTGGTGCTCCATTGGCGAGGCATGCAGCGGGCGCGGCGGTCCGCTGGGGTCGCTCGCCAGCTTGGAGAAGGTGTCCAAATCCTTGGCCACATTGGGCTCCGATCCATCATGGTTCAGATAGGAAACCCGGGCACACCGGGCCGCAGAGCACCGGCGGGCGGTATCCAGTCCCAGTTCCTGTGCCTCCTCCGGGGCGACATAAGGCAGATGCCATTCATCCGGCTCCAGTGCGCGCGGGGTGCTGGCTTTCTGGGCCTGGAACATCAGTTTGGCCAGTTCCTGGATCTCGGGCTGGGCATCCTTGTGCCAGCGCACGCCAAAGAAGTTAGCGAAAGCGGTCCCGGAGACCAGTACCGAAATAGAGGTGAACCATTCCAGCGGACGGTTGGCCCATTGCTTGTGCAGGCCGATTTCGGCCAACTCAGCCACTCCTTCCACGCAGACGTCGGCCATCCGCTGCCAGACCTCCCGGCACTTCGCCGCCTGCTCCTCGGAGAGGCGTGCACCCGACTGCATGCCCGGGATGTTGGTTCCCCACCACAGCGGGTATTCGCGCTCGAGGGCTTTCAGACGACGGGAGGGAACCGCCCTCGAACTGCTCGCATTTCGTGAGAACATCCGGTGCGTCATGAATTCGCTGTGAATCCATCGGGGATATTTGAGCGAGAGGGTGGTCAGCCGGATCCCCTGCGGGGAGAGGCTATCGGCGATGATTTTGGCGGTAATACTCATAGGGGGTTCTTACTTAGGGTCGAGTGATTCCTTGTCGGAGTGCCGGGAGTGTTTCGTCGCGCAGGGTGCCGGTCAGAGAAAAGAGCATAAAGCCGGGGCATCCGGCCTGCCGGGTGAGAGCGACCTGGCGAATCGTCTGAGCCGGGTCCAGTCGCGATTCATCTGCGGTGACGCCGATGCCCGGCAGGATCCGCCCTTTGGCGCCGGGATAGGAGACTTGTGTCCGGACCCAGGAGGCAAATTCGGTCGAGGATTCAGTATAGTCCATGGGCATCAGATAATCGACCAAGCCCTTGCGGAGCCAGTCCGGCCAATATTGGGCAATATTGCCGCCGTCGGGGGCCGCCTTGCCATATACGGCGGCGGACAGCTTCACCTTGGGATTGGCCGTCCGGAGCCGCGCGCGAATATTTCCGACGAGCGCGGTAATGTCATCCGTGCGCCAGCGCCGGAAGGCGGCCGTATAGGCTCCGCCTTTCTGGACATCGGCAGGCCATTTTCTGACCTTTTTGCCGATGGCAGACTCGAAGCGTTTACGCGTGGTCGGGTTGAAACAGGTGGATGAATCCGGTAGCCGGATATAATCCAGATGGATGCCAGAAATTCCGGGATAGTTTCGGGCAATTTCCTCCACGACATTCAGCACCAGGGCGCGGTTGGCCGGGTGGTGCGGGCTGAGCCAGGGGATGGTCTTCCCTTTTGCCGTCATTTGGAGGCGCCCTTCCTTTTTCATCCGCTCGACGAATGAAGGCGGAGCTCCGTCCAGCTTCCACAGCACCATCCAGACATGCAGCTGCTGGTGATGTCTCAGGGCCGCGGCAAGAGACGCAGCGAGTTGATCGCCATACAGGCGCAGCGTGTTGGACGGCGGAAGATATTTGGACGGATAATGGGCGCATCCTCCCCAAACTAGATTCGGGAAGATGGCGTTGACCCCGTTTGTGGCCAGCAGGTTCGCCGTGTAGTTCCAGTCGCCGGGAATGTACCCGGTGCCGTCATGGTCCCAGACCCCGACGAATTCGCCCGGCCGGGGAACCTGTACCGATGCATCGGCCTGCAGAAGCAGCTGCCGTTGATGTCGGGCATAGAACAGGGCTTCCCGGGGTTTTCCCGCGGTCCAGGTGGCCTGAATGGTTGAAGAAAGCGCCGCGGCTTCATCGATCAGGGCCCGGGTTTCGAGCGGACGGGCTGCCCCCGGAAGTTGACGGTGCAGTTCGGCGATGGTCTGCGCCAGACTGGAGTAGGCATTGATGCGGCCGGCATCCTGAATCGCGCGCAGGGCCGCCGGTGTCCAGAGGGCCGGATCCAGGGTCGCACACAGCGAGACCAGCATCTCGGTCTTGCCCTGCACATCATCGCTCATCAGCACGTGTGACATCCAGAATCCCTTTGGAGAGATGACAAGGGCCGGTTCCGGTTGGCGCACGCCGTGCGCATTCTCCCAGGCCGCGATGATGCGCGATCCGGGCGCGGACGGGAGGGCGGGAAGTAGGTTTGGAGACTTCTGCCAGATTTGCGGCGGCACCAGCCACGCCTTGGGCTGATCAAACACAATGGAACGCCAGCGGTCCGGTCTTGCGGCCTTCACGTATTTCCCCAGCTTGAAACCCATGGCTTTGGCCAGGACAGGGGAGGAGCCATAGAACACGCCCAGTTTGCCACCTCGCTTCAGATAGCCGGTCAGCGCCTTCAATTGGGTCGGGGTTGGATTCGGATTATACGGCAGGAGCGCGGCCGCAGCATTCGCCAGTCCGCCCTTGGTCAAATCGTCGTCGGTGATGATGCGGTGACCGATGCCGGCCGAGATCAGCATCTGGCTGATCCGGGATGTTGTTTTGTCGGCGACCGCCCGTGATCCGGCATCGGGGCAGGAAGAGGTGCCGCGAACCAAAACCAGCGACCCTTCCACCGTAGCCAGACGCAGCGCGGTCAGGACCGTATTGCGCGGCTCGGTCCCTTTCCATGGGGACAGACGGATCGCATCGATCCGGTTCCAGCCGGCCGGCTTCCCTTCAGTGGAGAAATTACTTTTCGAGAAGGTGAGAGTTTGGCGACCGGGATTTCCCAGCGGTTGGTTGCCCACATACCACCCATTGCCGCTTTTAAAATAGAGCCCCATTTTTCGAACGGATTCAGGTTGCGAGCAGGATAGTTCCAGTTCAAAGGCGACCGCCTGTGACAGGTCATAGGAAACCGCTTTGTCCCAGGCAAACCGGTCGCGCTTGTTCAACCGGGTAAACGGCAGCGGAAAAGAAACCCCGCCATCCGTGGAGACCGCGGGAGGCGATTTCATATACGGCTTCCAGGTCGCGGCACTGCCTGCGGTAAAGGAGTCGATCCGGCGCGCGGCCATCGCGGGAGCGGGGAGGAAAATCAGGAGGGCCAGGGCGAGTTTTCCACAGTGTGGAACAGCTGAGTGCCGAGCCCAAGCCAAAGGTGCAGGGTGAACGCGAAGTCTATAACGGAGCGCGAAGCGCTTCGAGCGAGAGAGCAAGGCGAACGGAGCGGTACCCATTTTTTCCAACCCATGGAAAAATGCCGAAACTTGTTTCCATGGTGTGGAAAAACGGCGCGTTGAAATGCATGGAATAAGGGGCCCAATCATGCCTCAAAACCCTACCGGAAGAGGGGGGCCTCATTCAATCCAGAAAGGCCTAAACCGGCAGATTTCTCCGTCGGATGATACAATCTATTGCCAGCGAGAGAGTAGCGGAATCGCCCCGGGCTTTGGATGCCTGCTGGCCCCAAGGGCTAGATATTGGAGTGCTGGTTTCGGCGGATGATCTGATAGCCCTTGATCAACTCCGCAATGGCTTGTTGGAGGGTCATCTGGGGATGGTAGCCCGTGGCTTCGATCTTGTCGTTACTGACCACATAGTTGCGCTGATCCGGGTCTTTCCCGATGTCGGCTTCCATGATGTTGAAGCCGGGAACCTGTTTTTGAATTTCAAGGCAGAGTTCCATTTTGGAGAGATTGGCTTCAGAGAGTCCGACGTTATAGGGCTGGCCCTTCATGGTGTCATAGTGATCCAGCGCGTGCAGGAAGGCGCGAGCCACATCGCGCACATGGATGTAGTTGCGCTTGAAGTGGGCTTCGAACAGGACCACAAAGCGATCGGTGACCGCGCGATAGGTGAAATCATTGACGAGCAGATCGAGGCGCATCCTGGGGCTGACCCCACAGACAGTGGCCAGGCGCAAGGAGATGGCGTCGGCGTCCAGCAGAGCTTTTTCAAGCTCCACCTTGAGCACGCCATAGAGAGAGACTGGATTCATCGGGGTCTCTTCGGTGCAGAATACAGAGGTTTCGACGATGCCGTACCCGCTGTTCGTGGTGGGCGAGATGAAGCGCTGCGCCGCGGAGGCGTTTCGAATCAGCATGGTGATGGCATCAAGATTAGTAGAGCGGGCTTCGATCGGCTTCTGCTCGCAGAGCGGGGCGCCGACCAGGCAGGCCAGCGGCATAATCACATCCGCCTTCTTCAGCAGAGGCAGCATGATCCGTTCATCGCGGGCGTCCCCGCGGATGATGTTGAAATCAGGATGGTGGCAGCAATCAAGGAGGGAGGGCTGTCCATAGAGGAAGTTGTCCACCACCGTGACGGTGCAGCCTTTATTCAGAAGGGTGGGGGTGAGGATGGAGCCGATATAGCCGGCGCCGCCAGTGATCAAGACCTGAGGGTTGCTTTTCATGGCTCGAACCTTATCCGATTCGTGCCGGAGGATTCAACGAAGAAAGATGGAAGGAGTCAGAATTCAGGAGTCAGGATTCAGAATATGGATGGTTTGGGTAAGTTAAAAAACCGCCAGACGGGGTCTGGCGGTTTGAAGGTAGAGTTCAGCTGTTCTGTCTCCTGTCTTCTGACTCCTGACTACTCTTTCCCCCTATTCGACCACGGCTTCGTTCATGGCGTAGAGGTAGCGCTTGATCTTGCCGGTGGAGGTCTTATTGAACTCCTCCCAGCGGATCCGGATGCGGCGGGGATGTTTGTAATCCGCCAGCGCGGCGACCTGCTGCTTCACATCGGCTCGGATGCGGGCTTCGATCTCCTTTTCACTGAACTTGCGCTTCTCAGCGCCTTCGAGATCGGCAATGCCTTCCTCGTCCGGCACTACGACCACGCCGACATGCTCACCGACGGCTTCGCCTGGATCGCGATAGCCCAGTACCACGGACTCCAGAATGAGCGGCGACTGGTTGATTTGCATCTCCACCTCTTCCGGATAGATATTCTTGCCTTCTCGATTGACGATCAGGGCCTTTTTTCGGCCGGTGATATAGACATAGTCATCGGCGTCGATATAACCCAGGTCGCCGGTGAGGAACCAGCCATCCCGCATGACCTCTTCACTGGCGGTGGGGTTGTTATAGTACCCCTTCATGATGTTCTCGCCCTTGGCGGCCAGTTCACCGACGCCTTCGGCATTGGCGTCGAAGACGCACATTTCGACAAAGGGGAGGATTTTGCCGCAGGAGCCCGGCCGGATGGGCTCATCATAGGGGGAGAGGGTGAGGACCGGCGCGCATTCCGTCAGGCCGTAGCCTTCGCGAGTACGCAGGCCCAGCTCTTCGATGCCCTTAAGCATCTTGGGATCGGCAGGGGCGCCGCCGGAGAGCATCAGGCGGATGCGGCCACCGAGCTTGTCCTGGATGCCTTTCCGGACCGGCTTGCGGATGCCCAGGCTCCAGAGCAGGGAGGCGGCCTTGTTGGCTTTGAGACCGGCCTGCAGCTTGGCATAGACCTTTTCAAAGAGAAGGGGCACGCCCAGCAGGATAGTTGGGGAGGTTTCGCGGATGCTTTCCGAGATGGTGCGGAGGCTTTCCACAAAGCTCATCTGGACCCCGGTTCCGATCGGCGTGACGAGGCAGGCGGTGAAGGCAAAGGAGTGATGCAGCGGGAGAATCACCATGAAATTGTCATCGGGGAGGATTTCAATGGCCGCATCGATCGAGCGGAAGTTGCCGGTGAAGTTGGCATGGGTGAGCATGGCCCCTTTTTGGCGCCCTGTGGTTCCCGAGGTATAGATGAACGAGGCGGTGTCACCCTCCTTGGGCTGATACTTGTCGTAGGCGGCGCCATGTCCCTCCGCATGTTCTTTGGTATCGGCCAGAATCTGGTCGAAATCGTGCAATTGGATACCGCGTGTTTTGTCTTCGTCCAGTTCGGGGCGCTGGGCACCGAAGAGAATGATATGGCGGAGATGGGGGCAGCGGCCTGCGATTTCCAGAATGTTGGCTTCGCCGGTGGAATCCATCAGCAGGGCGGAGGCCCCGGAATCGGACAGGATGTGGGTGACTTCCTGCTCCTGCAATTTGACATCGATGGGCACGGCGATCGCCGCGAGCCCGGTAATCGCATAATGGATGGCGCACCATTCCGGCGAGTTGGCTCCAAGAAGGGCGACGCGGTCGCCGGGGCGGATATGGCAGGTCCGTACGAGCGCTTCCGCAACGTTCCGGACTTGAGAGAGAAATTCGCGATAGGTGAGGGTGTCCCATTCTCCCTCGCGTTTGAATTTCATGACGACCTTGTCGCCATTTTTTTCAGCGGAGTGTTCGAGCGTTTCTTTGAGTGTCATATCTGTCCGGTCTCCATCAAAGGCGCCACCGCCTGAGTTCATCCATAATCTACATACAGCCGGAACAGATGAGCGGTCTCTATCCCGGGTTAAGTCGTCTCCTCCCCTAGAGAATGAGCCGAAGACAAATCATATCCCGAAGCCGCCCCCTCCCGCAAGGGAAAGGACCTTCCTAATGCATTTTTTGCATTTCACCCCTTCTGCTGCTGACCGGGAAGGTCTTATGCTTCGCTTTTCAACTCATTTGGGTGAGTGAGAAAGCCCTCGGGCACAAAAAAAAGACCGCCGGGGAAAACCCGGCGGCCGTGGAGAGGGGAGCGGTTACGCGTCGCCCGTCTCGTCTTTCTCGTCCTTTTCGGCCATGGCGGCCTTGCGGCTGAGGCGGACCTTACCGTTGTCTTCGACGCTGAGGACCTTGACCCAGATTTCCTCACCCATCTTGACGACGTCATCCGTACGGTTGACGCGGAAGTCGGCGAGTTCGCTGATGTGCACGAGGCCTTCCTGGCCCGGAAGGAATTCGGCGAAGCAGCCGAAGTCCTTGATGCCCGTGACCGTGGCGCGATAGATCGCGCCCACTTCGGCTTCCGCCGTAAGGCCCTGAATCTCGATCATCGCGGCTTCCAGGTTCTCCTTGTTCTTGGAGAATACGGAAACCTTGCCGGTGTCCTCGATATCGATCTGGGTGCCGGTGGTCTCGGTGATGCGGCGGATGTTCTTGCCGCCGGGACCGATGAGGGCGCCGATCTTCTCGGGGTTGATCATGATGACCGTGATGCGAGGCGCGTGCGGCGACAGCTCTTCACGAGGTGCAGCGATGCAGGCTTCCATGGCATCGAGAATCTTGAACCGCGCGTCACGAGCCTGATCAAAGGCACCCTGCACGAGATCCCAGTCGAGACCGTGGATTTTTAGATCGACCTGGAAACCGGTGATGCCCTTGCGGGTACCGGCCACCTTGAAGTCCATGTCGCCGCAATGATCTTCCGCACCGAGGATATCGGTCAGGAGGATCGGCTTTTTGCCTTCACCGGTCACGAGACCGATGGAGATGCCTGCGACCGGGGCGGTGATCGGAACACCCGCGTCCATCAGGGCGAGGGTACCGACGCAGACGGAGGCCATCGAGGAGGAGCCATTGGAGCCCATGACCTCGGAGACCACGCGCACGGCGTAGGGGTAATCCTTGGGAACAACCGCTTCGATCGAGCGTTCGGCGAGGGCGCCGTGACCGATTTCGCGGCGGTTCAGGCCACCGAGACGGCGAACTTCACCCACGCAATACGGAGGGAAGTTGTAATGCAGCGTGAAACGCTTCTTGGTGGCTCCACCGGTCAGACCGTCCATATCCTGCTCATCGCGGCTTGTGCCGAGCGTGATCGTGGCCATCGCCTGCGTCTCGCCGCGCGAGAAGAGAGCGGAACCATGAACGCGGGGAAGGATGGACACATCGGCCACCAGTTTGCGGAGCTCATCGGCAGCACGGCCATCCATGCGGCGACTTTCATCGAGGAGGCCCTTGCGGACAATATCCACCTCGACGGCATCGAAGATCATCTTGAAGTACTTCTCGTTCATCACCTCTTCGCCATAGATTTCCTGCATCTGGCCGAGGACCTTGTCGAAGACGACGCTCATCTTGTTCCCGCGTTCGACCTTCGAGACCGTGAAGAGCGCATCGGTGAGGTCAGCGCGGCAGAGTTCGTCCAGCTTGGCGACCTGATCGGCGTCCAGGCTGTTCTGTGTGAAGACCTTGACCGGGAGGCCCATCTTCTCGCGCAGCTCGAGCTGGGCGTCACAGATTTTGATGACGGCTTCGTGGCCGAACTTCATGGCCGCGACCATGTCGTCGTTATTCGCTTCCAGCGCGGAGCCTTCGATCATCATCGGGAGATCGCGCTTGCCGACATACAGCAGGTCGATGTCGGAGACGAGAATCTGTTCCTGCGTGGGATTGAGAATGAAGTTCCCGTCGATTCGACCGACGCGGACAGCGCCGAGGGGGCCGTTGAACGGCAGTTCGCTGAGCGTGAGCGCGGCCGAGGCGGCGTTGACGCTGAGGGTGTCGCTTTCATGAACGCCGTCAACGGTCATCAACGCATTGTTGATTTGGACTTCGTTGTAATAGCCATCTGCGAACAGAGGGCGAATGGGGCGGTCGGTGATGCGCGCCGTGAGAATTTCCTTCTCGGTCGGTCGGCCTTCACGCTTGAAATAACCGCCGGGGAAGCGACCTGCCGCGTAAAAGCGCTCACGATATTCAATCTGCAGCGGAAAGAAATCAATTCCTTCGCGCGGCTTCTTGCTGTTGGAGACAGCGGAAAAAACCATGGTTTCTCCGAGGCTGCAGGTACACTGACCGGCCGCCTGGCGGGCCAGCAAGCCCGTTTCGAACGTCATCGTATGGTCACCCACTGCGACTGTGACGGATGTTGTATTCTTCATTTCGCTTCCTTCTTCTTCTTACTTATTTTTTTACTTCTTCTTCTTGCTTTGGACAGGGGCGCACAACAGCGCAACGCGACGGGTACGCCACGGCGCAGATGAAGGAATGAGAAAAACTCGTCCGTCAACGGCCGTAGGGGCCGCCAGCGAAAAGGGGACACGCTCCCCGAGGGAAGGTCCCCTCAGAACTAGCGGCGCAGACCGAGACTCTTGATGAGCTTCTGGTAGCGGGCGAGTTCGGTGTTACGCAAATAATCCAGCAGGCGGCGGCGCTTGCTGACCATCACGATCAGGCCACGGCGCGAGTTGTGATCGTGCGTGTGGGTCTTGAAATGGGTGGTGAGATCGGAAATCCGCTTGCTCAAGAGGGCCACCTGGACCTCGACAGAACCGGTATCCTTCTCATGTTGCTGATATTCTTCACGAATGGCTGCTTTGACTGACGTTTCCATAACCGCTTTAACCTAACTTTACTTCTTCTTCTTCTTCTTTGGTACTTGAAGCGCGGACTATACGGGTGAAGCGGAATCGGATGCAAGGCAATTTTGCCCTCCAAGAGCCCTCCGCATTGCCTCAAAATAGATGACACCGAAGGCCGAGGGTGGTGAGGGAGAGAAAAAGGCCGTTGCCTCAAAATAGA
>Ga0075121_1001314_pt1 | contig 15442 bp, 14 predicted proteins | sample AntAceMetag02UKG_FD_69793 | JGI IMG/M metagenome (GOLD analysis project Ga0075121, IMG submission 69793) | Saline lake microbial communities from Ace Lake, Antarctica - Antarctic Ace Lake Metagenome 02UKG | ecosystem: Environmental > Aquatic > Non-marine Saline and Alkaline > Saline | place... | reverse complement strand
CAACCACATGCCTCGTAAATGTCTCGATTTCCAATCTCCTCACCATGTTTTCTTTGACCTTCCTTCTTCTTTTTCTTATTCTTCTTCTACCAAGTGTTGCGTTTAACCCTAAAATGTAGGTTTTGAATTATCTATTTCATTATAACACAAAACAAAAACATGGTCAATGATGTTTCTTCAAAAAAACCCTTTAACTTATAATTTTTTTATAAATCTTTCAATATTCACATGTTTCACTTCTTCGATAAGTGTCGTTTTGTATTGCTCTCGATGCGATAACGTTTGAATAAAGTTTCCTTTTCGTGGGTTTTTGTAGAGCACCCCAAGTGGGATTTTTTCACTTTTTTCTATGAAAGCCCTCGCTTCGATGAGGTTGTGTACATCGTAGGATTCTAATTCTTCTACTCGCTGGGTATTCTTCATCAACCATTCATCAGTCATCATCTTGTTGTAAGTCGGACATGATTGAAGAATCTGAATAAAGGCAAACCCTTTGTGATTCAATCCTTCACGAATGATGTCTGTCATATGATCAATGTCGGCTGATGTTGTTTGTGCAACAAAAGATGGCTTCGCACTAAAGACTAAATCGAGTGGATTAATCACATCTATTTTTACTCCTTGTGGAGTTCCGTTCATCTTACAATGTTGTGGCGTCGTCGCTGATGCTTGCCCCGTGGTGAGCGCGTAATCTTGGTTATCGTGGTGGAGAAAGAGGATTGGGTAATCGCTTCGCACCGCGTGAATAAGATGATTTACTCCTTCGCTCAAAGTCGCTCCATCACCAGCTGCAGCAATCACGTGCAGGTTTTCATTCGCAATTTTTGCTCCCACCGCGAGTGGCAATACTCGTCCGTGAAGTCCATGAATCGTGTAGGTTTCGATCTTGTCCGATCCATTTCCACTACACCCTACATCGAAGCAAGACAGCACATCTTTGGGGGCTATCTTTTCCAAGACGAGTGCACGTTTCAAAGCGTTTTGAATGGAGTAGTTTCCACATCCTCCACACCACGTCATTACTTGATCGCTTTCGTACGCGTTGTACGCCCCCGCGCAAGCGGTGAGTTGTTCCAATGTTTTCTTGTCTATTGGGCTCATTGCTTGGTGTGGTTATCAATATAGTCGCAAACATCTTCTATAAAGAATGGTCGTCCGTTCCATTTGAGAAACTTCCCTGCGAACATGTGTCCGAGTGCTTCTACTTTCATTCCAAATTGTCCCCCGTAGTTTCCTTCAAGTAGGTGCACATTCTTATTTTGAACGAAAAACATGTTCAATGCTTCTTCTTCCAGTGGCCAGACCACCTCAAAATGCAAGAAGTTTACTGATACGTCCTGCTCCCCGTACTGCGCAATAATGTCTTCCATCACTGTCTTCGAGCTTCCCCATCCAACAAAAGAAATATCCGCGTCTTTTTCCGGTCCATACACTTTTGGTTTCGGCAAATTCGCTTTAATAAGGTCTAATTTTCGCATTCGTTTCGCATACATGTCCCCTGCTTTTTCACTTTCGTCTAACACTCCTCGTTCATCGTGTTCATCTCCATTGGCAAAGAAGGTTGTGTCACAACCTCCTGGCAACCAACGCGTTGAGAGTCCTGATTCTGTAATTTTATATCGATCTTCTTGCTTGAGTGAATCAAGATTGGAAGCGAGTCCTCGTTCGATTTTAATTTTATTTTGCGCGAAGGATGGAAGTGTCATTTTCGATTCACAGACCACTTTTTCTGTGAGAAGAATAACTGGCACTTGGTACTTCTCGGCGAAGTTGAATGCATGTTGAACATTATCGAAGCAATCACTTGGATCACTGCAGGCAATGACCACTCGTGGAAATTCTCCATGCGACGAGTGAATCGCCAGATTCAAATCTCCTTGTGCCGTCCATGTTGGCAAACCTGTTCCTGGTCCTGGTCTTTGTGCGAGAACGATAACAAGAGGATTTTCAATAATTCCTGCCAAACTGACCGATTCAGTCATCAGATCATATCCTCCACCAGAGGTTGCCGTCATCGAACGAGTCCCCGCAAACATCGCCCCGAGGGACATTTGTACGGCAGTGATTTCATCTTCGGCTTGTTTGACCACAACGCCCGTATCATCGCTCATATTCGCCACGTGCGTAAGGATTGAACTGGAAGGAGACATTGGATACGTCACATAAAATCGCATTCCTCCGTGAATGGCTCCCAGCGCTATCGCGTGATTTCCGTCGAGAAGGATTGTTTCGTTTTTTTCTTTTGGGAGAGACGCGATTAATCGCGTCTCTACGGATACCCCATCGTACGCCGCACGCAAGCATTTGAGCGCTACATTCAAAAGTGCTTCTTTCTTTGCGAATTTCTCCTTTATCAATCTTTCAATGAGTTCGAACTCGAATCCCAACACTTTCCATGTCATTCCCGTCAGAATGATATTTGCCATCTGCACTGTTCCCCCGTTTTCGAAGGCTATTTGGCGTGAAGGCAAGTTTACGGTTTCAATATTTCGTTCTTCAACTTTCTTGAGAATATCAGGAATGTTGGTCATTTTTTCATACCCATGGATGAACACACCGTCCTTTTTCAACGTATCGAAATACGCCACGAGACTGTGTTTATCAATAGCTACGAGAATGTCTGCATCACGCGAGAGAGACTTCACAGGAGTTTCGGAGAAATTAATCGTGTAGCACGAATGCCCTCCTTTAATAAGAGAAGGATATTCCCGATCCGCGCACAGATGAAACCCGAGTTTTTGCAAACCCTTGGAAATCAATTCCCCTGCGGTCAGCAAACCCGATCCACTCTGTCCGACGATTTTTATTCTGGTTCTTTCCATAAACTTGTAATCTTGTTAACTTGTAATCTCGTCATCTAATTTTCCTGCCCACCTTTGTATATGTTTTTCAAAAGAGAGCAATGGTGATTTTGCTATCTTAAGCGGAGGTGTCGCAACAACGCCTCCGTGAGTTTCAATAAATATCGTAAGAATTTTTTCTGATTCCATAAAGTAATCCAAATCGTACTTCGAATCGCCGAGTGCCACCACCGCACATTTCTTATTCTCAAGATTAATGTTCTCGGCTGTAGGTAAGAACTTCGCGAAGTGCATCTCAAGTAATCCATGTCCATAGGTCGGACTTGCAAGGATAAGGCAATTGCCTTTTAAGAGATCCTCTGCTTTCGCTAATTCACATCGCAAGAGGGAGACCTTGTGATTTAATTTCTCAAGTTCCTCTTGAAGTTTCTGACACACGATTTGTGTGTTTCCACCGGTCGTTCCGTAAATGATCTGGATGTCTGACATTGTGAAAGTATTATTCTGATTTTTGTGCAATTCTCAACAAATCCCAAAAGTCATAAAGCACACACCCCACATACAAAAACACTGAAACAGTAAATAAAATTTCGTATAACGATGGGTAAACGATACCCCCAATAAGAGTGATCATTATCAGGAAAATCATTATCAGAAACATGAAAATCGCCGTAGCTATGTGAGCAACAAGTCGTGTTGATATTTTTTGAAGGTTTGAATATTCATAAGAAAATGCAAAATTCGCGAAACAGACAGTAACCAAAAGCATGCTCAATATAAGAAGTAAATCTCCCGATTGGAACTCTGACAGTACTGAAAGTTTTGTTTGGAGAACCGGGAACCACAATATCCCCAGTAATAAAATTAAAATATTCTTTATAAAATTTTCCTTCACCGATCTGGATAAAAGAGTGTCCTTCATTTGCTCGCATTGTGATAAAAAATGTGCTTTCATGCAAAAGAAATGCACACCATCGTTCCCGTCCGCCCTCGTAATGCTGATGATCTGCTCGCAATGGCAGAGAAAATTGGTGATCGCGCGCACTGGATTGAAGTATGGTTGGATCAATTTGCGGGAGATATACCAAGAATCGAATCTCATAAGTTAATTGGATGTTGCAAGACGCCAGAGGAACGTGGGAACTTTTTGGGAACAGCAGAAGCAAAGATTGAAGTTCTGCAGAAATTCTTGAAAGCTGGTGGAGATCTAGTGGATTTAGATGTGACACGAGTCGAAGAATCTCTCATTCGGCAAATTCCACACGACAAACTTCTCTTGAGTTATCACAACTTTGATAAGATGCCGAACAACCTCGACGACATCGTCGTGCAGATGTATTTCCTTTCTCCAGCTATTTGTAAATTTTCCGTGACGGTAAACGATCCCATATCTCTGGAACTGTTTTTAAGTTTTGTGAAAAATTTCCCAGCCAATCAAAATGCCATCTTTACTACGATGGGAGGACTCGGACGAGAGGGGCGAGAGAGTGTCGAATCTTTGAAAAAATCATGGGGGCGATTTGTAGCCTTTGATGAAAACAGTCAAACAGATCTAAGTCAAAGGACTCTTGACGAAATATAATCCCCTTGTCATTCCCTCCCCCGACTTTACGAAGGCAGGCTCCGGAGGGAATCTAGAACTCTTGTACTGTACTGTACAAAATATATAATTTCACATGATTCAAGATAAAAAAGCCTTCTCCAATCAAGTGTGAATTGACTAAACAAGGCTTTAATAAATAACAGGATTTGTTTCATCTCCAACTGAGGAAAATTGTTTTAAAAAATTCATTAATTTAGGTTCGGATCCAGGAAATTATTGCCCAGATTCCAACAATAACAAATCCCAATCCAATTATCCATGTGTCGTTTTCAACTGCACGTGGAATCTTAAAAACAAGATTTCCTAAAATTAAAAAAATACCAAAGAGGAACATAAAAAGAAGTACAAAAAATTCGAATATTTTATTTTCCAATTTGTCACTCCATTTATTGAACCTTTGCATCTTTCGTCCCAAAAAACTTTTTTGAAGCTTTGTACCGATATTGTTCACAAATTTTTCAGACCAACGCGCAAGACGTGAATTTGAATTTTTTTCATCAAGTCGGTGAAAAAATCGATTTAAATAATCTCTTTGAGTTTGTAAAAAAGAAAAAAAGAAAATTATTTTAAATATTCCAACAACCAAAAAAATAAGAATAGTTATTGCAATATTCTTTCTAAACCGAAGAATTAAAAATACCAACAAGGGTACTGCAATGTAAGTGACAATGATTAAGTCAATTAATGCCTTTAATCCTTTTTCAGGGATTGGGATATAACTCCAAAGGAGTACAAAAATCACGCCAGAAACAATGACGGTCCAAAAGTATTCGCTTTGTATCATTTTCTTGAGTCCATTAAGAACACGAGAGTAAGATAGCGCGATAGAAAGAATTCCTCCTAAAACAAGAGGAAAAGCAATAAACATTAAAATCATGGGTTCGGGGAATTTTATTGCAAAAAAATATCCGATCACAATTGAGCTCATTCCAAAGAATCTTCGGAATGATCCGATAATAAATTTTTTCATAAGGCTTTTAATTAATTTATTTATATTTAACAATTATTTAATTTCAAAGAACAAATCCTAGTATGCGACAATTCTGAGCACATATAGAAAGAAGAGTTCTTTTTATAGTGCGACAAAAAATTGGTCACAACGCGTCATCTTTAGTGCAAAAACGTAGAATAGTCAAGTTGTGGTTGCTTTTGGACAAAATATTTTTTTCCTGCTACCGTTGTTTTCGAAAAATTCAATACACATTAATACAATGACAAAAAATCTTGTGATCGTGGAGAGTCCGGCAAAAGCAAAAACTATTGAGAAGTTCCTCGGGAAAGACTTTACGGTGAAATCAAGTTTCGGGCATATTCGAGATTTGCCAAAAAAAGGTATGTCGATTGATATCGAAGGGGGAACATTTGAACCAACGTACGAGGTTTCCACTGATAAGAAAAAGACAGTCACAGAGCTCAAGAAACTCTCAAAAGATGCAATCGTCTGGCTCGCTGCCGATGAAGATCGAGAAGGGGAAGCGATTGCGTGGCACTTGAAAGAAGCTTTGAAATTGGATCCAAAGAAAACAAAACGAATCGTGTTTCACGAAATTACAAAACCTGCGATTCTCCACGCTGTGGAAAATCCACGGGAATTGGATACGAACTTAGTTGATGCACAACAGGCACGACGAGTGCTTGACCGATTAGTGGGATATGAACTCTCACCTGTGCTCTGGAAGAAGGTCAGAACAGGACTCTCAGCTGGACGCGTGCAGTCAGTGGCGGTGCGAATTCTTGTTGAACGAGAACGAGAAATTGATGCGTTTAGTTCATCATCAATGTTTAAACTTACGGCAGAATTTAATCTTGGAGGAGGAAAGGTTCTCAAAGCGGAACTTCCAAAGAAATTTGAAACGGCTGACGAAGCGAAAGCATTCTTGGAATCTTGCAAAGGAGCGGACTTCAAGGTCGCAGACCTCGAAAAATCTCCGGGAAAACGTTCTCCATCAGCACCATTTACGACATCAACACTGCAACAGGAAGCCAGTCGAAAACTGGGATTCTCCGTGAAACAAACGATGACGGTGGCGCAGAAATTGTACGAAGCAGGAAAAATCACCTACATGCGTACTGATTCTGTGAACTTGTCTGATCTTGCTCTCGGGCAAGCGGGAAATGAAATCGAAAGTCGATACGGAAAAGAATTTGTTCAGATCCGAAAATACAAAACGAAAGCATCAGGTGCCCAAGAGGCGCATGAAGCGATTCGTCCAACAGACCTTTCTCAGGACAGCGTGTCAGGGGATGGGGGACAAGAGAAATTGTACAGCTTGATCTGGAAACGAACGATTGCTTCGCAAATGGCAGAAGCAAAATTGGAAAAAACAACAGCGAGTATTGATATCTCAACGAACAAAACACAACTTGTGGCGAAAGGAGAAGTCGTGAAATTCGAAGGATTCTTGAAAGTGTACTTCGAGGGTACGGACGAAGAAAATGGAGACGATCCATTGTCAAAGAAGATGTTGCCTCCGATTAAAGTCGGACAGGATTTGCAACTCGACGTGATGCAGGGAATGGAGATTTTCTCTCGTCCACCAGCGAGATACACCGAGGCGAGCTTGGTTAAAAAAATGGAGGAAATGGGAATTGGTCGACCGTCAACGTACGCGCCAACGATTTCTACCATCCAAGATAGAGGGTATGTGGAAAAAGGTGATTTGGAAGGAAAAGAACGAAACCTTCAAATTTTCTTGCTCAAAAATGATTCGATTACAGACGAAGTAAAAACGGAAATTACAGGAGCGGATAAATCAAAACTTCTTCCAACGGACATTGGAAATGTGGTAACAGATTTCCTTGTAAAACACTTCCCAAAAATCGTTGATTACAACTTCACGGTTCAAGTGGAGGAAGAATTCGATTCGATTGCGCACGGGAAACAGAAATGGAACAAGATGATTTCAGAGTTCTATACTCCTTTCCGAGCGACGGTAGATGCAGCGGCAGATATCTCTCGAGAAGAAGCACAACAAACGCGAGAACTCGGAATTGATCCAGAGAGTGGGAAACCAGTCTTGGTGCGAGTTGGTCGCTATGGTCCAATGTTTCAAATCGGAACAAAGGACGATGAAGAAAAACCACGATTCGCATCTCTTCCAGAAGGGAAAAAGATGGATGAAGTGACACTTGAAGAAGCGTTGGAACTTTTTAAACTTCCGCGAATTGTCGGACAAACCAAAGATGGTGAAGATATTGCAACGAACTTTGGGCGGTTTGGTCCATACATTAAATTCGGAACTAAATTTGTCTCCATTAAACCAGATGATCCATTTACGATTACGTTGGAACGAGCATTGGAATTGATAGAAGAAAAGAAAAAAGCAGACAAAGAGAAATTCATCCAAACATTTGAAGGTTCAGATATTCAGGTTCTCAAAGGACAATATGGTCCTTATATTACGGACGGAAAGAAAAACGCAAAAATTCCAAAAGACAAAAAACCAGAAAAATTGACGCTCAAAGAATGTGAGGAAATGATTGTTGCGGCTCCAGCGAAAAAGAAACGACGGTTTATTAAGAAGTAGGGAAATTTTCAATTTCCGATTGCCGATTTTCGATTTATGAAAAAGTGCGATCCTTTTATAATTTTCTTTCAAAAGAAACCTTTTTCAGTACAATCCCTTCGGTCGGGCGAGTAGCTCAGTGGTTAGAGCAGGGCGCTCATAACGCTTTGGTGGCAGGTTCAATTCCTGCCTCGCCCACCACTTAGGCAAAATAATTCTTCCAATCCGTCTTTAACCTTTATCTCAAGCCATTTTTCATGGTGATAAACCATGTTCAGAAAGAGAGATTGTATTATTTCTGCTTTTTGAACATAGGTCGCTTTATCATAGAAGGATTGGGCGTTCTTCATGAATTTGACCATTGTTTCCGTTGAAAGAATTGTAATCTCATTTTTTGATTCGAGATCTTTTATTTCGTTTTCATGGAATTTTATATCTGCCTTGAATTGTTTGAGTTTCTTTTGATAAACAGCTTCTTCTTCCGTGTTCTTTTCCTTCGCAAAGTTTTTTTCAATATAATTTTCTCTTTTGCTAGAAATCTGATTGATTCGTAATTGGTTTCTCTTTCTCATTTCTTCGTTGTCCCTAAAAGTTTCTCGTAGTTTTATTCGAGCGTATCCCAAATAAGCAAGATACTGTTCATTTGTCACTTGAATTTTTCCTATTTTTTCACGGATTTTCACGTCTAATTTGTCAAAAGGAACGCTTTGCTTGGTCTTATTGTTATAAAGTCGAATTTGCCTCGGAGAAACGACATCTGCAAGTGTCGCCTTGGGATTTGTCTTTTTGAGTTTTTCTAGATTCGGAAAATGTCGATTATTTTTATTTGGAAGCGTTAGAGAAAAATCAAATCCTTTTGAATCAACTAAGAAACCATTTTTTATAACTCTAATTGCCTCTAGGTCGTCTTTTTTATTGATTTCCCTCTTGTGATGACGTTGAGAAAAACTCTTTTGTCTCTCGCTCAAAATCTCATGCTCCTCATAAGTGATAATTGGTTCAAATCCCGATTCTTTTTCAAGGAGGTCAACTATATTATTCCCATAAATCCATTGACCGTAGTAAAACGGGTCTGTCCAAATTTGATTCGCCTTTTGATGTGTCATACGAGATTCCTGATCCTTTTTCCCTATACGACAATATCCACGTTTGTTCATATAGTCCGAAATTTTACTATCAGATAAATTCTCATCAATTTTTAATCGAAACCCTTCTTTAAGAATTTGAAAATTGTGTCCATCTGGAATCCATTTTCCATCTTCTCCTCGAGCATATCCGTGTTTTATTGATCCAACAGTTTCCCCTTTTCCACTTGATCTTTTATTTCCCGCTGTGACATCTTCAGAAAGTTTGTCAGAGTATTGCTTTGAGAATACAAACCAAATTCCCAACATCATTTTCCCAGAAGCATTCGGGTCAAAGTGGAAATTCGCATATTGTAATTCAAGAATTCCTTGGTCTACAAAATCGATAAGAGTTCCTCCTTCGAGCATATTCCGAGCTTGTCGATCAGGAGAATAACTTATAAGCCCCCTGATTTTCCCTTGTTCAATTAGACGGGTTAATTTTGTCCATTTCTTTCGATTGGATGGGATTTTTGCACTTTCTTGTTCTTTTACGATAAATAAATGTCGAGAGTCTTGATACACTTTTCGATCTTCCAAGTCGTCTATGTGATCTTCCTTGTAAATATCCTCGGACGATTCGAAATTTGAAAAATCCTTTGGTTTAGATTGGATTTCAAGTTCCTCTCTTTTCGCAAACTTCAAACATTCAACAATTTGACGAGGAATACTCGCAACTTGTTTATTGGAGCTTTCGTCTGTTGATTTTCGACAATAAATCACATATTTAATTTCTTCGTTTTCCAAGATTACCGGAGCTACTGTTTTTCGTATTGGAGACATAAAAGGAAGTGTTTAATGAAAAATAAACAATGAAATGATATCTTTTTTATTAAACGTTTCAAGTCAAAAGTTTTAATCACCCTCTTACAATCGCTAGGAAGACTTGAGAGACTTCAAACAAAGCCTTTCCAACCGTTGATACCTTTTCTTCAGAAATATTCGCTCCAGCCAACTGCTCATCGATTTTACGAAGAGTATTTTTTAGAGATTCCTGTTGAGGCGATTTCATTGCCTCTCTATCGTATTTATCTACAAAAGGAAATCTGATCCGAAAACACTGAGGAAATTAGAGGAAATTCAGGAATTTTGTCTCCATACCCAAAAATCAGGATTAAAAATTACCATTTTTCCATTCTCTTCACTTACAATACTTATTATAGAAACATCCCCCTTCATACCAAGTTTTTTCTTTATATTGTCCTGAAAATCTCGCAAATTTTCCTCTGCTTTTTTTTCTGTTCTTGTATTTGCCCCATTTACTATTTCATCCAAAGCAAATTTTCCATTGTGTTTTTGCACTAATCTACAGGCAACAGATGGAACTTTTCCTTGATACATTTCATGGAAAGTTTTTCCTTCATATTGAAGTTTAAGATATGAGGCAATAAATATTTTCCCTTCTATAGATTTCTCCTCTAAATCTTTTATCTTTCCATCTTCTACCGCAAACTCTAAATCCTGAAGAACGGACTCCCACGAAGACAATATAGATTCTTTTTGCTGAAAATCGTGATAATCGTCTGGTAGTGGAATAAAATAACAAATTAGTTTTTCTTTTTTGGGGTCTTTACTACACCAAGAAAAGGGATTTTTTAAATCTCTGCGTAGATAATAATCTTTTAATAATCTTAAATAACGATATTGTGTTTGTCCTTTAGGATGTCTAAAAAATTCCTCTAATAAAAGATATATTTCTCGAAGGGGTTTAGTTGTTTTTTTATCTGTTAAAAGAAGTAGTAATTTATTTATTTCAGGTAAAGCATAAATCCACTCTTTCTTTTTTGTAAATCCATCTGGATCAAATGTTTGGAAATAAAAATCCTTTGTTTTTATTCCTCTTAAAATATTTTTTATGTGATCTTTCGTCTGAATATTGCAAAATTCACCATTTTCTAAAAGATTTTTAAAGGGATAAGAGATATTATTTTGAATCTTTTTTAATTGTTCTTCTGATATTTTTATACTTTCAGGTTCGCATACGATCTTATTTATATAATCAAGGTATTTATTGAATAAGGATGAAAATTCTTCTGTCTCAAATCTATCTGAATACCAATACAAAATAGGTCGTATGTAATTCCAGAAACAAGGAGATTCAAAAAGACGAGAACAAACACTATCTCTAAGAAAAGAATTAAAGTCGTCTTTTTTGTTGTCTGAAAGACTTTGTATCCGCAAATAAGCCTCTTTTATTAAATCTAGTTCGTTCATCTAGTCGGAATGTAGCACTTTTTGTCTAAATTATTAAAAATAGTTATTTTCTTCCTGAAACTCTGTCATCGAACAAGTAACGAGGATTAAAAAAGCCTCTCGCACAAAAAGACAAAGTGTTACCTACGCTAAGACTTAAGGCATACACTTTACTCGTTTGTGCGTACTTGTCCTTCATTCTTGAGTTTCTTCTAATTTTTTGGCTTTTAGTTCAATATTTATTTCTTTCAAAACTTTAAAAAAATCTACAAGATTCTTTAATGCTTCGGGGTTAAGTTTTTTTATTCTCATAATGCTTTTTCTTTTTCAGCGCATTTCTTAGTTGTTCCCATTTAGAACTCGTTGCCTTACTTCGTATTGCTTTCTTATATATTGATTGGCATATTTTCGTTGCAGATATTTTTGTTTGTTCTTCGAACGGAAGTTTGAGAAACTTGCTATGAAATTCTAACAATAATAGTTGTCTTTGCGTCTTAGGAATGTTCAATATAAAATCTGGAAATAATTTTTTTGTTTGTCCGTCATTTTTGTCCTCTGGGAATCCATTATCTAAGATCGGTTCGTCAAAAAGTTCTTCTAAAAATTTATCCATATCCTGTTCTTTCTGCATCATTTTTTGCCACTCGCTTAGTTCGTTTAAATCTTTGTTTTGTTTTTTAGGTTTCGATGTTTTTGTAGGTTCTTCTTTTATTTTTCTTTTTTCATCTTTTCCCGTTTTTACGAACGTATAGTATAAATAAATACAAAAACTAATCATTAGACAAACCGCAAGCGTAGACATAAGATTATCGAACATATCAGAATAAATTAACTAACTTTTTAAGGTTGAATACCTTTTACTTCAATTTTTCCATTTCTGAAATCATTTGTCTATATCGTTCAATTGCTGGTAGATCGAGATATCGAGAAAGCATTGCGTGACACTCTTTTTCAAACCAAAGTTTTTCTTTTTTTTCACGATTGAACTTTCCCCAGATTTGTTTTCCCTGTTTCTCATGTTCGTTCAAAACAGATTTGAGATTGGAAATTTTATCATAAAGACAGACAATTTTTGACTCTTGGGAAGCCTTTTCCACTCGATTGAGATAGTCCTTTTTTTTCAATTCCCAGTCTTTCCGATCATTAAAATCTGGATTTTCTATGACTCCTAGGACAATTTTGAGAACAGTTTTTCCACAGACAGATCCCAATTCTTCTTTTGCACATTTTGTATCTTCTAAAAGATCATGACACAATGCTGCTGAGATTAATTCTGGTGTCGCTTTTTCCAAAAAATCACGATGAATCATCGTTGCAACGTCGAACAAGTGGATTAGGTACGAGTGTTTCCCCAACTTACGGATTTGTCTAGAGTGATATTGGCAGATAAGATCAATAGCATCGTCGATCAATGTGGAATTAGTAAAGTGCTGAATCATTTGTGTAGAAGATAAAAAATAAAAATTAGTTTCGTTCTTCAAGAGGAAGGATAACGCCATCCATTTGAATTTGAGAAATATATTGGAAATTTCTATCGTAATTAGGACTGCTATTTTTTCCAAAGGAAAAATCCATTGAAATAACATTATTTTCTCGTGTGATGAGATTTATTTTGAACCACGTAATATAATCAAGAGTGGCAACATTGCCTTCGTCCAGAACAATTTTCTCGAAAGGCTTGAGATGTCCTCGGTCTTTGATTCCTATTGGGGGAAAACTTAGTCCATTCCCAAACATTCCTGTGTATACAAGTACGTGTAGATAAGTTCGCTCAACTGGATTAATGAGAAAAACTTTGAAATCGTTTGTTTTTTTTCCTTCTTCATCTGGAACATATTTACAGAACGCAATAAACGGTTTTAGTTCTTGTATTGTGGTAAAAAGGGAATTGTAGCTGGTGAGTTGGTCTGTCATTTTGAAAAGGGATGAAAAAATAAAAAAAAACGACATGGGAAATTCTTAACACACCAAAAAGGTGTAAAGAATCTTCCAAATCGTTTTCCACAATTCAGTCAATCTTGTTCATATGGGTCTTCAACAGACTCTAGCCTCTAACCGAGTTCCACAAGTGGAACAAAACAAGATGGATTGGATAAACCGTCCAAACTCGAGTGTTAATCGAAAGAACAAATGTAGTGTAGCATGTTTTTAAAAGAAAGTCATTATCATAATTTGTAAAAAGATAGAAATCATTTAAATTGTTTCTGCACTTTTTAGAATAATAAAATACCCAAATGTGGAATTTTCCCGTAGGGAAATATTGTATGCCAATAAAGATGGGGCGATTGACTCGTCTTTATGGTATACCGCAAGGGATATTCTAAAAGGTGCACGATAAGTCGCCCCTTTTTTAAATGAATTCACAAAATCAGTTACCAAAAGAAGATTTATTGGCTCAAATTAAAGAGTTAAATAAGGAAATACAAAAATTAAAAGCCAGAAAAAAATACGGTCTAGTCTGGGAAGACAAACCAGAAGAATTTGATGAAAAGACAAAGGATGCTTTGCCTATTTTAAAGGAGAAAGAGAGCGAAGCATTTCAAGAGATCAAAACAGATAGAAATAAACCGATGAATATTTTAATTGAGGGAGATAATTATCATTCTCTTTCTGTTTTAAATTATACGCATAAAGAATCCATTGATGTTATCTACATTGATCCTCCTTACAACACAGGGAATAAGAGTTGGAAATATAATAATGATTATGTAGAAAAAGATGATCGCTTTAAACATAGTAAATTTATTTCATTTATAAACAGACGGTTACATTTAGCTCGTAATTTATTAAAAAAATCAGGTATTTTAATATTTGCTATTGATGATTACGAAATTCATTCAATGAGATTATTATTGGATGAAATCATGGGGCAGGAAAACAGAATAGGAACTGTTGTCGTTCAACATAATCCGCGAGGACGAAGTGATGATAAATTCTTTGCTACTTCTCACGAATATCTGCTTTTTTACGCAAAAGATTCTTCGCAAGCATCAGTTGATTTATTAGCTTTATCTGATGAACAAGAAGCGGCTTTTCGTTTAGAGGATGAAGTGTCAAAATATAGACTATTACCGTTTAGAAGAAGTGGATCTAATTCTCGTAGAATAGATCGTCCTAAATTGTTTTATCCTCTCTATTTTAATCCCCAAACGAAGGAATCTTCCCTAGAAAAAATATCTGGATCTATTGAACTTTTTCCAATAGATACAAGTGGAACAGAACGATGTTGGCGTTGGGGAAAGGAATCCTTGGCAAAAGCTATGAAATCAGAGTTGGTAATTACTGAAAATAAAGGAAAATATATAGTAAAATTAAAAGATCGTATTAAAACAGGACGAAAGGCTAAGACGGTATGGGTTGATCCAAAATATGATGCATCTTCACACGGAACGATTCTGATTGAAAAAATATTACAAAAAAATAAATCTTTTGATTATCCGAAATCATTATATGCCGTAATAGACTCTCTACAGATTACAGCAGGAAGTAATAAATCAGCTGTTATTTTAGATTTTTTCGCAGGATCAGGAACAACTGGACACGCTACATTAGCACTAAATAACGAAGATGACGGAAATAGACAATTTATTTTATGTACAAATAATGAAAATAATATCTGTGAAGATGTTACTTTTGAGCGCGTAAAAAGAGTAATGGAAGGGTATAAAAATCAAAAAGGAGAAGGCATTGAAGGATTGGGGGGAAATTTAAAATATTTACAAACAGACTTTTTACAAAAACAACAATCTGAAAGATCAATCACAGATGAAGATAAATTGAATTTAACTCACAAAGTAGGATGTATATTGGCACTTAAAGAAAACACTTTTGAGGAAATTAAAAAGAATGATTTTTATCAAATCTATGAATCAAAGGATCAGGTTACAGGGATTTATTTCCGTGAAAACACAGAGAGGTTAGATGAACTTGTAGATATGCTCTCAGCGAGAAAAGAGAGAAAGGTAAAACTTTATATTTTCTCTTGGGATAAAGGAGAATATAAAAATTCTTTTCCTGAGCATAAAAACATTGTTTGTGAAGATATTCCCGAACCTATTTTAGAGGTTTACAAAAATATTGGTCTTTAAAAAATGCAAGTAAATATCCCTGGGCTTACGCCACAGGGCATTTCAACTGAATTCAAGCGAAGCTTGTCCTAATTTTGTTTTGGATAACAAAACTTCATTAGGATTTTTTCCATCCCTCGCCCTGACG
>Ga0075121_1001313_pt1 | contig 15459 bp, 13 predicted proteins | sample AntAceMetag02UKG_FD_69793 | JGI IMG/M metagenome (GOLD analysis project Ga0075121, IMG submission 69793) | Saline lake microbial communities from Ace Lake, Antarctica - Antarctic Ace Lake Metagenome 02UKG | ecosystem: Environmental > Aquatic > Non-marine Saline and Alkaline > Saline | place... | reverse complement strand
CAAAGAATTGCAATCGCCCGTGCCATACTAAGAAACCCTCCTATTCTTATACTAGACGAGGCAACCAGTGCTTTGGATACTGTTACGGAAAAACTTGTTCAGGATGCTTTGACTAACTTAATGGAAAACAGAACTGTTTTTGCCATAGCGCACAGACTTAGCACAATAAAACACGCAGATACAATCCTTGTCATGGACAAGGGCCAAATCATTGAACATGGAACACATGAAGAATTAATGGCTATACCTGATGGTCGCTATCATCATTTGCATGACATTCAGTTTGATTAGAGTTTTTTGGGAAAGAGAAGAACCCACCCCTTAATCCCCTCCCAAGACGGGAACAAAAGTGGGTGTCACCTCCCAAGAGGGGAACTGGAAATGGGATAGCCCATCATGAGGGAGGAAGTAAAGACGAGTTATCCCTCCCAGGTCGTCTGAGCAGTGAATTTTAAATTATAAAATTTTTTATTTAAGAGAGGTATTAATGAATTGTTCGCTTAAATCTAAGTTATTTTTGATATTTTTTGTTTATATTGTCTTTTCTTTTGGGATAAGTGCTGCCCAAAAGTTTGGCGTTGTCAATATGAATAAAATATTTACCAGTTACTATAAGACAAAACTTGAAGATGCTAGGATAAAAAAGCAGTCGGAAGTCTATCGTAAATATTTAATGTCTTTAAATGAAGCAAAAAATAAATTAAATACGGAGTTTATTAAATTAAGGGATGCTGCTCAAAACATTGCATATAGCGATGTAGAAAGAGAAAGTAACCGTATTTCTGCTCAAAATAAATACCGCCAAATTGAAGCTAAGGAAGTTGAAATACAACAATATAATGATGAAAAGAAAAAACAGCTTTTTGATGAATATGAAAAGATGCGCAAAGCTTTAATCGAGGAAGTAGTTAAAGTTGTAAGAAGTAAGGCAAAACGTGAAAATTACACTATTGTATTGGATAGCTCCGGTAATACAATGAATAGTATCCCTGCTGTTATCTATTTTGAAGAACCAGTAGATTTTTCAGATTCTGTTATTAAAGAATTAAATTTAGGAAGCAGTAATTAGTGGCCAGTTTTTTCGAGTACTGTCTTGCAATGATTAAAGAATATAGAATTCTACTAATGAATCATTTTTACCTGCCGGCATACTAATAACCAAACCTATACCGGAGGTATTTTTGTTTATGGGGTTACTTGTTAAATTTTAGCCTCATTTATTTTTATTATTTTCGAATTCAATTTTGCTTTGATTATAAAAGAATTTTTATATGGGTTTTAATAATATTGACTATGGAGTATTATCATGAAAAAATTAACTGCATATGAACTTGCAGGTATGCTTAAGGCAGAAGTCTTAGGTAACAAAAATACAGAAATTACCGGAGTCGCATCATTGAATGAAGCAAAAGCCGGAGATGTCTCTTTTCTTGGTAACAGTAAATATATAGATATGGTTGTTTCATCAAAGGCCTCTGTTATATTAGTCCCGGAAGATTTTGAGGGTGTACCTTCTAAAGAAAAAGCCTGGATAAAATGTGAGAACCCTACTTCTGCTTTTTCTACTGCCATTGATTTTTTTGCTCCTCCTCCTATTGAATATAAGCCAGGCATTCATCCGACAGCTCTAATTTCCGAATCAGCTAAAATTGCTCCAGACTGTCATATTGGTGCATATGCTGTAATTAATGAAAAAGCAATTGTCGGAAATAATAGTGTCATTTGCGCTAACGTTTATATAGGACATGAAGTTAAAATTGGCTCTGGATGTACAATTTATCCCGGAGCAGTAATAAGAGAACGCTGTATAATAGGAAATAATGTTATACTCCACCCACATGTATGTATTGGTGCTGATGGTTTTGGCTACGCACCAGGTCCATTTGGAATAGTAAAAATTCCACAAGTAGGTATAGTCCAAATTGATGACGAAGTTGAAGTTGGAGCAAATACAACCATTGATAGAGCCCGTTTTGGCAAAACATGGGTAAAACTTGGTGCTAAAATAGACAATCAAGTTCAAGTTGCGCATAATGTAACAGTGGGTGAGTTTTCTATGCTGGTAGGCCAGTGCGGTATTGCGGGAAGCACAAATATAGGACAGGGTGTTATAATTGCTGCTCAGGCAGGGATAAATGGTCATATTACACTACACGATGGCTGCAAAATTGGCCCATGTGCTGTGGTTAAAGACGATGTTCCGGCGGGTGGCATTGTTATTGGATATCCAGCAGAGTCACCAAGAAACTTTATGACTAAACATGTTTTACCTAAAAAGGTAAAAAGTTTAAATAGTAAAGTTAAAGCCCTTGAAGCTGTTGTAGAATCATTAAAAGAAGAGTTGACCGAACTGAAAAAAACGCTCTGAGAAGTAGAAATCATTAAACAGTGATCAGCCTGTCACAGCATGACAAATAAACTCAAGATAAATCTTGTTTTTATCTTTTTATTTCTGTTTAAATTCACGATTATATTGACTATTAATAAGTTAAAAAGCAAATCCCTATACGTTTTACATAAATTTCGAAGTTTTATCAGGCATAAAGCAGACATCATAAATTACGTAAAGAGAGACAAGTCTAAAACTCGTACTGCTGATGGCAGTATCTGAAATTCTTAAGTTTCATGAATAAACCAATAGTACAGCTCGTAATATTTTTATTTATTGTAATGTTTGCCACATTTGTGTTGTTAAGATTTGATTCTTTTTACCTTAATAAGACAGTACAAACTAACGATTCAATAAAAATGCTTCTTTCTCAAAGTAAAACGGCATTAATAGGTTTAGATAGCCCACAGACGACCATAAAGGCAAATTCAGAGATAAATTTATATCATTTTATTGGACAAATCAAAACTGATTTGGCCAAAGGTAAATATAAAAAAGCCGAAAATGATTTAAGAAATCTACTTCTATTTTATCCTAACAATAGAACTGTATTATCTCTGCTTGGTGGAGTATTGTATTCGAGAGGGAACTATGAGCAGGCACATGATATGTTTATGATTCTGCTGAAAAATAATCCCGATGATTCATTTACTAGAGAAAGCATGGGGATACTTCTAAATAAACAGTGCAGATATTCAGAAGCTATTGAAGAATTTTTAAATGCAAGTCTCTTAAAACCTGAATCAGCTTCAATGTATTTACATCTTGCCGGTTTATATTCTATTGTTGGTGATAAAAAAAGAGCTATTTATAATTTTGCAAAAGCATATGAAATTATAGATGTTAATATTATACCTTTATCATTTGATCCTGCATTTGATAATATCAGAAGTATGCCGACTTTTATTAAAATTATTAACAATGCTGAAAAAATCGTCAGTGTACGAAACAATGTATATTTAAGAAAAAATGTTTTAACCAAACAGCATCCTTATGAATTTTAGAATATGAGCTTAATTAGAATATTACCTGAAAATATCAGCAACAAAATAGCCGCCGGAGAAGTTATTGATAGACCGGCTTCTGTTGTAAAAGAATTAGTAGAAAATTCTATTGATGCTTCCGCAAAAAATATTTATGTAAACATAGAAAATTCAGGTAGAAAATTAATAGCAGTAGTGGATGATGGTTCTGGTATGGACCCTGATGACGCCTTGCTGTGCTTGGAACCTCATGCTACAAGTAAAATTCGAAAAGAAGAAGATATAAACAACATTATTACAATGGGATTTAGAGGGGAAGCTCTTCCGAGCGTTGCTTCTATTTCACGGTTACGCCTACGTACCCGAAAACATGGCAAAATTGAAGGCACAGAGGTAATAGTACACGGAGGAAGATTCATTAGTGAAAATCCTACAGGCTGTGCCCCCGGAACAGAAATTAGAATTTCAGATATTTTTTATAACACTCCAGCAAGAAAAAAGTTTCTAAAAAGTCCCTCTACAGAAGAAAAGCATATATATGAATCATTCTGCCTTCTTGCGTTAGCTAACCCTGAAATCGCTTTTGAACTAAAAATGGATGGCCGAACTGTTGTATCAACGCCAGCGGACAAAAACATTTTACCACGACTCGGTGTTTTTCTTGGTAACCATGCGGTATCTTCTTTTGTACCCGTTAATTATGAAAACGCAGGCATTAGAGTTAGCGGATATGTTTCAAAACCCGGTTTCGTAAAAAATAATCGTAGAGATCAGCGGATTTTTATAAACGGCCGTCCTATTAGAACAAATATCGCCTTTTCTGCCATTAGAGACGCATATAGCTCCATGATAATGAAAGGATCATATCCAGTTGTAACTCTTTTCATTCAACTTAATCCTAGAGATGTTGATATCAATGTACATCCGGCAAAACATGAGGCACGCTTTCATAATGAACGTTTAATTTCTTCTGTAATAAAACAGGGAATTAGTGAATCATTACGAGTAGCAGTGAAACCTGTTCCAGCAGTATCAACACAGAAGCTTTCACTAAACTCTATATTAGAAGGAGCTGAAATTTCATATAGCAATAAGGACATTTTAAAAAGTAAAAATAACATCATTTTACCATTGACTGGTTTCACTCCTTCTCAACCGGTTCAAATGAAGTATGACAAGCCCACTTCAACTAAAACTAATGACAGTGATTGTAACGATTTTGCTAATAATAAACCTGACAATAATTCTATAATTATCATGCCTACAAATAGTGAAGGAAAAGATTTATCGTTACCTGGTAGCGGCATCATCAATGTTTTGGGCTTTTTAGATGACACCTATATTTTGGGCTCTTCTGATATTGGTCTAATCGTTATTGACCAGCATGCTGCACATGAACGGATTTTGTTTGAAAAAATTCTGAACGAAAATGGAGATAAACCCCATTCTCAGAAACTACTACTACCGATTACCATTAATTTAACACGAGGTGAAGCAAATATAATAAAAAAGCAGAATGAAGCGTTTTATAGGCTTGGCTTTGAAATTGAACCTTTTGGAGAAAATACAGTGCTTATAACAGCTATTCCTCCGGATTTTCCAATGGATAATATCTCAGGATTAATATCAGATTTGCTTGATAATATTATTAGTAGTAATGAACCCTCAAACAAGATAAATGATTCTTCTATTGCTAGAGCAGCATGCAGGCTTGCAGTGAAGGCACATGACGTATTATCACTCCATGAAGCTAAAGAGCTAATAAATAGGCTCGCCAAATGTAAACTCCCTTTTTCATGTCCACACGGCAGACCAACTGTAATAAATATTTCCTTTAAAGAACTCGAAAAACGTTTCGGAAGAAAGTTATAAACACAAGGAAGACTCACCTTTTATCCATTGTGAAAATTGTCAAGAGTAAAGTAAAGCGACAAAAAAAACGTCTGTTTTATATAAAAATAAAACAGACGTCCTGATAAAAATAAAGTTTAGTTCATATATTTTTTCAACTTAGGAACAAATATGAACATTATTATGCAGATAACAAATGCTCCAACACCAAGCTTTAAAAACAGATTTGAATAAATCTGCATTGACATTGAAGGGTCACCTAACTCGCCTTTAGGCACACTTGCCAGAGCCGCCACAAACCCACCCAGAGCCATTGCAACAGCGGAAGACATAAACCAGGCTCCCATCATAAATCCCATTACTTTTTGTGGGACTAGTTTTGTAACTGCAGCCAATCCAAGACCGGATATTAGAAGTTCACCTATACTTTGAAATCCATAAACTATAATCAGCCAGTTACCGGAAATCAAAGACTTGCCGGCAACAACAAAATTTACAACGAAAGGAATTGTTAAGAATCCAAGAGAACAAAGCAACATGCCGAACGCAAATTTTGTCGGCATTGAAAAATCTTTGCCTTTTTTCCCCATTCTAGTATAAAACCATGCTAAAATTGGACTGCCTATCATAATCCACAAAGGATTTAATGACTGAAAGGTCGGCCCTGGTAGTATCAAGCCAAAGAGTGAATGGTCTGTATTCCTTATTGCAAACAAGTTCAATGATGTAGGCATCTGTTGGTAGAGAACGAAAAAGACTATAGCTTCAAGTATCAGCACAAAACAAACTATATATTTATTTCTCTGAACCTTGTCCTCTGCCGTTATAATGAATTTTATAAGAATTCCGAATGTAACAATAAGAGCGATAGCCAGAATAATATTTGTTACTACAAGATGAGTTAGCAACCAGGCATTAACAAATACCATAATAACAAGCAGAACTGCAATAAAGAAAAGGCGCTTATAATCTAGCGGCTTAAAGTCAGGATCTGATCCAATGTCTTTTATTATTCTTTTAAACAGAAGATAACTGATTATGGCAATAACCAGCCCAGCAGAACATACAATAAAAGCAGAACCAAAGCCATAACGGACCTGCAAAATGGGACAGATAACCATTGAAAAGAAAGAACCTACATTGATGGCCATATAGTACATTGTGAAAGCGCCATCCACTCTGTGGTCTCCGGGGTGGTAGAGCTTTGCGACCAAACTAGAGGGATTTGCCTTAAAAAGCATATTACCTGCAATTATTGTTCCAAGAGCATAAAAAATTGTCTGCTCAGGGTGATAAGATAAAAGTGCATAGCCTATTGCCAGAACTACAGCCCCAAAAAGCATAGTCCTTTTGGTTCCCAAAATTCTATCTCCGACATAGCCTCCAACACTTATGAATGCATATACAAGTGCTGAAAAACACCCAAATGTAATAGTTGCCATGGCATCGGAATAGCCTAAATGATTAATAAAATAAACAACAATAAGAGCTTGCATTCCATAATAACCAAAACGTTCCCACAGCTCAATGAAAAATATTAACGCAAAAGGTTTGCCCGGTTTATCTACACCTTGGTGTTGTAATTCTGCCATTTTTATTCTCCTATTTGTTTTATTAGACTCTCTTAACAGTTTATAATTTTATCTTTCAAATTTCAATTACAACATCTCTATTGCAGTTTTTATTAAATGTTTCGATTGTTTTAACAAAAATAAGTGGTTGAGCACTATTAAAATTGAGACTACGAATTAGTCAGCTTCTCTGTCGATAAAACTTTTCTATTTAATCTCTCGCCTTCAGCCTATGGTCTCTATTCCAAATTTTTCACAGCATCAAAATATGCTGCTGCAGCTCCTAGTACAGGAGAATCTCCACCTAACTCTGAATATTCGATAGTAAGGTTTTTTAGAGAATTTGGATATGCATAACTATTCAATTCCTCCCACATCGCTTCTTCATAATATGCTTTGGATTCAGCTATGGAGCCACCCAAAATAATATGTCCCGGATCAACCGAATATAATATGATTTTTAAAGCATTTCCTAAATGAGTTCCAAACTGACTGTAAACATTGAGTGCAAATTCATCATCCGCTTCAGCTTTTTTTGGAAGCAGACTTCCATCTACCTTTATTTTATGTTTAAAAAATTGACCACTGCAGTAATCCTCTACAATACCGTCAAGATAAGGAATCATGCCGAATTCGCCTGATCCGCAATTTGCATCACTTAATAGAGTACCTCTATTTATTATCCCTGTTCCTATTCCTGTTCCTAGTGTTATTCCGACAAAATCATCATATTCCTGTCCCTTGCCGTAAAGTTTTTCACCTATTGCAAAACAATTTGCATCATTGTCGATATAAACAGGAACTTTGAACTGTTTTTCCAGTATTTCTTTTAAATGTACTACCTTCCATGAGGGGATATTCTGTACATCATATATTATACCGTTTTTTCTGTCTACAACACTTGGAATACCAATACCAATACCCTCAACTTCATTTGAAAAAACATCAGAAATGGTATTTTTAAGCACATCGATTACAGAATCTGCATCATACTGACCTGATTCAGGAATAAGATTTGAAGAAGTCTGAATGATTTTTTCCCCAATAACCTTTCCGACTTTGATTTTAGTCGCCCCAAGGTCAATGCCGATTACTGTCCTTTTTGAATTTTTCATTTTTTCCCTATTTTTAATGTATTCCAGAATTAGAGCATGCATGAAAAAAATTCGCGATGCATCTAATTAATCAGCTTTTTTAAAAAATTCACTTAATTTTACTGTTTTATTATTTACAAACGGCTTAGCTGTCATTGCAATGTAGAGCATATAAAGAATAGTTAGATAGACTAAACACATACCGACCCTTAAACTTGTAAGACTTCCTAACATTCCCACTAGCAGCGGAACAATAGCACCTCCTATAATCCCTGTACATAGTATTCCGGAAAAAGAACCATGATGCGTTTTCAATGAATTCATGCCTAAAGAGAAAACACTTCCATACATAACAGAAGTTAAAAAACCGCAAATTGGAAATGAAATTAATGAAACCTTTGCTGGACCGAACAATGCACAGCTTAAAGCGACTAACTGCAAAACAAGAAAAACTCGGAGAATCTTTTTTACATCATAAAGTTTCAATAAAACTATTCCCAGCAAGCTGCCGATAGACTGCAAAGCCCAGAACCAGGCTACCGCACTGGCTCCAACTGTAATGGAATCGTAACCATGAAAATCCTGAAGGAATTTTGAAATCCATACACTAATCCCCTGCTCCGTTCCAACATAGGCAAAAATACCGACAAAGTAAATTATGACTACTTTATTTTCCAAAAGGTGTAAAATTGTTTTAAATCCTTCAAGTTTTTCATCTTCTTTTAATTCAACTTGCGGGAATTTAATAAAACTGATTATAATTATCATAACAACCATTATAGCCGCATTCAGCCAATAAATTGATACCCACGGCAAACTAGCAGGCACAAGTTTAGACATAATTCTAAGAAAAAGGTTCGCGTCAGCATTATGTGGAAGATTAATCATTAAATATGAATAGACAAAAGGGCTGATAAACGATGCAGCACCAAAAAAGATCTGTGTCAGTACAGAATAAAACGAATAATTCTCTTCTCCTCCTGATGTTCTCAGCAAGGGCCAGAATGCAACCTGTAGCATTGCAACGCATATTCCAACAATAAACAGTGTCGCCAGATAAGAAAAATAGTTGGGATGAATTGAAAAAATCATTGATCCTACAGTTCCAATGATAAATGCCAGTATAATAACAAACTTACTGCCTAGCTTTTCCAGCATATATCCTGCCGGGATAGAAATCGCATATGCAATAAAAAAAGCAAATGGAAGTATACCATCCTGAGCAAGAGTTAAGTGCAAATCCTTTGCCGCTTCCGGCATGATAGGACCGAGAATATTCGTAACAAATGAAATGACAAAAAAGGCGAACATTATCATCCATACAATTACTAAGTTTCTTTTCATAGAAAAAAATATCCTTTCTTATGTTTAATTTTAATTATAATATATCTTTCAAATTTTATAAAGGGTGTTGCACCTCAAACTTGAATGTAGCATTTTATTAATGAACCATAATAAAATAAGCAATTCAACAAAAGGCCCGATATTAAAGAAATACCGGGCATGAAAAATATGTTACTGATACCGGTAAAAAAGTATCTAATAGTTATATTACTTTGAGGCTGTTATATCCATTACAGGCTTACCTCTGCCGTTACCTGAACCAGTATAACGTTGATACATTTTTGTTATTGTTCCATCGAATGGTGCGTAACCGGGGCATTGTTTAATTAAAATTTTATCTTTTACTACAGCTAAAAGAGCTTTTTCATAATCAATTTTTGCTTTTCTATACTTATATAATGACACAGTTGCTGTTTTGTGAAGCGTTTTTTCTCTATTATAACTAATTTCTGCATATTTTAATGTAGCTTCATCCAATGCTAACTGAGCCTTTAAGTCATCAGTATTTATTGTATAAAGCATATCTCCCTTTTTGACTTTATCCCCTACATGAGCCTTAATCTCTAAAACTCCTTCCCAAAATGTACAGGATGTGGAAACTCTATTCGCTGTATCCACCTTAACATTTCCTTCAGTTATCTCAATTTCCGGATCGTTGTCTCCTAGTCCACCATTATACCTGATGATTTTTGTTACAGTTCCATCAAATGGTGCATAATACTTTGATAACTCTATTTCAGCTTCAGTAACTTTGAGGTCGGCTTGAGCAACAGCTAAATCACGGTTGCATTGTTGAAAATCATCTAATGATATTGAATGTTTTTTTATAAGTTTAGTCGCACGCTCCATAACTACCTGATTAAAGTCTAAAGTACTTTCTTTATATTTCTTTTCTGCGAGCGCTGAATCCATATTCAGTTGAAATACAAGCTGTCCCTTCTTAACTTGTTGACCAAGTTCAACTTTTAACACAACAATACCTTTATAGCTTGATGCAACATTCGCAACTCTTGGAACTGCAAAAGAACTGATTGCCATCAAAGAAACAGCTAGAACAACTATTAATTTTTTCATCTTTTAAGTTTCCTCTTTTTCATATTTGTTTATAAATTTAGTTTTGATTTAATAGAATCATAAGAAAAGTTAATGTTTAAACATCATAATAAATAAACAATCCAATTTCTACATAATTCTGATTATATCTAAAAAATCTAAATAAAACAATGTTTTAATTAAAAAAAAATCTAAAACACAATAACAACAATTTTTAACTAGCTGATAAACAACAACAATGAGATATAAACTTATATTAGCCAAAAGTATTTGCTTAAAGGCTGATGAATAATTCGCATTTGCGGTGTATTTGAGACAGCAAAACGAATTTTAATAACCTTTGGCTATAGTGGGGGGTGTCCATGCTGCAAAGCGGTACAAGCTCCGAGCTTGTCACATCTTTTAGCGTGGACACAGCTAATGAAAAAACAGCGTGAATGCGTTTTATAAAAAAATAAGAGTTTTTCTATAATCAAGAAAGTGTAAACTATGTGAAAGAGATTCATATAAAACCTTACACATGCAATTAGCTCTTTTTTTATAAGATACTATTTATTAAGCTATTATGATTTGTTCAGTAGCCTCTACTTAAATAAGCCTAGTAATAATAGCCGGAATGGCAAATTCTACTCGAAGTACACGTTCCCCTATTGAAACTGTGTTAAATCCCTGTTTCATTAATAGGTTTATTTCGTATTCAGTAAATCCGCCTTCCGGGCCTATTGCCAGTGTAATTTCTTTTTTCAGGTTATACGGACAATTTTGTGATGCCGTTGGATGTGCTAATATTGGGCAGGAATCTTTTATTATGCCAGGTATTTCATCTTCTACGAATGGTTTAAATTTTCTTTTAAATATAATTTCAGGTAAAATTGTATCTTTTCCCTGCTCAAGGGCCAGAATAATTTGTTGTTCAAGTTTATCTTTGTTTAGGACTGGGCTTTGCCAATAGCTTTTATCAACTTTCCAGCTTTCAATAACATAAATTTTTTTAACCCCCATTGAGACAGCCGCATGAATGGCTTTTTTAAATGTTTTAGGGCGAGGTAATGCAATAATAAGTGTAAGAGGTAAAGAAACGGGAGATTTTTCAGAAAGTACTACATTCATCTCAAGGCTGTTTTTTGAGATATTGGTAATAGTTCCTTTGCCCATATTACTGTTCAGCAGGCCAACTGCAAGTGATTTGCCTATTTCAGCTTTATGAACCAATAAAATATGTGCTGCCCTTCTTCCCGTCAGGCGCACAATATTTTCTGTTATAAAGTCATTCTTATATAATATTATTAAATTCATTAAGGATAATTATAGTTTTTTTAGTTTTAATTTTCAAATTTAAAGTTACAGTTAACATTAAAATATTAAGTGTTTATCCTTATTTAAAGCATTAGAAATTAATTCTTAGAATAAAATCTTTTATGAATATTGGAATTTTTGGCGGCACATTTGACCCTCCGCATAATGGTCATATAAATTTAGCAAGGGCAATAATTGAAAAAACAGATATAGATAGGGTTGTTTTTGTTCTTTCTGCAGCACCACCACATAAACCAAGCCAACCTATTTCATCGTTTCAACACAGAATGAATATGCTACAGCTTGCAATTAATGGTGCTGATATTTTTTCAACTTCTGACATTGAACATAAACGCCTACCTAAACCTTCTTATATGTTTGATACTATGATGGAGCTCGAAGCCATATATAAGCAGGATGATCTTATTTTAATTATTGGTGAAGACAGCCTGGATCAACTTCATTTATGGCATAAGGGGGGGGGAATTGCCGAAAAATGGAAAATTCTTACCTATCCTAGGAAAGGCAAAAATGTAACCCTTGAAAGCTTAAAAAGAAACTGGTCGCCCGATCTGGCTAAAAAACTTTTTAAAACAATAGTACCTATGACTATTTTTCCCATATCGGCAACTAATATTAGAGGGAGAATTAATAGCAAAGAAAGTATTAAAAATTTAGTAAAACCTGAAGTTCTGAATTATATTAATAAAAACAACTTATATAGTCACTAGTTAAGAAAGGAAATTAAATGACAGCTGAACAGCAAGCTCCGACTCCTGAAGAGTTGGCAAAATATTGTGTTGCAGTAGCTGAAGATAAAAAAGCAGAAGATATTGCTATAGTAAAAATTGGCGATGTTTCGCTAATGGCAGATTATTTTGTTATTTGCACAGGCAATTCTCAACCGCACATTAACGCTATTGCGGAATGGACACGCAGAAAAGTCCGTGAAACTTTTAACATCAGACCTTTAGCAATAGACGGTAAGGCAGAGAGTAAATGGATCGTAATAGATTACGGTAATGTTATATATCATATATTAAGTCTTGAAGCAAGAGAAAAATACCAGCTTGAAGATTTATGGGGAGATGCTGAAAAAATCGAAAAAATTCTTTCAGACAGATTAACATCTAGACTACCTTCTTGAGAATAACGTAAATAACTAAGTGTATAAAAAATGGACATTGAGAAATATAAAAAATGGAACGAGTTCGAGTGGGAACTAGAACTCCAGCATGAAGATAAAAAGATAAATGCCTATACCAGTAAGCTTTCCAATTTTATCGATTTACCAAATGAAGCTGAGATTATATGGAAACATCTTAACCATGCCTCCTCTTTAAGTTCTCCTCTGTCCTGGCTGGAAACTGACTTTGAACTGGATAGCGATATTGATGAAGAATTGTTTTTTGATGGCATTGATAAGAAAACTAATTCCGACTTATATCTAAAACTAGGCAATCTAGCATCAGAATTCAGCAGAATAATCGCATCATCTAACGATTATGAATATATTGCTTCGGGGATGCGTATTTTATGTCTCTATGGAAATATTATTTCTAAAACATTGGATATTATTGAATTAGAGGGAAATGAGATACCAGCATTGAAAACGGCTTTGACTAAAAGGATTATTTCTAATATTAATATTTTAATTGGCAAACTCAAAAATGTTATAAAAAATAATTCCGCAAATGCGGGCATTATTAAAAAACAAATAGTTGAACTGCTTAAATATAGAGAGAAGATATTAGACATTCGCTATAAATGTGAATCTACAAAATGAAACATATTTTTCAACTCTCCGAAAATAATGAGAAAGAAATTTCCTTTTTTTCCGGCAAACTCCATTTTTTTAAAAATGAATTGATTAAGCTTGATTTTCTACAATTTTTTTCGGGAATCAGCTTGACGATATTTGGAATACTGTTTATTTATAGTGCAGGCCAGCAGGTCGGCGGCAATATGGTTACGGCATGGGAAAAACAGCTGATCTGGATGTTTTTAGGAATGTGTCTCTGGGTATTTTTAAGTTACACAAATTATAGAATTTTAGGTTTCTTATCTCCTGCCCTTTATATTCTTTCTATCATTCTACTTATATTGGTTTTTTTTATAGGGGTAGAAGTTAATGGTGCCACACGCTGGTTAAGTCTAGGAAGTATACGAGTTCAACCCTCTGAATTTGCAAAGATAGCAACTCTTCTTTTGGTAGCACGAGTTGCTTCTAATCGTTCATTTAAAATTAACAATCTTTTACATTTGTCCATACTTGGCTTTATAACTCTTTTACCTTTTTTGCTTGTACTGAAACAACCGGATTTAGGCAGTTCATTGGTTTTTCCAATTATGTTTGCCTCAATAGCTTTTGCCGCCAGGCTTAGATGGAAATACATAATAATATTTCTTTTAGCGATTATGATTTTTATACCAACAGCGTATCCTTTTTTGAAAAGTTATCAAAAAGAGAGAATTCTTGTCTTTTTAAATCCAGACAGGGATACTCAGGATCAGGGGTGGACAAGTCATCAGACAGTATTATCTGTCGGCAGCGGCGGTTTTTATGGAAAGGGCCTGACACATGGCACCCAAAATGCACTTGGATTTCTACCGCGAAGTGTTTCAAATTCAGATTTGATTTTTTCCGTAATTGCAGAAGAGTCAGGTTTTTTAGGTTCGACTACATTGCTGTTTTTGTTTTTTCTTTTATTATACACAATGCTGAGAACTGCATATTTATCACGGGATAAATTTGGATATTTAGCTGCTATTGGTATTGCTGCATTATTTTTTGAGCATTCTTTTGTTAACATTGGAATGAATATTAGATTGATGCCTATTACAGGCCTCCCACTTCCACTGGTAAGTTACGGTGGATCTTTTATGATCACATCTATGATATGTCTTGGTATTCTTCAGTCAATATACATAGGTAGAAAAAAATACAACAAATAGAAGACCTAAATTAGATAGAGCAGTTTGTCCCTAAACCACCTTATTAATTAGGGCTTGGGAGGAACCCCCCTGTTTTTTGTAAATTTGTTGATTTAGTGATTTGTTGATATGGTGATTTGGAAGGGTATTGTAAATAGATTATGAAATTTCTCTAATATTTGCCAATAACAAGTAAGAATTGGCAATTTAAGGCAGAGTTATCCCGTTCTTTATGATATTTTCTGACTAATTTAAAAAAATAAGCTGCTATATATTTTTTAAACTTATTGTTTAATTAGAATTATTTCAATTTAATGCAGATTCTATTCATTGTCATGACATCTCATACATATTGGGAGGACCCATCTATGCCTTGATCGGTCCACCTGTTTAGTCCATGGTTCACAAAGTTAGAATAAGAGTTTCAGCCGGACTTTACGAGCATCAGAAAAAACTCCTAAAAAATCAAAGATTTCTATTACCACGAAATGTTGTAAATAACGGACATCACGTAAGAAGGCCACGTGATAAAATTTAGGAGAATCGTCAAAGAGTTTCGAGACGCCTGCACGCCGATTCAGTAAGTGAGAAGTATATATAACATGGCGAAATAAAATAAGCACGCAGAAGCTGCATTTAATATGGAACCCAGTCCCTAGCCACGTCCCGGCGAAGTAGATTTTTGAAGTCGCGCCATCTAGTGGAGGCAAACTTTCATGAATCATTGCATTCTTGAAAAATGATGTTCTATCAAATGCAGGGGTTGCAGGTTTTAGCAAACAAATTAGTTTGCTTATAGGCCAGGGTCACGTATTCAAGGATAAAGAATATTTTACTCTGATGTCAAACGACAATTATATTTTCCCTTCAACGACAATTAAAAATTCCCATTGAAAAAGCAAAAAAAAATCACATATTTCGACCTCCTTTCCAGTTAAAGTTTT
>Ga0075121_1001301_pt1 | contig 15579 bp, 11 predicted proteins | sample AntAceMetag02UKG_FD_69793 | JGI IMG/M metagenome (GOLD analysis project Ga0075121, IMG submission 69793) | Saline lake microbial communities from Ace Lake, Antarctica - Antarctic Ace Lake Metagenome 02UKG | ecosystem: Environmental > Aquatic > Non-marine Saline and Alkaline > Saline | place... | reverse complement strand
AAAGGGTCATTATTGAAAATATCGTCCAATATTTTATCCTTATCCATTTGCTTCTGCTCTTTTACGTTTTTCTTCTTTTAGATAAATGATACATTCAGCCATTCTTTTTTCCAAAGGGTCGTTTGATTTTAAATTTGGCTCTTTATTGTACATTTTTATAAATTCTTGAATTTTAGGCCAAAGTATTTTTGCTTCCTCAAAATCCATTTTAATTCTTGTGGCTTCAATGTGGTCTTGAATAACTTTCAACACTTTTGTTGTTACTGATTTTGACAGAATTTCAAAAGCTTTCTGAAATGGATTTATTCTGTCTATCAAATCAATATGAATATCATCAATATCAACAAATGAACCTGCCATCCTGACAAATCGTTTATCACCGGCTTCTTTGATTTCTCCATTCTTGATAACCGAATCAACTACAACGTGCTGGCGAACTTCTTCAACTTCTTCATCTGATAAATCAGGATATTTTATTTTGATGATTTTAGGAATAAGAACTTTATTGATTACTTCCGGGTCCACATTACCAGGCATTGCTTTAAGCATTTTATCATCCTGTAAAATAGTGGCTTTTAGGTCATTCAAATCCGATTCTAAAATATCCTTTACTCGTTTAGAACTTGGCTCTTTTAATCCTCTGATTTTTATTTCGCCCGGTTTTGCTTTATCATCATCATCTACTTTGGTTTTGAACTTCCAATTTGGAGCTAACACCTGTTCCATTAGTAAAGAAGCAGTAATTGCTTTTAGCATATTGTTTACCGACAATTTTACCAAATCATCTGCTGCATCGGGTTGAGCTATTAAATTTGTAAACTGTGAATGGGTTTTATTATCGCTGTCTCTTGTGGCTCTGCCAATAATTTGAATTATTTCTGTTAATGAACCTCTATAACCGACCGTTAAAGCATGCTCACAATAAGGCCAGTCAAAACCCTCTTTTGCCATACCTAAAGCAATAATTAAATCCATATCATCCAATGAATCCATTTCTCGGAGGTGGGTTATTATTTTATCACGTTCTCTTGGGTTGTCTTCAACCAAGTCGGCTACTTTGAGATTTTTGCCATCAGTATTACGCTTTACGTGAATAACTCCAGTGTCTGTATCTTGTTTGATTACTTCACCAATAGCATCTAAAATAAAATCAACTTCATTGTGTTTGTCTTTGGTCGATTCTCCTGAGTTTACATTTGGAATATGCAAAATGGTTTTCTTATCAGTATCTAATATCTCCATAATGGCATCAGTGTATTTCCCTTGATAGAAATGATAACCAATGCCCAATGACTTTAAATAATCGTAGCCATTTAACTGCTCATAGTAGTTGTAGGTTACTTTGGTAAATTTTTCTTCGTCCTCGGGAAGTAAAATCGGTACGCTATCGCCTCTAAAGAAAGAACCTGTCATTGCTACAATATGAGCTGTTGACTTTCGCATAATATCACGAAGCAAATCACCCAAACGATTTTCTGCATCTGCCGAAACATGATGAAATTCATCAATTGCCAAAAGCGTATTGTTAAACATTTTTTCGTCTAATTCTTCGCAAGCAAAACGCAATGTGGCGTGTGTACAAATTAAAAGTTGCTCATCGCCATTATCCATAAAATTATGGAACGCTTGTATTTTACTTTTACTTCCATCACTACCAGGTGTACAAAGATTATATTTGTCATTTGGCACCCAATTAGCGAAAAAACCAAAATCTTTTAAATCGGTTTTAGCAAACGAACCACCAATGACACGTTCAGGAACAGCAACAATTACTTTTTTAATGCCTTGATTCACTAATTTATCTAAACCGATAAACATTAAGGCACGAGATTTTCCCGAAGCAGGCGGAGACTTTATTAATAAATATTGAGCATCTCTATATTCAAAAGCACGTTCCTGCATTTCACGCATACCGTAAGCATTATTATTTTTACTTTGTCCTGTTTGCTTGTATTGTACATTTACTATATCTGGCATATTATTTTCTTCTTTTTCTCACTTTTTTAGGTTTCTCAAACAAAGTGCCCTTGTCTTTTTCTTCTGCTATCATTTTTTCATACAACTTAAAAAGATACTCCAAACGCTCTTCATCACTTTTGAAAGGTTTACTGCGATAGCATTTTTCTATTATTTCATCGTTTTGGCGGTGGGCTTCACGTAAATTCTCTGGCATTTTATGAGGGTCATAAAGCTGTGCCAAAGTTTTATCGCTGTGTTTTTCCCGTTCTTCTAAAATGCGAAATACCGCTTGTGTAATTTCATTTTTGCGTTGGGTTGAGATTTGGGGAAAGGGGAAATTATTATATACAAGATTGACCGAATATCTTACACGGGTTTCTAATTTACCCGAAACTGCTTGCGTCCAAATCCAATGCAGTTTTGAAGTTAATAAACCGAAGAAATATGGTTCAACATCATAAATAACAAACAGCCCATTACTAACAATGGTTCCAGATTTTTCAAAACCTACAGGTAAATAATTTCGATTTTCAGAACTGGTAAAAGGCAATACAATTGGAATTCCTTCTTTATACTTTCTATAGAAGAAACGATGTGGAACAGCTGCCGCTTTTTTAGCATCCCTTCCTGCATTTTCTCTATAATGCTTACATTTATTGATTCGAGATTTAATATCTTTAATTTCATTTGCTTCAAAAATCATATCATCATCAATCCATAAGCAGAACCGTTCAATTGATTTTAAAAAGTCATTTCCTCCAATAAACTTCCTAATGAAGTTACTCGATTCAGGATTATTAGATATAAATTTCTCTCTATCACTTGGAGATAAAATTAAATGTCCTCCATCAATTCCGCTACTTCCCAAAGCCATTTCTGGCAACTCTGATAAAGCATTATTTCTTTGAAGAACATAAATATTACTTCCACTTGTTAAATAAGGGGAAATATTCTTCACATTTCTAATTCTGTTATTTGTAATAAGTTTCTTATCAGAATAATCTGTATTTCTGATTCCTATAATTACAACAGTAACTCCAGCATTAGATTTTGCATTATTTTTCCATTTAAATGAAGTGTGTGCAAAACTTATTTCTTGTACATTATTAAAAATGTAGGGCCATAGAAGGCTCACCTGTTCACCCTGCGTAATTGAATTTGTAGTTACAAAGGCAACTTTTGCATTAGAGCGAATAATGAAATCTGATGCTTTTTTGAACCAGCATCCAATATAATCAAGCCGTTTTACTGTTCCAAGTCCTTCAAAAACATTATTCATGTCTTCTTTTTGAGTTTCATCCCAACCTTTAAAACCCAAATAAGGAGGATTCCCCAAAATATAAATCTCGCTATCTTTTGTTTTTGGGCAAACCTCCTCCCAATCCAAACGAGTTGCATTTCCTTGTACAATTTTCCCCGCTTCTTTAAGTGGCAAGGTAGGATTGGTTCTTCCAAACTTTTTAAAGAATTCTACATTCATCTGATGTTCAGCAAGCCAAAGAGCAAGTTTTGCAATTTCGCCTGCAAAATCGTCTATTTCTATACCGTAAAATTGAGAAAGCCGTACTCCTGAAAGTGGCAAGTCACTAATTTCTTTTATAATTTTCATTTCTAAAATACGGAGTTCTTTGTAGGCAATAATTAAAAAGTTACCCGAGCCACAGGCAGGGTCAAATATTTTTATATTTTGTATTCGGTATAATAAAGCATTGTATTTCTTTTTTTTACCATTTACATTTTCAAATTCTTCGTATAAATCATTTAAAAAAAGCGGTTCAATCACTTTCATAATGTTAGGCACAGAAGTATAGTGCTGTCCTAACTTTCCTCTCTGGTCAAACGAAATAACCGCCTGAAACATTGAGCCAAAAATGTCAGGATTAATGGCAGACCAATCCTGATCGCCACTATTTAATATTGCACTGCGTGAACTACGGGAGAATTTTGGTGCTTGCAGTTTGTTTTTAAACAAACCGCCATTAACAAAAGGGAACGTATTTAGATATTCGGGTAAATTTTTTCGCTCTTTTTCTGGAGTATTAAGGACTGTAAACAGCATATCCAAATAAGTGTTCAAATCACTTCCGTCTGTTTGCGTATGGGAATCAGTGGCATTTGAAAATTGGCTATCCTCAAAAATATGTGTATCCTCTGCAAAAAAACAGAATAGCAAACGAGATAAGAAAACATTTAGTCCATGGATAAACTCAGGCGAATCATCGGGGTTATCTTTTTTTATCTCATCAAAGAGCTTTGCCATTTTTTCGGCAGCCTTTACATCCGCTGGGTTTTCGTTGGCGTGTTGTGCTTTTTCCATTCCCGCCCAAGGCAAAAAGAAATCGTAATGCTTTGGTAAATTAGTTAAGGCAATATCAAGTTTGTCGTCTGTTTTGGTGTCAATTGCCAAAAGAGTTTTATAATCTGTTACAATTACAAATCGTTCATTGTGTTTTATTCCTTTTGTTATTTCAGTAATGCTAAGATGTAAATCCTCTTTGTATTCTTCTCTGAAAAACAGTTTTTTCTTCCACGATATTTCACTTTCAACTTTCGATAAATCAAGGTTCCCTTTCTTTAATCGTGTAATTGATGCTTTGGGTAAACCGTAAGCCAAAAGTAAATCGAAAATAAAGCTTCGCTTATTAAAAGTTGCAATCAGCTTTTGTAGGTTTATTTCTATTTGTGCTATGTTCATTATGACAAGTACCTTCTATTTTTCTTACACATAACGATAAGTTAACCAGCGGCGGTAAAATAGAAGAAGCCTTCTGGAGAATTGCTTAATATGGTGGGGGCACAATATTTCAAACCGCCCGGGTACTAGCTTGAAGTAGGCATTTCATCAAGCTTGTATTTACCCGATAGTGGGCCGTCCTCAGTCATTCTGCCCTTCGGTATCCAGCCACCATGAGGGATGCCAAGCTTGATTGCGGCATCTAAGGCGCCTTGGTCTGCACCTGTCTGAATTAGTTTGGTTATAGGGTATTGTTATTTTGGGCATAATCTATAAAGGCTCTTCATTCAATCGCAACGCAAATTGCTCGAATAAATAATTTTTGGAACAGCAAGCCTCCTCAAGTGATAGTAAGCATAAATGTTGAAAAAATATGGAATGACGAAACAACCACCAACCCATATTATTACACTTTTATCCAACAAAAGGGCCAACTTTCCTATATATATTAAAAATGCTATGCCAGCAATAATCCCCACACAGAAAAAGGATATAAATAAGAGATTTTCAATATCTTGTTGGAGACTAGGATTCTCAGCTATTATGCCAAGTAAAATAAGAAGTGGATAATTGAAGAGAACAACTAAAAAGGATATTCGCAGACGCTTTAATAAACTTCGGGGGATGTTCCCAGTAAAAGAAGGTTGCTTGGTTTTGCATGCTACACCTTTGTGTATTTCATCGGGGGTTCTTCCACATTCAGTGCAGATGCCGTCAGAATTAATCGTTCCTATACAACTTTCATCTATGCATAGAATTCTATCACCCATTATACCCATTTCTTCATTGGCTAAGTGTTTTTCAGAAGTTTCAACAGTTGCGGCTTTTAACCATTCACCACAATGTTTACATTTAATTGCTTCATCTTGGATATTTTCAGCGCAAAATGGACATTTTTTCATGACAAATTTTCGTTATAGAAAAGTGTTATTTCTTTATTGAAATAATTTTAGTTCTGGCTCTATGATGGGTATAACATCAATGAACTTGCCAGTAGAGACAAGATTATTGGATACATTCGGTTCTATTTCAACCTCCTCACCACTTGCAGTACCATTAAACGTGTACAGATAATTTTTTTTAATGTCATCAATTTTAACTACAACATAATAATTTGGCCCGTAAATAAAACGCAACAAAGGCGATAAATAATCTTCTCGTTTCTTTATTAGGAATTGTTTTACCAAACCTTCCGAAATAGAGAGTCTGAAACATATATCATTATTGCTTGGCAAATAATTTTCACCAAGCAGACACGAAAATTTTACAATAATAGCTTTTTCGACTTTTTCTATATCGTCTAAGTATCCTTTAAAAACAATTGATTTGCGCGAATGTTTTTCAAAAAAAGTCTGAATCTCGTATGTAAAGGGAGTTGCACTAAGGTTTTCTGGTGGGAAGTAAACAGCATCATACTTTTTTAATATTGAATCTATTAATATTTTTTCTTTGTTTTCAACTTCCAGAACCAATTTTTTATTCTCAGCTTCTTTCTTGGCCTGTTGGTCTTTATGAGATGGTCCGCAACTAATCCCGAAAAACAAAAGACTTGCAATCATTATTAGAGTCACAATTACAATAAGATTGTCTCTAATACATGCACTATCCCTATTTTTCTTATTGGCCATTATAAAAATCCTTAAATAGAAACATACGATTGTGGAGTACTGATAGAGAATAATTTATGAATTGCTACTTTAAGTCTTGCTTTTCGTATTTTTTTAGAATGTCCTGGATTGCCTCTACAAATAAATCCGTTAAAGATCTGTCTAATTCCAGTGCCAGAAATTTTAAATTTTTTATAATTTTAGGTTCAATGCGAAACGACACCTGCTTTTTATCCATATAGAGGTAACTCCATTTTTTGAAATTTTAGTTATTCTGAAATTAAAAAAGAATAAAATGTATCTTGCTACATTGCAAGGGAAAAAGCTTGACAGCAAGTTGCTTTATATATAGCATGCTACATATAAAGCAATAAAATCCACAAAAACACAGTGAAAAATGAAAAATAAATCCATCAATAATCATGCCCGACTCACTTGCATGGGTGACCATGTGAGGGCGGTTCACTGTGCCGCTGGGAACGAGTCGGGCTTTTTTATTTCGGCGGGATGCAGCCATATCCTGCAAAACCATGCCCGGAATAGGCGACGCGGGCCGAACATCGGGGGACCCTGCCCCGACTTTCCGGGCAAACCATACAGGGGAAAAGCGAGGGACTTATGGCAAAGGTAGTAAAGAGGCGTGACCGCTATGTTTTGGATTATTACGACAGCGAATTTAAAAGGGTCCGCAAAACATGTGCAAAGGGTACAACACTGAAAAAGGCAAAGGAAAAGTTACGGGAAATAGAGGACCAGCTTGCAAAGGGGTTGTATATCCCTGATGAAAAGATACCAACATTTTCAAAGGTGGCTAAAGAGTGGTTGAAAAAGAAAAAGCCGGAGCTTAGGGACTCAAGCTGGCATGTTTACAAGGGGCATACAAAAAACCATTTAAACGAGTTTGACAATATCCGGATTGACCGAATCACCATTGCAATGATTGAGGACTGGATAACAGAGCGACAAAATCAGGAAATGCCGATTGCAACAATCCGAAAAATCCTTGTTTCCCTGGGGCAGGTGTTCCGGTATGCAGTCCGGCACAAGTATATTTCATATAATCCTTTTCCTGATGTGGAGCGACCAAAAGGCCGGGTTAAATCTGAAAGTGTTATGGTCATGAGTACGGAGCAGCTTAATTCTTTCCTGGATGCAATTTCAGACCAGAAATATAAAACCTTGTTCATGCTGGCTGTCTTCAGTGGGGCCAGACAAGGGGAACTCCTGGGGCTGAAATGGTCGGATGTTGAATGGGAAACAAGCCAGATACATATACAGCGTTCATTTAACCATCAGGCTTTCTATGATACCAAAACCGAAACATCGAACCGTAAAATTGACCTGGGGCCGGTTATGCTGGCTGAATTGAAAAAATGGAAGATTGCTTGCACACCGAATAAACTTGACTTGATATTTCCGAATGAATCCGGGCAGCCGATGAATTACAGCAACATGATTCAAAGATATTACCTGCCGGCATTGGAAAAAGCCCAAATCAAACGGATAAAATTTCACGCTTTACGACATACCTTTGCAAGCCTTCTGATTGAACAGGGCGAAAACATCAAATACATTCAAAACCAGTTGGGACATTCAAGCCCTACGGTGACTTTATCCGTATATGCACACCTGATGAAACCCACAAACCAAGAGGCCGCTTGCAGGCTTGAAAATACCGTTTTAAATGATGATGGTCACAAAATGGTCACAAAGGGTTGAAAAATAAAAATGTCAGTCTCTGCAAAGTCACGTCAAATAGCTATTTACACGGCATACACCTTGCAAACCCGCATAAAAAAAGGACTTACAAGTCTTAATGCTCGTAAACCCTTGATATTCATGGTGGGCGGTACTGGGTTTGAACCAGTGACTTCTACCGTGTGAAGGTAGCACTCTCCCGCTGAGTTAACCGCCCATGGATATTATTTGTCAAGTTTTTGTTGCTCAATGCCAGATGCTTATAATCGTTTGTCGGACTGCAAGTCAAGTGTTTTTTGATTTACGCCACGTCGGGTTTCATTTCAGACGAACCTGTGGGCTCGGGGCCGGGGTCCGGTATGGGTACGGGCTTTAATTCTTCAATTTCTTTGGGTGTTGGAAGATCTTTCAGGTTTTTTAAATCAAAAATTTCAAGGAATTGTTTCGTCGTGGCATAGATCAGAGGACGTCCGGGAATGTCCTTGCGGCCCAGCACCCGGATAATCTTGCGTTCGAGGAGCATCCGCAGGATACCCCCGCAATCGACGCCACGGATATGTTCAATGTCACTGCGCATCACCGGCTGTTTATAGGCGATAATGGCCAAGGTTTCCAAAGCCGCCTTACTGAGATGGAACGCGGTCGGCTGTATCAGGCGTGCGATCCAGCGGCTGTATTCAGGCCGTGTGTAGATCTGGTATCCGTCTGCAATTTGCCGTAATACAAACCCGCCGGATCGATTCTCATATTCCAGCGATAGGATCTGCAGGGCACTCCTGATCTCTTTGGCATCGGTTTCCAATACCTGTTTTATGCGCTCCACGCTGAGCGGCCCATCTGCTACAAACAGAAGGCTTTCAATGATGTTTTTAATATCTTCCATTGGATCGTTACAGATAAAAAAGTCGAATAGTGCCGGTATGAACATGCTGTGCAATCTTAATAAGATGCAGCTTGACCAGCTCCAGAACAGCTAAAAATGTAACCACAACATCACTTTTTTCAGGTTTTTCCGGGAAAAGTTCCACAAACGTTACCGAACTTTTTTCGTCCAGGATATCAATAATCTCGGATATTTTGTCTTTAACTGAAATTTTGTCGGCGCCCAGGTCAATCCGATGTTCGCCGGGCATTTTTTCCAGTACTTTTTGAAACGCATCAATCAGTTCAAATAACCCTACGCGTATAAAATCATTTTCCTGTGTTTCGGGGTATTCATCCCGGTTGCCGGGCATTCTGATAAAAATATTTTTTCCCAGAAGATTTCTGTTGGATAACTGTTCAGCCGCTGATTTCATCTGCAGATATTCTATCAGCGGCTTTGTGATTTCATGGCGCGGGTCATCCACATCATCATCGTCTCCGATTCCCTCATGAACAGGAAGCAGGGTTTTTGATTTGATCTGGGCCAGAGTGGCGGCCATAAATAAGAAATCACCCGCGAAATCAATATTCATTGATTCCATCCAGCTAATGTATTCCAGGTACTGATCGGTAATCAGAGCAATGGGTATGTCGTGGATGTCCACCTCATTTTTTTTAATCAGGTGTACAAGAAGGTCTATGGGGCCTTCAAAAATATCTTCAAGTTTTACGGCATACGGTTTATTTTGCATGATGACCGGAATATTTTATCCATAATTTTAGCCAGTACATTTGCAATAGGCAAGAAAATTATAAAAACGGGGTAATGTACCGGCGTGCAAAGGCGAGTTCATCCGCTTTTGTTTTCAGACGGCCGTTTAATTTTTCGTCCAGTGCAGCCTGAAGTGTTTCACGATAAACAGGGCCCGGTTTAAGTCCCAATTGTAAAAGATCCTTGCCTGATAAGGACAAGGTCGTCCGGCGGAGCCTGGTAAAATATAGGGAGATGGCTTTTTTTACCTTTTCATACCCTGTTGCCGCCATCATATATAAGAGCAGTTCAATTTTAAAACCGGCAAGCTGTCTGTAAAGAATACTGTTTGAGGCGGGCAGGTTGTGCTCCAGCCAGAGAAGCCGTTGTAGAGCCTGTCCGCGGTTTTTAATAAAAATGGTTTGATAGCGCGGTGCAAGTTCCAGGTGCCGGCAGATCTCTATTATCGTCATGGTGCTGCATGGGTGAGTCAGGGCTAAAAAATATACTGCCCAATGCATGTATGGTTCTTTTAAAAAAAGCAGATCATTCCAATGCAGTACTTTTTTAACGGAATTTAAAAGTGCAACGAGATTTGCATCAAATTTAATGGAAGGGTGAATCACCTTCAGCAGGTCGTAATCTTGAAGCCTTATAATTGCCGGAGCAGGGTTTTCTTCTTCCAGGATCTGGCGCAGCTCGCCAAAAACCCGTCGTCCGCTGAGCCGTTTAAAAAAATCCATTTTAACGGCGTTTTTTATAAGTTTGGAAGTCAGTTTGCCGATGGGAAAAGCAAAGCGCTGTTCAAACCGGATCGCCCTGAACACTCGTGTGGGGTCTTCAACAAAACTCAAATTGTGCAACACTCTTATTGCTTTTTCTTTGAGGTCCTGCTGGGCTAAGAAAAAGTCGATGAGCAGACCGAAATCTTCAGGGTTCAGCTTAATGGCCAGGGTATTGATGGTAAAATCTCGCCGAAAAAGGTCCAGCTTGATGGAACTCATTTTAACCGTGGGCAGTGCCGCTGGAAATTTGTAATATTCCATGCGGGCCGAGGCTACATCAATTTTCAAACCGGACGGGAAGATAATGACGGCGGTTCCGAATTTTGCATAGGTATGAATATGTGCGCCAATTAGCTTTGCAAATTTTTTAGCAAATGCGATGCCGTCTCCCTCCACCACAATATCGATATCCTCGGTGGGCCGATACAGAAACAGATCCCTGACAAATCCGCCGACGACATAAACACTGCATCCCATGCCGGAGGCCGTCTGCCCTATTTTTTTCAGGATTTCAGTAATATCTTTGGATAATCTTTCATGGATAAAATTGACGATTCGTTTTGTTTTGACCCGGACCTTGCCTTTGAGCAGGCCATTGGGATCGTTGCTGCGGTGTGTTTGCCCTGCCAGTAGATTAAAAAGATCCGTGCGGGTAACAACACCCAGGGTCGTACCGTCATGAATAATTGGCAGGATGCGCTGCTTGCTGTCAATTATTTTGTCTTGTATTTCCTGAAGGTCGGCCTTAGGGCCGGCATAGGTCAGCTCGGTAGTCGTATATTCGTTTACCGGAAGAGCCCCGAGGTTATGGTAAAGGGCCTTTTCGATTACCTGGCGCGATATGAATCCGATAAGCCGGCTGTTTTCTTCTGAATTTTTCGTGACCAGCAAAGCATTAATATTATAACGGGTCAGTATGTCGGCGGCCTCTTTACAGGAAACACCGGCGGCTACCGTGATGGGCGGTGATGACATGAGATCCCTGGCGAGTCGTCTGGGCCTTATTTTGGCGTGCAGGGCTTCAAGCAGCCGGGTTTCAACCTGAGGCAGAGTGGTTTCCTTTATTGTCGCGGCCGCAGCATGGATATGCCCGCCCCCACCCAAAGATGCAAGGATATCACCGACGTCGACATCGTTTGTCCTGCTGCGGGCCACGATGTATATTTTACTCTCCATGAGCCCGATGGCCAGGAGTACGTCGAGGTTCTCCATCTGGAGCATCTTCTGGACCAGGAAGGCAAAGTCGGGCACGTAGTTCTCCCTGGTGATACTGGCGATCACAACATCAACGCCTTGAATGTTGTGATGGACGGCATTCTGGATCATATCATTCAAAATGCCGATTTGCTGAGGGCTTATTTCCCGGGCGATCATATTTGATATGGTATTTAAATTAGCCCCTTTGGAAAGCAGGTAGGCCGTTGCCAGAAAATCACTTTCGGTTGTGGATGTATATGTAAAAGAGCCGGTGTCTTCATAAATACCGAGGCACATAATGGTGGCTTCATCGGGGGTGATGGCAATGTTTTTTTGTTTTAGAATTTCGGTTAGGATCGTAACCGTAGCACCCGTCAGACGACTGACTTCATGGTGAGCCTTAATATCGTTTGGAGTGGACGGATGGTGATCATAGATATGAATTTCAAGGTTCGGATTTTTGAGGATATCGGCGAGCCTGCCAATTCTATGGGGCTGTCTGGTATCCACCAGTACCAGTTTTTTAATTCCGGCAAAATCAATATCCTTCAAGTCTACCATGTTAAAAAGGTAAACCATGGAACTTATGAAAAAATTACGCAGGTTTTTTTCCTGTGAACCCGGGAAAACAACAAGGGAATCAGGGTATAATTTATGGGCCGCCAGCATGGAGGCCAGCGCATCAAAATCAGCATTGATATGCGTTGTAATAACCGTCAGGTTTTGATTGTCGGGCTGGTGCTTTACCGGCATGCTGAGATCCTGTGAACATGACATGAATTGTAATTTATGGCAATTTTATCAAGGCATGTAACCATATGCATATATCGCCGGTTTTATCAAGGCATAGTCTTTGGATATTCGGGCAAACTTATTTGCAAAAATTTGGCAAGTCCGCTTTGCGTCGCCGGATTTCTTTCCGAGGGATTCGGCTGACACCACTTTTAAAAAAAGCTCAATGCGTGTGCACTATATAAGACGCTTAAATACATTGTTATTTGAAGCATATTATGATATTTGTCCCAAACTGTTGTAAAGAGCGTTGCAGATCATCTTCAGGATATTGGGTTATTTATTTTATCATATAACTGGAAAGCTGTTAAATACTTATGATCTGATCATTCTTGATGGTGTTGTAAAAAGCCTTTGTATACTGCGTTATAGCGGTTGCCCAGAGATTCGGCATACTATATGCGTTTCTTGTACATGAAATTTTTACTTAGCCATTCCCAAAATATTTTTTATGAATTCATTATTCTTGAAGACGGCTTTTGAAAAAAGATTTTGCTGTCGGCGAATATAACAACATAAAATTTACCACTTTTTTGTAAACCATTTTTTTGTTTTATAATCACAAGGGGGAGAATCATGTCGATTTATCTGTGGGAAGGAAAGAACAAAAAAGAGGAAACCCAGAAAGGTGAGATGGAAGCTCCCAATGAGGAAGCTGTTCGAAGCAATCTGCACCGGCTCAGGATCACCCCTGTTAAAATCAAGAAAAAACCCAAGGATTTGTTTGAAAATGTAGCTTTTTTGCAGCCCGCGGTTAAGGAAAGGGATGTTATCATCTTTGCCAGGCAGTTTTCCACCATGATCGATGCAGGGCTTCCAATCATTCAATGCCTCAATATACTGTACTCCCAGCAGGATAATAAAACTTTTCAGAAGATGCTCAGAGAGATCAAGGAATCAGTGGAAAGCGGAACCACTCTGGCGGAATCCCTTCAAAAATATCCCAAGATATTTGATAATTTGTTTGTGAATATGATAGCGGCCGGTGAAGCCGGCGGTATCCTGGATACGATTCTCAAGCGGCTTGCAGGATATATGGAAAAGGCGGCCAGACTCAAAAAACAGGTCAAGGGTGCCATGATATACCCTGCCATAACCCTTGCGGTAGCAGCTATCGTGGTGACCATTCTGCTTGTTTTTGTTATTCCCGTTTTCGAAAAAATGTTTCAGGATTTCGGGGGTCAGCTTCCGGCGCCTACCCAGATAGTCGTCAATCTCAGTACTTTTGTGAAAAACAAGATATTTTATATCATCGGCGCGCTTATTATCTTTATTTTTGCCTTTAAAAAATATTACAGTACGGAAAAAGGCCGGATTGTCGTCGATAGATTTTCACTTAAACTGCCTGTTTTAGGGATATTGCTTCGCAAGGTGGCGGTAGCCAAATTTACCCGTACCATGGGTACGATGCTGTCAAGCGGAGTGGCCATCCTCGAGGCCCTTGACATCGTGGCCAAGACGGCGGGCAACAAAATTATTGAAATGGCGATCAATAACGTTCGGGCCGGTATTACCGAAGGCCGCACAATGGCGGAGCCCCTCGCGGAAAGCGGTGTTTTTCCGGCAATGGTCTGCCAGATGATTGCCGTGGGAGAGTCCACCGGCGCCCTTGATACCATGCTTGAAAAAATTGCTGATTTTTATGACGAAGAAGTTGATCAGGCCGTTGAGAATCTGACTAGCATGATAGAGCCTTTTATGCTGGTTTTCCTGGGAGTTGTTGTCGGTGGTATGGTAATTGCCATGTATTTACCCATATTCACCATGGCTCAGAATATAGCGTAATATCCGTTCGAAAGCGGTTTTTTCGGAGTCTCGCAGGCGCCCTTACTGCCCAATCTCACCGGTATGTGCTGTGAAATGAATGCCCTCGGGGTGCTCAAAAATAATGCTGGCTTTGCCACATAATTGCCAAATGCCATGCCCGGTTTGTGGGGATGTGGCAGCGGTCGGTTTTTCAGTGCAAAATGTTCGTAAAATGATGTGTGGTGATAAAAATACAATTTTGAACCTCTACCTTTGAACTCATAACCTTCTGAACCCATGAACAATCTTTCCTTACAGATACAAAATGATTTACATCCTAAACTTAAATGGTTGATATCACTTCGGGTGCTTTTCGCACTCCTGATGCTGGGGTCTGTCATTTTTCTACAGTTAGTCAGAGATCACGCCATTTTTTCCCCCCATCTGATCACACTGTATTGTCTGATCGCCGCTATTTTGGTCCTTAGCACCATCTATGCAGTTATTCTTTATCTCCGCAGACGACAATCCTTTTTTGCGTATGTTCAAATCGGGATTGATACATTGACTGTAACGGTTATTATTTTTTTAACGGGCAGTTTTACAAGTGCATTTTTATTTCTGTATCTGGTTGTGATTATCTATGCGAGCATGCTGCTCTATAGAAAAGGCGGTTTGGTCATGGCATCACTCTGCTGCATAGAGTACGGTATTATGGTGGATCTGGAATATTATTCGTTATTGAAGCCCTTCGGGGCGGATAATTTCCTATTGGATAATTATGAATGGAGTCAGATTTTATATAAGGTCGTGATCGCCATGGCAGCCTGTTTTGCAGTGGCTCTTTTAAGCGGTTTTCTGGCGGAGCAGGCCAGAAAGTCCAAAAGAGAGCTTGTCGTCATGGAAGAACATGTGAAACGGGTTGAAAAAATGGCGGCCATGGGAGAAATGGCCGCCGGCCTGGCCCATGAAATTAGAAATCCACTGGCTTCTCTTTCGGGTTCTGTCCAGATTTTAAGGGAAGATATCGACTATAATCCGGATCATGACAAGCTGATGCAGATCGTTTTGCGTGAAGCCGACAGACTCAGTTCCCTGGTGACCAGTTTTTTGTTGTTTGCCAGGCCGCCTGCCGGAAAGGTTGAGGCGGTTGAACTGGATAAGGCCTTGCAGGAAAGCGCTGATTTTTTCGGGAAAGACAATAGATGCTCGGACAGGATTACGATTACCAGAGAACTGGTCCCGGGTATCTGGATTGGAATTGATCCTATACATTTGCGGCAGATATTATGGAATCTTTTTTTAAATGCTTCCGAGGCGATTGAGGGCAAGGGCGAAATTTGTATTGCAATGCAGCCGGCCCGGAACAGGCAGGTGGATGTCATGATCTCCGATAATGGATGCGGGATGTCACCCGAGACCACCCGATCGGTTTTTGATCCTTTT
>Ga0075121_1001294_pt1 | contig 15663 bp, 10 predicted proteins | sample AntAceMetag02UKG_FD_69793 | JGI IMG/M metagenome (GOLD analysis project Ga0075121, IMG submission 69793) | Saline lake microbial communities from Ace Lake, Antarctica - Antarctic Ace Lake Metagenome 02UKG | ecosystem: Environmental > Aquatic > Non-marine Saline and Alkaline > Saline | place... | reverse complement strand
TGAAGCCAGCGGTGGGATCACTCTTGAACGCATACCGTCCATCACCGAAATAGGAGTGGACTTCATATCCGTGGGCGCATTGACGCACTCCGTAAAAGCTGTTGACATATCAATGGAAATAACTTCAGGCTAAGCCAATGCTAATGTACGAAAAATCTTTGCCTTTCGCTCATAAATTGTTGTCCCTGAAAATACAAGGCGGACGCTTGCTGGATGTTGGCGGAGCTGAATGCGCCCTGCGAGTCAATATGTTGTCAAAAAATGTGGACAAGGCTATTATTCTTGACATAAAGGAGCCGACACAGGAACTGGCCGAAAACGTCTCGTTCATAAATCTGCCGGTTGAAGAACTTGCGCCGGAACAAGGAAAATTTGACCATATACTTCTAAGCAATGTCCTCGAACACTTGAAAAATCCCGGCGTTGCCCTTAAAAAATGCGCGGAAGCCCTTGCCGACAACGGAAGCATTCATATACTTTCGCCTAACTGCGAGTCGCTCAACAGGCGAATAGGAACGCTTATGGGCGAATTGTCTTCAATCCGCGAAATCACTGCCAAGGAAGCCGCAATAGGCCATTTGCATGAATTTACAGTCTCAGATGTAAAAAACATGATTGCGGCGGCTGGCTTAGAGCTTTCTGAATCTCGCGGCATATTTCTGAAGCCCGTGCCCACTCAGGAAATGATAAACTGGACGGAAGCCCGAATACAAGCATTCTTTGATATCGCCCCGCAAATAGACCCGGAGCTCTGCCATGAGGTTTATTTCCGCGCCATACATTGATAATTAGATTAACGCCGCTATCTTTTGCTAAATTTGATAGAATAAGGACAAAACAGATGATAGCCAGAATAAAAGGAACACTTTTAGAGGCGGGACTAAGCGAAGTGGTTGTGGATGTAAACGGCATCGGATACCGGGCATTCATCCCCATGAGCACTTATGACAAGATTCCGACGCCAGGCAAAGAGGTCGAATTGCTTACATATATGCACGTGCGCGAAGACGCAATCAGCTTGTACGGGTTTGCCTCAAAAAACGAAAAAGACCTGTTCGAGCAGCTTATCACAGTCAGCGGCATCGGGTCAAAGCTTGCGCTCAGCATACTAAGCTGCATGCCTGTGTCATCTTTCTGTTCGGCCATCTCCAATGCCGACCTTAACTTGATAAAAAAAATAAACGGAGTCGGCAAAAAAACAGCGGAAAGACTGGTTATTGAATTGCGGGACAAAGTCGCGAAACTTTCTCCGGAAACAGCATTCGGCCCAGGAAAAGTCCGGGATAAATCAGCGATTGCAGCTGAAGACGCAATTCTAGCCTTAGAGCAGTTGGGCATTAAGCGGGACAAAGCCCAGAAAACTGTACATGAACTGGCTATAACGCTTCCTGAGAATGAGTGTTCCAGCGAGAATTTAATAAGAAAAGCGTTGCGCGCAATCAACTCCTAAGACCAATAAATCCCTGAATCAAGACTGTTAAAAACAAATCTTTGCATTAAATTACTGATTTTAAGAAACTGAACAAGGAGCCAATATGAACGACATAGACAAAATAAACAGAAAACACAAGTACACAATCGTTGACGGCGAAAGCGGCTTTTCTTTGAGCGTGGCTGGCATGAATTTTACAGACGAAGACCTAGGCGAACTGTCCCAAAAGCTTGCAAGCGCTCACAGTGAGATGAAAAAAATTGAGTCAGGCGAAATAAAAAACCCGGATGAGCACCGCAAAGTAACACACTTCACCGACCGTTCAATGTATTGCGGCTCACAGCTTTTCTCCGAAGTTGAAAATTTTGCAGAAAACATAAGAACCGGAAAAATAGTGGGAAGCACAGGCAAAAAATTTGACAGCTTGGTGGTAAATGGCATAGGCGGCTCAGCGCTGGGCCCGCAACTAATGCAGTTCGCCATCAACGGCCCGTACTGGAACGAGCTTTCCGAAAGCAAGAAAAAAGGCAACCTCAAAATTTATTTTCTGGACAACACTGACACAGCCGGAATAGCTGACATTGAAGAAATCCTTGACCTTGAAACAACGCTTATAGCCAACATATCCAAATCCGGCGGGACTCAGGAAACAAAGAACAACATGATTTCCCTGAGAAATGTATATAAAAAAGCCGGCCTGGAATTTGCCGGACATGCATGCGCAATCACCATGAAGGGAAGCTCTCTCGACGATCTGGCGCGCGACAACAAATGGCTAAAAATCCTTGAAATGGCTGAATCAATAGGGGGCAGAACCAGCGAAACCAGCATAGTAGGACACCTTCCGGCCGCGCTGACTGGCGTGGATTTCAAAAAGTTCCTTCTGGGCGCATGCCACATGGACAGCCTGACGCGCAAACCCGACTACACCAGAAATCCAGCGTATCTTCTCGCCGCCATGTGGCACATCGCAGGCAGCGGAAAAGGCGACCGGAACATGGTCATCGTGCCTTATTCAGACCGCTTGATTCTACTTTCGCGCTACTTCCAGCAGTTGGTAATGGAAAGCATCGGCAAAGAAAAAGACCTTGACGGAAATATTGTCCATCAGGGCATAAATGTCTTCGGCAACAAAGGCGGCACTGACGCCCACGCATTTATTCAGCAGTTGAATGACGGCCGCGACGATTTCTTCGTCACCTTTATCGAAGTAATGAAAGACAGGCAGGAGCTTCCCATCTCAGAAGGAATAACCATGGGCGACTACCTCCATGCCTTCCAGGCGGGCCTCACTGGAGCTCTGAGCAGCAAAAAACGTCAGGTCATTGAAATATGCATAGACGAAGTCAATGAATTCAATCTGGGAATGATTATCGCCCTCTATGAAAGAACAGTGGCAGTCTATGCGGAATTGATCAATATAAACGCATTCCATCAGCCCGGAGTGCAGGCATACAAATTAACCAGCAAAAAAATCGTGTCACTCTTGCTGGAACTCGAAAAAAAGCTCCCGACTCTTGTCGGAACATCCGGCACTGCTGCGAAAATAGCGGCAAAACTTTCAATGGAAAAACTTGAAATAGACATCGCCGGAATATTGGCAAAGCTTGCGGAAAATCATGACAAACGCAATATCGCCGGATTTTCTGTCACGCGCGAATGGAGCGAAGAGGGTTGGACATACAACATACTCGCAAAATAAATATTGCGAATGAACAACAACATTGAACATATTCTGGAAGCGCTTGAAAACAGTCAAGCGCTTCCAATTGATGATTTGCGCAAGGTCGACGAAAAATACCCCGCGCGCGTTTCCGCGTATTATCTGGGCCTGATAGACAAATCTTCGCCGCTTGAAGACCCGATATGGCGCCAGAGCATGCCGGATATGCGCGAGCTGGAAGATGGCGGCGCCTCAGATGAAGACCCATTGACGGAAGAAAAGCAAATGCCCGTCCCGCGCCTAATACACCGCTACCGCGACAGAGCTGTGTTGCTGACAACAAACAGATGCGCCACGCACTGCCGTTTCTGCATGCGCAAACGCAAATGGAAGCAGGGCATGGAATCAGCGGATATTAGCGACAAAGAGCTTGAAGACATTCTGACCTGCCTTCGGCAACGCCCCGGAATAAAAGAAATCCTGGTGTCAGGAGGCGATCCTCTGATGCTGAGCAATGATAAGATAAAACAAATATTGGATTCACTCAGTTCGCTTCCATCAATCGACATATTAAGAGTCGGCTCGCGCATTCCAGTCGTCCAGCCTAAGCGGATTGACAACAAACTGGCCACATTGCTCGGGTCTTATCCCGGCTTGTGGTTCGCCACGCACTTCAACCATCCCAATGAAGTCACCACGGAGTCAATGAAGGCCTGCGAGCTCCTGACCAAAGCTGGAATCCCCGTATTGAACCAGACCGTGTTGCTCAAAGGCGTAAACGACAACGCAATAATACTGGAAAAGCTATTCAGGGCTCTGATAAAGAACAAAATAAAGCCCCATTATCTTTATCACATTGACCCAGTGAGAGGCGTGAAACATTTTGCGACCGGCATAGAAAAAGGCATCGAAATCCTTCGCTATTTCAGGAAAAATTTATCATCTCTGGCTGTCCCCACCTTTGCCATCGACCTCCCCGAAGGCGGCGGGAAAGTTCCCCTGCAAGCCAAGTACGGCGACGGCCTTTGCTTTGAGTCTTTTGACGGAACAACTATTGAATATCCGAACTGATCGCTCAATATTTTTTCCCATTCAATTGCCATTCAAACATCCCCGTCGACAAATCGGCCTGAAGCTTAACAAGCAGGCGCACCGCTGTTGTTTTTATCGGCTTGAATTTAACCCTGCAAAGAGAATCTTTTTTAATCGCATAGCCGCCGTTATTTTCAACGTCTTTCCATTTGCCTGCGTCAAGATACTGGATTCGCCAGCTTTCAGGAAGCCCGCACAAGCCGCCGACGGCTGTGTCGTCAAACCAATAAACGGAGCTTTCTGAAAATTCGCGCGGCTCTAAAAAGCGAAATTCCACCCATTCTTCAGAGCCTTTATGCGGCCACCATGTAAACCGCAAACACTTGGCATCATCGGAGCTTTCCGGGAGGACTCCGTCATCAAGAGCATTCACATTGTCCCCTTCTCCTTTCCATGAATGCGAAGCAAAAACGCGCCGTCCATTGCGAATCTCCACAAAAGTCAATTTGCCGAATTTTTCGGCCGCATGATAACTCCCCAAGGTTGGGAACAAAGCGCTGCGCTCCTCTTTGCCGCGCGAATTGTCAATGCGATAAAGATTGCATATCCATGACAATGTAGGCTTTGCCATATATCCCAGATCATTGAAAGATATTGCCATTTCCGCCGACCAGCCTTTGTCCGTGTCATTGCGCTCCTTCAATGTGCCGAAAACTTTCACTGCGCTTTGAAAAGAAACCGGATTGTAGGCAAGCAGCAAAGAGCGCCCCTCCGGATAATTATCGCCCAGCACAAGCGCGTCAAAGCGCGCGTTAAGAGGATTGACCTGAAGCTCCACGTAAGTCATGGGATTGCAGTCGGCATTGATAAAAGCCTCAACAGCCTCCTCTCTATACAAATGCATGTCATGGCGGCCCATAGTGGCCCACACATCCGGGTCTTCGCAAACAAAAGAAATATACAGGTTATGGTCATCCCATAGCATTCTTGTGACAGTTGAAAGCTTTGGAAGCCCGGCAGTTTTGTTAAGCTTCAATTTTGCAGGGACAGCTTTTTCCCACGCTGGCTCATCAGGAACCCCGTCTATTATAATTTTTTCATTTGTCTTCATGCACAAATATTCGGGCGCGCTTCCCGCCGCGCGCAAGCAAAGCGCCTGAACAGCCAAAAGAGACACAATAAAAATTTTAACCATAGCTTTTCCTATATTGATTTTTTTCTAATCTCGCTGGGGCTGACGCCATAAAAGCGCTTAAAGGACGTCGAGAATGCGAAAGCATTGTCGTAGCCCACATTCTCAGCAATGACGTTCAAATTCCAAGCGGAGCTTTTTAAAAGTTCCTCCGCGCGCTGCATGCGCAGTTTTGTGACCATCTTGAGCGGTGACAACTGATAATATTCTTTGCAGACTCTGGAAAAATGAGCAGGCGACAAGAACACGCTTTTAGCCAAATCGTCAAGGGTCCATTTGCGCTTAAGGTTCTCATGAACACCGTCCCATAATTTGGCAAGGCGGCTAAGCATATACACATTCCCTGGCAAAGACGAATGCTTCAATTCGCGCCTGAGATAAACGCAAATGATATCAGCGTACATTCTGGCAAGCATGTTGGCTTCCGGCATATTGGAAATCGCCTCCGAAGCAAACTCCTTCATCGCGTTTTCAAGAGATTTGCCGCAAACAGCCTTGCGCAGCCTAGTCCCTTCCGACTTCAAATATCCCCAATAATCGCAATCTTCCAAGTGAAGCCAAAGATTAACCCAATGCTCCCTCTTCGTAAAATAATGCTGCGCGACCCCGGCTGGAGAAATAAAAACAGAGTCTTTTTCCAGAATATATTCATCATTGCCTGAGCGAAAGAAACCTCTGCCGCCGACTGTTATCATTACAATATGCGTCTTCGGATTTTTCCGCGCAATCTCAAAGCCATCGGTCAATTCACTGACTCCCGCCAAGTCAACGCCCAATTCTTTAAGCGGCAAATAGCTGTTCAGCGCGCGCGGCAAAGTGATCTCCCTGGACGCCTCAGGGAACTTGATAATATCACAAATGTTTTTATTCAAAGAAGACATTCAAGCAACCTCCAACAGATGATATAATTAGAAATACATGCTTCATATTAAAACGCTAAACACAGAATTTGTCAAGCATATTCACGCCTCTTCTCAAAAAAACACAGAAAACGAAGAAAAAAACACACAAATGATAATATCACAAATGCTTTTGTTGATTTCAAGCATTCAAAAAGCGATCAACATGTGATAATATTAATAACAGACAGTTTAAATATAAAAAAATGCAGATATATTGCAAAGGTTCTCATTATAATAAAAAACTGTAAAGGAGTATTTACAGTGAAAATAAGAATGCGCTTCACACTCATCGAATTGCTCGTTGTGATTGCCATCATAGGCATATTGGCAAGCATGCTGCTTCCCGCGCTAAACCGCGCAAGAAAGCAAGCCTATCAAATATCTTGCGGAAACAACCTCAAGCAATTGGGGCTCGGCGCGGCTTCCTACAACAACGACTACGACGGCTATTCAGTATGCCATGACCATGCCGATGGCTCATCCCCCTCTTATATGCAATATTGGCACGGCAAGGTTTTTGAATATGTGCACGAAAATCTTGAGCTCTATAAATGCCCGTCAAGGCCTGGCAAAAATGCTGCTCCAACTCCAAGCAATATTGCCAGCTATTCCTTCAACGAAGCTTTTCGGCCCTGGCCAAGCTTGACGCCGATTAAACTTTCAACAATAAATGACCCCAGTGGCACGATGATGATAACCGACGCCACTATTGGAAACTCCGGCTCAACTTATGAATATGCCTGGAGCGGAATTCGGCAAAGCTATGACCGCGTCGACTTCCGACACGGAATAAATGCCGACAAAACATTGGGCACAACCAACTATAAAGGAACAGCCAGCATGCTTTTTGCCGACTATCATTATTCGGCCAAAAAGAAAACAGATGTCCCCCTGACTGACACAGGCTTATGGACTATTAAAAGCGGGGATTAAGATCTTCCCGAAGCAAAACGAAGAAGCAGCCTCAGGCAAGAACTGCGCCTGTTCAAAAAATTATCAACAATAATTGCATAAGAATAAAACAAGAGGAAAAGTTACATGAAAAAAATCTGCCGCGTGTTTTTAATCTCAGTCCTGGCAAGCGCCGCCGCCCTTACAGCATCCGCCGGAGGCGACGCCCTGAAATCTCATCTTATGTTCCACGAAAACTTCGAAAACGGGGCAGGAAAAACAATAAAAACACAAGGCCTGAAATTTGTCAAATCAAATTTGGGCAAGGGCGTTCAGATAAAAGACAAAGCCTTTTGCGCTTATGAAAGAAAAGGTCATTTTAATCCTCAATCAGGAACTCTGATGTTTTGGACAAAACAGGGCTCCAATTCTGATGCTTTTTTCACAATCGGAGACAAATGGTACAAGGGAAATTTTTTCACATTCAGAATAATAGAATCACAAAATGCGATTCAGGCAATTTTTAAAAAAGATGGGAAAACTATAGGAAACGCAAACTTTAAGAACCTCCCGCCCAAAGAAGACTGGGTTCATTTCGCCGCGACATGGGGGAATGGCAAGATAAAATTATACGTAAACGGAAAGCTTAAATCAACTGGAAAAATGGAAAGCTCTCTGAAAGCGGAAGAGATGTCCAAAACAATGTGGCTGGGAACCAGCGGCGAAGGAAACGCCCCGGCAAATTCAATAATAGACGAAGTGAAAATCTATGACATTCCGTTGACGCCAACGCAAATTGCATCTCTGGAAAACCCCAAGTGGGCGCCAAAGAAAAAAGCGCCAAAAACAATAAAGAAAAAACAGGCAAAAACAAACTACACCTGGAAAGACTGGAACTCCACCCCATATCCTGAAGAAGGGAAATGCATCAAAAACCTTTATAATTTTGCTGAAAATTATATAACAGAAGAAAACTTTCACCGCTTTGAATTCAAACTTAACAAGAAGGTCAGCGACGCATGGATCGTCTTCCACAGCTACATGAGCGAACCTTTTGACCATAAAATATTTATCAACAATGTCATCAACTTCGAATACCCGGCATCAAAAGGAAAATACGACAGTGAAACACTCATAACCATCCCCGCAAAAGGCCTAAAAAAAGGCGAAAACGTTGTTTGGCTCAATTCCCAATGGTTTGCTTTAGAGTTGATAGTCAACATGACTGACGGCTCGCAAGAAATAATAAAGGCTGGCCCAGGCTGGAGCTCGGCGTCCATAAAGCACAACGGCTGGGACAAAGCAGGCTACACAGGCCCAGGCGAAGAGGCCCAATACAGAAACGGACGCTCGGGGTACCACCTTTGGCTCAACCCCTTTTTAGACCATGTTTACATAGGCAAAATAGAGCTTGACAAGCTTCAGGAAAGCCCCGTGTATAAAATAGGCGACACTATGGATTGGATAGTGTCTGTGCCCCTGCCCTTTTACGGAACCGACAAGCCTCAGTTAAGTTATGAGATTGTGAATTGTTTTGAAAAAGCTCCCGCAATGACAGGGAAAGGCGAATTTGTGGAAGTCAAAAATGGAAAGGCTTTTTACCGCATATTGCGCAAAGCTGAAAAAGCCGGAGCCTATGACATCTGCCTGTCCTTCGGCGACAAAGAAGCAATGAAGCGCAGAGAAGAACTGGTGATAGTCGGCCCAATAGAACAGCCGGTTGCCCAAAGAGCTGACACGCTGATAAAATCAATGAAGCTTGAACTGGTGGATGAAGTTGATTGCGCAAAAGACAATCCCGGCAATCCAGTGATTCACGGCCCTCTGCCCAATGGAGCAGAGCCCGAAGGCAAGATTGTCAGAAACAAAAATGGCTTGACATATTTTGAAACAGGAACAAAAAGTGGCTTCCTCTCAAAGCCAGAACAAACCGACTACGCAATGTGGAAGCTTGACGCAAAAGACCTGAACCAATGGCATCTTGTGGAAGTTGATATTCCCGAAGACAAAGATCGAGTTCAAATCATAGCCATTGTCCACAACCTGACAAACAGAGAGTACGGTGTGGAAAGCACTGTTGAGATAGGCGAGCCACGCCCTCTTTCAGGCAAAATATACACTCACAGAATGCTTTTTATCCCAAAATTCAAAGATGTGAGAATAATGATATCGCCATCTCACAGGCGAGGAGCCAAGCCTTACGGAGCAGCAGTCAAGGCAATACGCTTTTATAAAATCGAAGGCGGCCTGCCAAAGCTGAAGCTGGGCAATTCCGGCAGAATCATCGCGAACTACAATGAGCGCGCAGATCTTATAGGCACAAGCCACTACCCAGCATCCGACCCATTCAGCGCAACGCTCCAATTCAAGGCTCCGCGCCAATATCGCCGCTGGTACCTTGCCATAAAAGCGCACATTGAATACACGCGCTTCGTGGGACAAAACGCAGTCTGTCACGGCCTCTATCAATACGTCCGGGAAGAATATCCGACACGCCCCGGACAAACAGACTTTATAAAGCTTATGCTGGACATGTATCACGCCAATGGAATCGACTTCTATTGCAACAATGAGTTTTTCACATCAGAAAAACTTGAAGGCAGAACTCTGTCCCATAAAGTTAAAAAATTAAGGGTCAGCAACGAAGAAGTGGCCGATGGAAAAGAAACGTATCGCCTTGTCTCAAACAAGGGCATGCAAGCAACCGGCTCGCCCCTGAACAATCCATGCAGCCCGGCGATAAAAGCGGACATGCTCAGGATTGTCAGCGACATCGCGTCAAGGTACGCAAGCTCTCCGGCGTTCAAAGGCATGATGGTGTTTGCCGGAACAATGGGATGCGCCACAAACTTCAGGGGGGATGACTGGGGATATGGAGACACCACCTATAATATATTTAAAAAAGAAACAAGAGTTGACGCGCCGGACTTCAAAGGAAAAGACCGCTTCAAAAAACGATGCGACTGGATAAAAGAAAACGCATGGCACGACTGGGTCACGTTCCGCTGCCAAAAAGTATACGAGCTTAACCGTGCTTTCATAGACAAAATAAAGGAATACTCTGACCAGTCCAAGCTGATTGTGAACATCTGCGCGTGGCCATGGATGGACAACATCGGAGACGGGACAGTGCGCGACCTGAAAAAGCGCCTCATCGACACAGGAACAGATGTGAGGCTATTTGCCAACGACCCAGACATGATTATAATGCACAACGACTGGATGGGGCAGCACATAACAAAAAAAGAACTATTCTTTGTGGAAAAATACAACCGCGACAAAAATATCTGGAAGTATGTGACCCAAGACAAGCCTTGCGGAGTGTTCTTCTGGACCGGCTTCTACGAGACCGCGCTTTATTTCCCGAGAGAAATGCAAAACAAATACTGGCATGACAACAAATGGCATAATTTCATGGAAAAACGCTTTATCGGCTCAGCCGGAAAGTCCGGACGCAACTACCTCTCCGCATTCTCCAACGCATTCGCGTACGGAAACCCAATACTCTTCTCTAACCGCTTCACGGATGTTGCCGAGCATAGAGGATTCCTGACGCAGCGAGCGGAAGCGAGCCAGGCAATAAGCTATATTCCAAAAGGAAACTATGTCATCCAGAAAGGCTCGACAGATGAAGTCATCTTGAAAAGCTCAGGAAAAAACGCCTACATAGTCAACAATATATATCACCCCACAAAAGTGACGATTGAGCTTTCCAGAAGCAACAAAGCGCCCAGGCTGACAACGGCTATTGCCGGAAAAGAACTGGACATTAACGGCATTGACGGCGGGCTTTTTACAAGCCCCACAAAGTATGAATGCTCAATAGAAATGAAGCCTTACGAAATCCTGCCTCTGACCATTGAAGGCGAAATCAAAATCAAATCAATAGAGTATGACAACGTCCAATATGACGCCTTCAAAAAGACCGCGGCCCAAAATGCAAGAAACAGAAAATAGGGAACAAAAAAATGAACGCCAATTTGCCAATTAAGGAAGTTATTAATTCAGGACGCGATCTGTATGCGGATGAAATTATGTCCAAATCAGAAGAGCCTTCCTATGAAGATGTCAGCTCGTTTCTTCCTCAGGCAAACTCCTGGGACTTTATAGGAACCGATCAGTCAAAATGGAAATTTCTGATAGGCAACGACGGCAGGCTTGTCATCGAAACGACAGTAAAGGGAGCAGCGTCGACAAACTATAGGCAGGAAGTTTATTGCGCGTTCGACCCGGCAAATGAAGCCCTGCCATACGCAGGGCAAAAAGGCCGGCAAAGCCTGCTTGACAATTGGCTGCCCGTGAACATAACAAGCTTTCCAGGCAATTGGAAACAAACAAGTTTTGCCTCAACAGACAAAGACGGAAAGACTTTCCTTTACATCAAAGCGTCCAATGAGAGCGAAGCTGTTTTTTTAAAAGCCAAGGAACCGGAGAGCAGAGACCTGGACGCTGTAATAAAAATGGATTATGCGCCACCAAAGCGCCTCCCTGATGAAAGCGAATTCAATTCGAAGCTGGCCAAACTGAAAAGTCATTGGGATAAAGTTTTCTCAGACACAATGCAAGTTGAGCTACCGGATGCCAATCTGCTGAACGGAGCGAAAAACGCAATAATCAAAAGCTTTCATTCATGCGTTGGCAATGCAACCCATTATGGAGTGACTCGCTATTTTTGCGACACGGAACGAAACGCCGAATCATTTGCGCCAACAACTACAACAATGGTCGACACATGCCTGGAGTGGGGGCTGTTTGAAAAAGCAAAGCAGGTTTTGACATATTTCCTCGACAACTTCGTAAGCAACAACGGCGAACTTATACACCGGGGAAACGGCGCGTCAGTGTCCGAGCATGGAATGATGCTCGAAACAATATCACGTTATTACAATTACACTGGCGATGATGCCTTTGTCGTCAAGCATTCCACGGCAATCATAAGCATTTGCAATCACCTTCTAAACGAGCGAAAAAAAGGCAAAGAGGAGCCGAGAGACTCTAAAAGCCATGGACTGACAAAAGGTTGCGCCGAGGACGACACACGCGCCTGGGAAGCAAAGCCATGGTACTCCGGCAACTGCTGGTCATGCCGCGGCCTTGAGGAAGCCGCGAAAATGCTTGCAAAAACAGGCCAGTCACATTTTGCGGAAGAAATACTGACCGAATGCGAGTCATTCAAAAACGATATACTTAACTCAATGAAGGCATCTGTCATCGCCGATTTTCTGCCTCCTTACGCAGGGTTCGACAAGCCATTCAAAGACTTGAGCGAGAAATTGAACTTTGATGAAAAATCGCCCTTGTATTTCACTGGATACTCCAACTACCGCTTTTACCCTGAAATGCTGTCCGCAGGAATAATGACAGATGATCTGGCAAAAAAATTAATGGACTATCGCAGCTCGCACGGCGGAGAATTTTTAGGGCTGACAAAAATGATATGCGGCGAAGGGCTGCTTCTTGACGACTGGCCCCTCTACAATCAAATGCGCGGACTGATCGAAGCGGATTGTCCAAAAAAATTTCAGATGACACTTTATGCCCATATGGCGCATCACCAGGCAAGGGGCACTTTTTTTGCCCCCGAAAGCACACATTTTGACAAGCTGGACTCCATACACTGCGTCCCTTCGCAACTAACTGTCCCGCAGGCATTGAAATGGATGCTTGCGTATAGCGAGCGCGACAAAGAAACACTGCGCTTGTGCAAAGCCGTCCCCGCCCGCTGGCTGAAAAGCAAAAATGGCATAAAAGTCTCGAACGCTCCCACACGCTGGGGCAAAATAAGCTTTTCAATCGTAGCCAACGGCAAAGACCTGACAATCAAAATAAAACTGTCAAAAAGGACATTCCCGGAAAAAATAAGTTGTCGCATTCCCAATGCCGCAAACCTGTGCATATCCTCCTCCTCTCTGCCGGCGGATTGCTTAAAGCTCGAAGGCGGACAACTTCTCATAGAGCCCAAAGGGAAAGAGCAATTTGAAATCAACCTGAAAAATAAATAAACTATGCGCCCCGCCTCCTGCTCCAAAACTTGATTTTTCCATGGAAAGCGATTAGCTTTAACCAAAGCGTAAAACAAGCAGTGAAGCAGCAAGGTAACGTAGGAGTTTAAAATTAACAATGCCTGAAACAAGCGCATTATTCGCATGCCCTCATTGCCATGGGCCATTAGACACTAAAAGCAATGAATCAGCCTTAATATGCAAGGCCTGCAATGCGCAATACCCTATAAAAGGAACCGCATGGGATCTCCGCACTATTATAAAAGATCAAAAACATCATTGGGATTCGGAAGAATTTGACCGGGCATACGCCGAAGCGGACGATGGCTTTGAAGATGGAACGAAACACGCATTAAAAGCGGGAATACCGGAACTGGCCGAAAGATACCGTCAATCGGTAAAAGGTCAACTCGTCAAAGATTTTATAGCCAACAAGCAAGCAAAGTTGTTGCTGGACCTGGGGTGCGGATGCGGATGGTTTTGCTTTGAGTTGGCAGAGCTGTCTCCAGACTCTATATTTCACGGCTGCGACGTGTCGGCGTTTCGAGTGAATGTCTTCAAGGAACAGATAGAAAAGACCAAAATGACAGCAAAGATGGACGCGGCTATAGCAAATGCCGAGAACCTCCCGTTTCCCGATGGAGCGTTCGACATAGTGGTAATGCGCGAAGTTCTGGAACATCTGGCGGAGCCAGAGAAAGCGCTTCGGGAAATAAACAGAATACTTGTCCCTGGCGGATACCTGGCTCTGACAACTCCAACAAAACTGATGACCGTTTTCTGGGAAACCGTGGCTATTGTTCCTACACTTATCAAGCGTCTGATCAAGCGTGAAAAATTATTCAAGAAGCCGGAAATAATCCTGTACGACAAACCGCTGAGCAAAAAAATAATTTCAGAAACAGCAAAGGCGACCGGATTCCAAATCACACTTTGGAAAAGGACAGTATTCCTTCCGCACGAATCTTATTTGCAATTCATTCCCATGCCCATAATACATTTAATGATCAAAGCGGCGCACATAATAAACAAACTGCCTTTCCTGCATTGCTGGGGCATGCATCATGTCATTTTCCTTCGCAAGCCGGAGTAGATCCATCTGTCAGAATTGGCGCAAAAAAAGGGGCTTGCGCAAGCCCCTTTGCATTTCCGTTTTATTCTGTATAAGGAATGCTAATCATTTATCTTTTTTTATCAGATAAACATGCCTTTCCAATGGCTTATAATTTTCCACTATGCCTTTTCCTGCTTGAATATCTATGCTTCGTTTTTCAAACAACACCTCCGCTTTTTTGCGGCCTGTGGCAGACGGAGGGAGCCCTATTCCTGCTTTAATTGCCGATTCCGTCAGGTTGACTGAGATGACCAAAAAATAATCTTTCAGCTCGTATGCGGAAACGCTCAAGGCTGAATTATTCACAATTATTCCTTTCAACGGAGCGCCTCTTCCCAACATCTCCGTCAGGCTCTCGATTTCTTTGAGGACCACTCCGGTTTTTTCCCAGAGATAATCTGACGCTGGGCGCTGGTTAAAGAACCAGAACGCCCTTGTCCCCACATTTACAGAGCCGTACATCATTGCTGAAATTTCCTCTGGCGTAGGCAAACGGTCTCCGCCTTCTCCCCAGCCGTCGTAATACTGAAGCCATATTCCCACAACATAAGGATTTCTGAATTTTTTCCTTATGCGATCCATGCCTTCCGCGTTGGAAACCGTTCCGGCTGCTCCTCCGCCGCCACGTATAGAATAAGATGTGCAGCTTAAGATATCAGTTGAATTCGGGCCTGCGTAAACTTTGCCAGACATACAGGAGTTGTTCCAGAATAATTTTGAGGGCGCTGATTTTTTGCATTCTTGATATACCATAGCCAATTCTTCAGGCTTTTTACATTCCGGAGCTTTTGCCCAATAAGAATATATTTCGTCAAATAAAGAGAACATTGACACATAGGGAGAGTCTTTATATTTATTTACCCATTTGAGTTTAGTTTCAAGAATGTCATCAAGCTTGATAGAGCCGCTGTTTTTCATTCCCGAATGGTCACTGGAACTAAATGGAACATGAATTATTGCGCTCATATTATTTTTGCCCACGATGGAAAGAACTTCCTCGTATTTTTCAGGATTGTATCTGTCTTTCCCCATAGCCAAAGACCAGATCATAACTGAATTGAAGCCTTTACTTGCGATATCCGCTATTTGCGCCCTGTTAGTCCATGCGTGGGAAAACCCCAAAGTCATAGGTATCTGGAATTTCCCATTTCTTTCAGTAATTTTATTCCAGCGATCAATTCTGGTATAACTTTCGGGTTTTTCAATTATCCTGAAAGCGCGAGCGGCGCCCGAGATTATTTTTTTGCCCCAAATATTTATCTCGGCAGACACTGTATAAACGCCACATGCAAGCTTTTCCGGAACAGTCAATCCTTTTTCGAGGGCAGACGCTTTGACGCTTGTTGACCACGCCACTTTATTGTTGGCATCTTTGATTTTCACTTCAACGTCAAGGCTTTCTTTAAGATCGTCATCAATGCTAAATAACGCCTTA